>Ga0307988_1000218_pt1 | contig 44197 bp, 34 predicted proteins | sample EllFjometagen183_FD_203166 | JGI IMG/M metagenome (GOLD analysis project Ga0307988, IMG submission 203166) | Marine microbial communities from Ellis Fjord, Antarctic Ocean - #183 | ecosystem: Environmental > Aquatic > Marine > Unclassified | place: Southern Ocean | collected 2014-10-08 | reverse complement strand
TATGATTTGAGCTGAAGCAATTATGAACTATGTTAAATAATATCAAAAAAGTATGTTTTTAGCATCGTGCATAACGTGTTGATTTAACAAGAAATATCGAGATATGTTACGTCAAGTATATTATAAAGTAGAATTTGCCTGAATACCCGGCCATGAGTCTCTTGGTCCATATAATTGAATAAAAACCTCAAAACGGAAAAAGTCCTATATACCATATATGGTGTTGCCTAAATTTTATATAGACTGAGTCTTTAAAATACCAGTGAACGCCCATACCCTTTAAATTTTTCGGTAGAGAATCGCGCGGATCAGCTGCGAGCAGTGTATCAAGCTGACTTGTATAATCGGCGCAGCAACCAAGAGGCCGGTTACATTGATTTTAGAATAACTATCTGGAAAATATTTCTGCTTCCAGTTCATCGCTGTAAAAAGAAACAAATTCTCCGTTATCGAGCTGAACCAATACTCCTCGGATATAGGTGACTTCACCAAGAACGATCCCTGTCTCTCCGTAATATTCCCGGGTCCAATTACGACCGGTGCCGGTAACCTTTATCCGGTTCCCACTTTGATCACAGATCTCATAGTCTTTGCCTTCTTCCATAATTCATTTCCTTCTTTTAATCCAAAAGATATTGGATACCATCAACTGCACTCAGTCCTTCACTTTCTAATAGTCAAATAAGATTGGATTTTAGTGCTATATGGACCGATTGCTTCACAAATCCCCATACACTTAGAACAAGCATTTACTTCTTTTAAACATTTTTGCAAAGTCGATTTCATATTGTCTCTTAACAATAAGTTTACCTGTTTTTTTCTGTATAACTACGCTTGTCAGATAACATTCAATCGTTACCAAAAAAGAATATGAACAGCAACATCATTATTAAAAAATAATCTATTCCCTATTAGGATAACACTCATGGGAAAAGAAATAATCAATTTCCCATTATGCTATATTGGAGATAAAAATTAAGCGATTTCAAGTCTGAAATGGTGTGAACTATGTCTATAATTTTCCTCCCCAGTGCCGGATGTACTATTATTAACTGTCACGGGAATTCTCAATAAACAGATACACAGTATATTGCAATTGACAGGAAAAAATTGATTGCCTACAGGGTCAAACAATTTTTTATATAAGCCCTGAACGAAAATTAGTAGCTATGGATTAAGATTTGCTTTTTGCTGTATGAAGCTATTTGGTGGAAATGCCACTCTTGGCATTTCCACCAAATAGAACATTTATCCCAAGGTTTTGCAATGACACAAATTGCGCAAATTGTGCAAAGGTATGGTTGGCATGATAATCCTGCTCCACAATTGTGAGGGCAGCTTGAACACGTGGACAGACAAATACAGTGGCCTTAGATATTTGAAAAGGTTATCTGAAAAAATAATGTTTTATGGTATCAGGGCCATAGGAAAATCAGAATATTTACATGCGTTAGCCCTGTGAAATACACTCTGATAATTGACAAAACCTCTGGAGACGTGATATCCTTTGTCTTACTTATGCAATATGCATTGGTGGACTGGGGGAGCCGGAGCACATCGGCTGAGAGGAAACTGTTCTTAGTTTCGACCCCTGGAACCTGATCCAGGTCATGCTGGCGAAGGAAAGTCGCTTTCTTCTCACACCTTGGATTCATATCCGCCTTTTTTTATTTGCACAGATTTGATCAACTTTTTTTAAAAGGGTGGCTGGGTTTTACATGCTCCAGATTAGTTCTGCCACAAAATACTTTAAGGGCCAAAAGATTTTCTCAAAGCTTGATCTCACAGTTGCTAAAGGCTGTTTCCATGTTATCGTGGGGCCTTCCGGCTGTGGCAAAAGCACCTTGTTTGATGGACTTACAGGGGTCTTCCCATTGGATGAGGGAAGTCTGTCATGGAACCATGAAACTCTTTTAAGCCTTAAGGATCACGCATCTTATATGCAGCAAAAGGATATGCTTTTGCCCTGGTTTTCTCTTTTGGATAATGCATTGCTGCCGGCTAAAACAGGCGGGCAGGATATAAAAAAAGCAACAAAACAGGCACGCAGTCTTTTCCAACGCCTGGGGCTAAAAGGGTATGAATCCCATTTTGCAAGCCAGGTGTCCGGGGGCATGCGCCAGAGATGTGCCCTGGTCCGGACCCTGATGTTCAACCGGGATCTGATTCTGCTGGATGAACCTTTATCCGCTCTGGATACCATTACCAGAAGAAGTCTTCAATCCCTTCTACTGCTTCTCCAGACCGAGTTTAAGAAAACCATTCTCATGATCACCCATGACATTGAGGAAGCCCTGCTCCTTGCAGATGAGATTTATCTGTTCAGCAAAAGGCCCATGTCCATCTCCCGGCATTTTGTCCTGGATTCACCCAAACCCAGGAAATTTAATGATCCCTTATTACTGAACATTAAAGCAGATGTCCTGGATAAACTTGAGGGGGATTTGATCCATGAACAGGGTTAATCTTTTAGCAGTGCTTTTTATGGGCCTGATCCTTGGACTTTGGGAAGCATTTGTCCGAATCATGGACGTACCCATATTTATCCTCCCACCCCCTTCAAGCATATTTGTCGTGGCCCTTGTCCGAGCGCCCCTGATTCTGCCCCATGCTTTGGTCACCTTGACCGAAATCCTGATGGGTATTGGTCTGGCAGTGTGCACGGCTATCCCCCTTGCCATTGTCATGTTTGCCAAACCAACCCTGGAAAAGGCTTTTGCCCCATTTCTTGTGGCATCCCAGGCCATACCCGTATTTGCTATAGCCCCGCTTCTTGTGGTCTGGCTTGGCTATGGGATTGCCTCAAAAATATTCATGGCTTGGATTATTATTTTTTTCCCCATCTGCGTCAGTCTTTTAGAAGGGTTTAAAAGTTGTGATCCTGAGTTCAAGGTATTGTTCCGCCTCATGGGGGCATCTTTTTTTAAAACCTTGAGGCTGCTTTACTGGCCCTGGGCCTTGCCACGTTTTTTTGCCGGATTAAAAGTGGGGGTGACAGTGGCCACCATCGGGGCTGTAATCGGTGAATGGGTGGGTGCCCAGCAGGGACTTGGATTTCTCATGATTCAGTCAAATGCCAGGCTTCAAGTGGATATAGTTTTTGCCGCCATCCTGTGGCTCACTGCCATGGGTCTTGCCATGTGGTGGCTCGTGGGCATTTTGGAAAAAAAATTCATAACATGGAAATAATTTAGGAAAAAAAAGATGAAAAAAAAGATTTTAAGTATTATTTTAGCACTCAGCTTGCTGGGAAGTTTTGCCCATGCAGCAGAAAAAAGTTTAAGTCTTATGCTGGACTGGTTTCCCAATGTGGATCATCTGCCCATTTATGTAGCACAAGAAAAAGGATATTTCTCTGACCAGGGCATTGAGGTTAGCATCGTAAGCCCGTCTGAAACCTCTGATGCTCTGAAACTTGCTGCTTCCGGCAATATGGATCTTGCGGTGTCCTACCAGCCCCAGACCATTATTGCAAAAGATAGGGGGCTTCCCATCAAGGTTGTTGCCCCCCTGGTGGTTCACCCTTTGACAACCCTGCTCTTTCTTGAGGGTAAGGGAATTAAAACTCCAAACGATTTGTCACATAAAAAAATAGGTTATACAGTACCAGGGCTTATGGATGTGCTGTTAAAAGCCTTTGCCTCTATCAACAATATCCAGGACTACACCCCTGTAAATGTTGGGTTTACAATCCTGCCCGCCCTGGTTTCCAATAAAGTGGATGCTGTAATGGGACCTTTTAAGACCTATGAAACCGTCAGCATGATCCAGCACGGGTATAAGGCCCGGTTTTTTGAACTGGAAAAATGGGGAATCCCGGATTACGAAGAATTAATTATTGTCTGCGGACCAAAAACCCTGGAGAAAAAACCAATAGCTGTAAAAGGATTTGTCCAGGCTCTGGAAAAGGCATTTGCCTATACAATGGCCCATCCTGAAGATGCCCTGGCAACCTATCTTTCTGCCGTACCCCAGGCAGATAAAAAAATCGAAACCCAGGCGTTTAAACTTACCCGGCCTTATTTTGCCGTCAAATTAGGACACGATCTCGACAAATGGCAGGCCTTTGCCGATTTTGCACTGGAATATGGCCTCATTAACAATAAAGTGGATGCAAAAACGCTTATCCATAACTGGAAATAAGGAGAATCACAATGACTATCAATGCGTCAAGTATTTTTAAAGATGTTGAAAAAATAAGAACAAATGCCCCTTTAGTCCATAATATCACCAATTATGTTGTTATGAACACTACTGCCAATGCCCTTCTGGCAATAGGCGCTTCTCCTGTTATGGCCCATGCCCTGCCTGAAGTGGAAGAAATGGCAGGGATTGCAGGGGCCCTGGTCATTAATATCGGAACCTTGAGCGATGATTGGATTAAGGCCATGTTCAAGGCTGCCAAAATAGCCAAATCAAGGCAGATCCCCATTGTTATAGATCCTGTGGGCGTTGGAGCCACCAAATACAGGACCAGCACTGCCAGACAACTTATCCAGGAGTTCACCCCTTCCATTATCCGGGGAAACGGTTCGGAAATCATGGCCTTGTGCAAACAGGATCAGAAAACCAAAGGAGTGGACAGCACCAGTGCCTCGGATCAAGCCATTGATTCAGCCAAATCCCTGGCCCAAGAATTTAATAGTGTGGTCTGCATAACAGGCGAGACAGACTATATTGTCTCACAGAAAAATATTATCCAGGTGAAAAACGGCCATGCCATGATGCCCCGTGTCACAGGCCTTGGCTGCACCGCCACAGCTCTTTGCGGTGCCTTTGCAGCAATAAATCCAGAGGTTGACAAAGCTTCTGCCCACGCTATGGCAGTTATGGGTATTGCAGGGGAAATGGCTGCCCAAACTGCCCAGGGACCTGGAACTCTGCAGGTCAATTTTATTGATGCCCTTTACAACTTGTCTGAAACCAATATCAAGGAACTCTTTAAGGTTTAAGGTAGATTATGAAAGGTGTTTATCTTGTAACAGATCAGAAGTCTTGTCTTGGGAACTCTTTTGAAACCATTGTTTCAGATGCTGCCAAAGCAGGTGTTTGTTGTGTTCAGCTCCGGGAAAAGGAGGCCTCCACCCGGCTATTTCTAAAAAAAGCTCTTGATCTTATGTCCATTCTAAAGCCTGCAAAAATCCCTTTGATCATAAATGACAGGATAGATATTGCCCTGGCAGTAAATGCCCAAGGTGTTCATCTTGGCCAGAGCGATATGCCCTATATCCATGCCAGGAGGCTCATGGGTCCTGCCGCAATCATCGGGCTTTCCGTGGAAACATGGGAAGATGTGGAAAAAGCCCAGGACCTTGATGTGGACTACATTGGTGTCAGCCCTGTATTTTCAACCCCCACCAAGACAGATACCAAAACCCCATGGGGTATTAAAGGACTTGAAAAAATAAGCAAATACTCTTGCCACCCCCTTGTGGCCATTGGCGGGATTGATGAGTCTAATGCCCAAAAAATTATTAAAGCCGGTGCCCATGCCATTGCAGTGGTATCGGCCATCTGTTCATCAAAAAATGCATTTGACGCAACCAGACAACTGGTCAATCTTTTTGAAAAAAGCCAACAGTAAAAAAAGCTAACGGGAGAAAAAATCATGAAATCATATTTCAGAGCATTGACGATTGCAGGTTCAGACAGTGGCGGAGGGGCCGGAATCCAGGCCGACCTGAAAACATTTTCCGCCCTGGGCTGTTTTGGAATGTCTGCCATTACTGCGCTTACTGCCCAGAACACTCGTGTGGTTACAGGGATTTTTCCGGTTCCAGCAGAATTTATCGGTCAGCAGATAGATGCAGTCCTGGATGATATTGGCACAGATGCAGTTAAAATAGGTATGCTTCATTCCCCAGAAGTCATTGAAATCGTGGCCAAGAAACTTGTCCAATGGAAGTGTTCAAATGTTGTACTGGACCCTGTTATGATTTCCAAAAGCGGGGATAAACTGCTGAAAAGCGATGCTGTTAATGCATTGAAAACCATTCTTATTCCCAAAGCATTCATCATCACACCCAACCTGCCTGAAGCTTCGGTTCTGCTTAACAGGGAGGTTGAAACCCTGGAAGATATGACGCTTGCAGCAAGGGATCTTGCTGATCTGGGCTGTAACAATGTCCTGCTGAAAGGGGGTCATCTTGCCCAGGGGGACAGTTGCGACCTTTTATTTCAAAAGGGAAAAAATACCCTGACGAAACTGTCCGGCACACGCATTGATACTCTCAATTCTCATGGTACAGGCTGTTCTTTGTCCTCGGCTGTCTGTGCCAATCTTGCCAAAGGTGTCGAGCTTGAAATTGCCGTCCAAAATGCCAAAGCCTATATTACGGGTGCTCTTACCGCAGGTGCAGAATATACCACGGGCAAAGGCCATGGACCGGTGAACCATTTTTATGACCTCTGGCCATAAGGGCTCGGTCAAGCACTAATTAGACAACAACCATGTCTTCTATTTTCTGTAATTGTCTTTCTAAATCCTTGGATTTTTCCTTGTTATTTTGTTCTTCAAGCTGTTCCTTTATCGATTCAAACATCTTTTTTAGCGATGGTAGAACCTCTTTTTTAAAGGTTTCTTTTTGCTCGGCTGAAAATTTTGAAACTTGATTCGCAAGCTCATCTATCTTTTTATGGAACGCATCAGTGTTAAAGGTATCAATATATTTTTCAAGTTGACTCACAAGCTCTTTATTTTGATTTTTAATACTTCCCATTACCTTTTTTAACTCTTCACCGGCCCTGGCGATTTTATATTCTAAAAAGGTAACTCCTTTCACCAGAGATCCTGATTTCAAAGGTGTTTTATCTGTTGGTTCTAAAGAAGAGACAGCTACAATGTATGCATTTGAATTCTTTGAAAAAATATTGCTCATCAAAACGAATGGTGTGGTCTCATATATCTTTTTTTTATATTTTTTTTCAATAACGAGTTCCACTTTGGACATTTGAGATTCAACCAAAGATACTTTTTTTACCTGCCCTATTAATACTTTTTCACCTTTTGGTTCTTCTGCCAAATATACTTCACTACCTTGGATAAGATTTCTATGATTATTATAAGATACTTCAATCACCAAATCTTTTTGAAATATTGACATGATATTTGACAAAGGGTTTGCAAAACTATGGCTATTAGAACCTGAAACGATAATAACGAATAAAATAATCTTTAAATAATTTTTCATTTTACATTCCTTAATTCGATACGCTCATTATTATGAATAAATATTTTACACAATTTTAAATTTGTGTAAAGAAATATTCAATTTTATTTTTTCTTGTCTACATCTGTTTAAACAGGTGTTCATAGGATCTGCTGACAGCAATGGTGTGCATTGTTTCATTAAAGCCGATTATCAGTTGATTTGAAAAAGAGCGCTTTATAGCCTGTATTTTTTCGATATTGACAATGGCACTTCTATGGACTCTCCAGAATTGTTTTGGCTCAAGATCATTTTCAAGATCTTTAATAGGGGTTTTGATTAAAAATTCATTTGTTGCGGTCTGCACAATTGTGTATTTATCTTCTGCTTTAAAATACAGCACCTGGGAAACGGGAATAAATCTGAGATCTGATCCTGTTTTAACTTTTATCAGCCTTAAATATTCAGGGACATCCTTATTTTCTAGCACCTGGATAATTTTTTTCATTTTCAAATCAAAATCAAGGGGTTGCTCCTGCTCGCCTAATTGTTTTTTTAACCGGTCAATCGTTGCTTTCAATCGGTTTTGGGTCAGAGGTTTCAAAATATAATCCACAGCTTCACTTTCAAATGCCTGAACCGCAAAGTGATCATAGGCCGTAATAAAAACTATTTTACAGGCATTGGACACTTTTTTTGCAACGTTTATACCTGTCATTCCCGGCATTTTAATATCAAGGAATGCAATGTCCGGCTTTTCAAATTCTATGAGTGATAAAGCTTCAATGCCATTTTGAGCCTGCCCCAATATTTTTAATTCAGGCCATAACCGTTCCAATAATAAGGTTAACCCCTTTCTTAAATTTTCTTCATCATCGGCAATTATGGCAGTGATTTGTTTCATAACGGTACCCGGATGATGGCTTTTATCCCCGTAGGATTATTTTGTTTCAATATTAAGCTTGCTGCACTTCCATAGATATTTTCAAGCCGTTGACTCACATTATTGATCCCGATACCTGCCTTGCTTGCATCTTCATCAAGCCCTTTACCTGTATCTGTAATCATGATTTCAAGAATATTTTCTTTGATCGTGCAATCTATTATAATGGTCCCGCCGGAAATTTTAGGCTCAATTCCATATTTAATGCTGTTTTCAACAAGCGGCTGAATGATTAATGGCGGAAAGGCAAAGTCTGATTTATTGGTTTTATCATTGATTTCATAGCTAAGCCTGTTTCCCATCCTGATTTTGAATATTTCAAGGTATTTGCGGGTAAGGTCAAGTTCCTGGGCAAGTGTGATCATTTCCTGCCGGGTTCTTTGCAGAGAAATTCTTAAATATTCATTAAGATTTATGAGCATCTGTCTGGATTTCTCAATATCAATGTCAAAAAGGGAAATTACGTTTGCAAGTGTATTAAATAGAAAATGGGGTTCTATCTGTGCCTGTAAAAGTCTCAATGTTGTCATGGCGGCTTCTTTTTCCATGGTCAACCGTTTAATCTTCTCTTTCTGGATTTGTTTTTCCGATTCAATAATCTTTTCTCTGGAAGAAAAAAAATAGCTGATTGGAACGCCGAAAACAATACCAAAAACAAACACATATGAGAATACATGTTTAAAAAAATAGGTGAAATCATTTCCTCTGAAAAAAGATAAAAAGCCCCAACTCAACAGCGAACCAATTAAAACACCTACTACCAAGCCGATAATAGTACCTGCCACATCCCATTTTTTCCCATCAACAAAATGAGCGACATAGCTCATGCAAAGACAGATGGACAAACCCATCAGCTGGGAAATAATAAATACATCAAAAAAATTATGTCCGTCCAGAACCATGTAAGTCAACACTACCGCAATAATGGTATCAAATATGGCTGTAATAATGAAAGTATAAATCGTGTCTTTTAATTTGAGCCTCTGCATTCCTCTGCCTTTATTTTAATTACTTTAATAATTAAGATACTACTAAAAACCCATAGACTTTTGCAACACCATTCATCCCTAAAATTTGTCTGTTCATCGTTATTTTACGTCACTGATCTCAATGAAATTGCATTACAAAAATAAATAGATAGGATGAAAACAAAAGAACTGATTTTATTTTTAACCCGCAAAAGGAGACTGCAGCAATGAAACACTTAATTATTTTTCTTTTATTATCTTTCATTATCATAGCAACCTCGGCTGCTTTGGCAGACCAGGCCCAAACCAATTCATCAGAGTTGGTTATCCATATTACAGGGTTTGATAATTCAAAGGGTGTTGCAAAGGTATCTTTTGTCAATTCAAAGGAGAATTATAAAGCAGACATGCCATTTAAAGGGTTTAATTATGAAATCATTAACAATGAAGTCATTAAAACCATCACGCTACCCTATGGAGAGTACGCAGTTAAAGTCTATCATGATGAGAACGGCAACAATGAAATGGATACCCGAATTTTCGGTATTCCAATAGAAAGGTATGGTTTTTCAAACAATGCAAGGGGAACACTTGGGCCGCCTGAATTTAATGAGGCGATGTTTAACTTAAATTCTCCCAAAAAGGAAATCTTCATTACTATACAATAAATAATCAAAAAAGGAGGCACTACCATGGGATTTTCTGATAACCTGACTTGTAAATTGCCCGGCAAATTAAATAGAAGAAAATTTTTAAAAACCCTGGTGATGGCATCCAGCGCCGCAGCCATAGACTGGACAGGATTTGGTGCGCTTGCAGATAGCATCCCGGATAAAAAAGCGTTTCCAATTGTTGTCATTGGTGCGGGCCTTGGCGGGCTTGTCTCGGCTGCCTATCTGTCCAGACATGGGTTTGATGTCACCTTATTGGAACAGCATTCCATTCCGGGCGGATATGCCACCTCTTTTGACCGGGGCGATTTTACCTTTGATGTATCTTTGCATGCTACGGTTGCCGAACATGCCATGCCCCAGATGATCCTTGCCGACCTTGGCATCTGGGACAAGCTGAAAGTTGCTTATACCCCTGAACTCAGACGAATTGTAACCCCGAATTTTGATTTGACCCTGCCGGCAAAAAATCCTGAAGGTGTTAAAAAAGAAGTATCCAGGGTTTTTCCCCATGAAACACAGGGTATATATAATTTTTATACTGAAATGGAACAGGTGATTTCAGAACTATGGGGTGGTAAAAGATTTAAAACCTCCATGATGGGAAAACTTGAAAAACTTTCCCTTGAACAATGGATGTCTCTGCATGTCAATGATCCTGATGTGAAATACTGCATGGCTATTTTCTCGGGATATTACGGGCTTTTACCATCCAAAATCAATGCTCTGTTTTATGCCATTGCCACGGGTGAATACCTTGTTCATGGCGGGCAGTATTATAAAACCAGGTCCCAGGATTTGAGCAACACCCTTGCAGACTGCATTGAAAAAAATAATGGGACCATCCATTATAACACCGAAGTTGAACATATTCTTTTTGATCAGAACAATAGTATAGAAGCTGTGATGGACCCTGCTGGAGAAAAATATCCTGCAAAAGCAGTCATTGCCAATTGCAGTATCATGACTTTATTTGATAAAATGGTGCCGAAAAAACTTGTTCCCCCGAATTTTACCCGGCAGATCCGGAAAAGAACTCCCTCGCTTTCAAGTTTTGTTGTCTGGCTTGGCTTGAACAAAAAAATCCATGACATCAAAGATTATGAAATTGATCTGGCACAAAACACAAACATGAATGAGACCGGGCTCTTTTCAAGAAAAGATCTGGCAGATTCCGGTATCGGCATCACCCTGTATGACAATCTTTTCAAGGATTATTCCGTCCCCGGCAAATCAACACTTTCCATTATGTGCCTTTCGGATTTCGCACCCTGGAAGAAATTTGAAAAAGATTATTTTGACAATCAAAAAGATGCCTATAACAGGGAGAAAGAAAGAATTGCCCGAAACTTTATTAAAAGAGTTGAACAACGACTGATTCCAGGCCTGTCCGATCATATAGAGATCATGGAAATCGGCACACCCTTAACCAATATGTTTTATACCAAAAATCCCCAAGGAGCCATTTACGGGTTTGACCGGGACATGCCCCATTTAGAGGCGAAAACACCCATTAAAGGGCTCTATCTTGCCAGTGCATGGTCCCATGGAGGAGGTTACACACCAGTGATGATGGCAGGACGAGAAACAGCCCAGCTTGTTTTGAAAGATTTTATCAGTTCTTAGCCTCATCCAGCACTTTTTTAATAGGAAGGCTGAGATGTTATCCGCTTAAGTATATGCTCATGGGCAACTACAAAGAGGGATGTTACTCTTTCTGTTAAATCATTTGTTGAAGTACTGAATCTGGCTCAGGGAAAAAAGGCTGGTGGGGGCAAGTCATTTTGAAACTGATAAGCAGCAGTTGGAGACCACAAACCATTCCATGTGGAATGGTTTGCCAGAACAACGTTGCTTTCAGATCAATTTTCATAAAATGGGCGGTTTATTTTTTTCTCTTAAAATAGTAACCAAAAGAGCTATTACCGCCGGGATTAATAAAATTACAACTGCCATGCCTGTTTCCATGATATTCTCTCCTTAGTTTTTATTGATCATGATATCCTGGTTAATCACTTTTTCTTAGTGGATCATTTTAGCAAGTGGTAAATCATTTCTCTGGCGCAGTCACTTTTCGTTTTGTGTGGGTGGCATTGTGATCTGATAATGCAGCCAGACCACCTACTGCTCCAAGGTTCATGGATTCAAGCGCTGAACTGGGTACAATGATTAAAGATCCTTTTTCTTTTAACCCTTCAAATAGCATATTCATTCCCCGAAGCTGTAGTGCAACGGGATTGTCACGGTATTGTTCCGCAGCCATGGCAAATTTTTCAGCGATTTCAGTTTCAGCAGTTCCAAGGATAATCCTGGCCTGGCGCTCCCTTTCCGCCTGGGCCTGTTTACTCATGGCATCGGAAAGGGCTGTAGGAATAACAATGTCCTTGATACCCACATTCTGGCATGAGATACCCCAGGGATTGGTGTGTTCATCCATATTTTGTTGCAGCTCTTTGGCGATCTTATCCCTGTTTTGCAGAAGATCAGCAAGTTCATGTTTTCCAATGATATCCCGCAAAGCGGTCATGGCAACATAGGTCACGGCCTTGATATATTTTCTTACCTCAAGGGCTGCTTTTTCCGCATCCCAGACCGTCCAGTACACCACTGCATCCACATTTACCGGCACTGTATCCTTGGTCAATGTTTTTTCAGCAGAAAAATCAGTTACCCTCACCCGCTGGTCAATAAAAGAGTCGACCCGGTCAATGATGGGATTGATAAAGAATATTCCGGGCCCTCTTAGTCCTATAAATTTCCCAAGTCTCAAGAGAACTGCCTTTTCCCACTGATCTGCAACCTGGATGCAGGAAGCAAGAAAAAGAGAAATGATTCCACCGGCTATGACCCCGATATAGGGAATGTACCCCAGGATGCCTATTACTATAAAAATGGAGCCAAATATAATAAAAACCATAATCGAAAATGGATTAAACCATTTCACTTTGTCCCACTGGTCATCATTCCAGTCAGTTTTCATCTTTTACCTCCTTTTTTGGTCTTAAGTTCTTGGATAATTTCTTCTGTGGAAAAGCCGTAGCTGGATGCAATATTGAAAAATTCAGTACAGATGCTGGTGAGTTTTTTTCCCCGTTCCTCTTCCGGGATCTGGATTTCAAGGTTACCAATGAATGTACCGGTTCCCTGTTGTGTTTCAAGAACGTTCTGGATTCCAAGCTCCCGGTATGCCTTGCTCACCGTATTGAGATTTACTTTAAGTTGAACCGCCAGGGCCCTGACTGTTGGAAGCTGTTCGCCTATTGTGAGTTTGCCGGTTGCCACCCCGTAACGGATCTGATCAATGATCTGTCGGTAAAATGGAATACCGCTTTTCGGGTCCAGCATAAAATCAATCATTGCCTTCACCTCCTTATTTAAAATCGAGAAATTGTTGGAACTTTTGAGTTTCTGGTCATTTATTCCTATAACAAACTATTGTATTAGTCTTATATGACAATATGAAACATCAATTATTTAAAGTCAAGAAAAATATTAATAAAAACTGAACTTTTGTTATCAGGTACCGGTATCATGAGTAACGAGTAAAATTTGAAATCTAGCGACAACTTCCAAAACAAATATTGTGTAGCTTATTTCAAGGCTGGAGTAAGCATTATAACGTTAATGGGTCGCTTTTTATAGAAAATTGATAAACAAGATGCAGAGATGTTATGTGATATATGATTTTCAAGATTCCTCAACTGAGATTGGAAATCCGGATGGGTTCACCCTTCCTTCATATTCTGATCCGGCCCTCAAACACAAGAGTGGCAGAACCTGTCTTAAAAATATGATTTGTTTCTTTATCCCAATGGATGTCAAGGTCGCCGCCGGAAAGATGAACAATAGCACTGTTTTCTGCCCTGCCGGTCAGGTTGGCAGCGACAAGAGCTGCACAGGCGCCAGTACCGCAGGCCAGAGTTATGCCGGCTCCTCTTTCCCAGACCTTCATTTTTAATTCCCCTTTATTTATAACCTCAACAAATTCAACATTCGTCTTTTCAGGGTAAGAGCCTTTCACCAGGATGGTGCCCATATTTTCATGACACCGGATCAAATCGGGGATAAAGTCTTTGAGCCTGGTCGCCTACCTTCTTCTCCAGCAAAGGCAGATAATGGATCGGGTTGAAGATCAGATCTTCGCGGTCATAGGAACGGAGGTGACGGTCGTTCTCGGATGTTCTTTGCCTATAGAAAATCAGGTTTTGATTGAGTCAAAAATGGACCCTATCTTTTTTTCACACACTTCGTATCCGAAAACCGTTTCACGCTTTTCGGGAAGTGCCCTAATGTATCTTGTGGAATAGCTTATTCGCACGCATTTTTCTGCACTGGGCCATGGTAAAGCTGCAATACAAACAACCACGTGGTTGCATCAGGTTAACATTTGGCTGGCCTTTAAGGTCTTTTGCCGGTGCATGTACAAGCCCTAGAATGTGACCAAGTTCATGAGTAACTGTCTGCTCAGGTCTGAATCGGGATCCTGAGGGACTGCGCCTTGCGATAATGGCATAGCTGCGACTGCCTCTGCTTATCGTCACGCCGCCCGAAGTGCGGCCATTGATATCCGTTCCAGTTTTGTCGGCAAATATTATTAAAGGGCCAGAGGACTTAATCTCTTCAGCCAATTTGTGAAGATCACTCCGCTCAATCATCGTGATTTTGACAATACCGAGCTTGATGCCGCATTCAGATAGGCGCTGAGGCATATGCTTTGTCCATTTCTGCACCATCGCCCTTGTCCAACCTGCATCGGCAACGGCAAATATCGAAACGTCATTAAGGCGGTGTGAAGCTTTTGGAATCAGTGCAGTCTCGATGGCGGGTCCGGTGGTACAGGCAGACAACAACACGCCCAACACCATTCCCGCAAATATACGCATCACACAACTCTAGAAATTAAAACTGATTTTCAGTGAACCGCCATATTCGTCGCGGTTCTCCCGGCCAAGGGAAGCGATAAAACCACGGCCGGTCAATACCGCCGTGCCGCCAAGCTTCACTTGGATTCCGGCACCGATTTCCGCATCAAATGGCCGAGTGTCATAATTGGCGGGGCTATCGTCATTGTTCACTGCATTCAGAGCCGCATCGGCAAAGATATGCCCGTTGCCGCTTGTAAATTTGCGCAACAGACGCCCGCTTAAGGTTGCTTTGCCGAAATTGGAGGTCAGTCGATTGTTGTAGAAGCCGGACGTATCGGTTGAGTCCTTACGGATCGAATGAGAACCGGACCAGCCAAGCCGCGCTTCGCCGCGCCATAGCGGGCTGAAGTCACTTGCCACGTTGGCGCCAAAGCCTAATCCGAAGGCATGGGTGGTATATTCGTCGGAAAAGGTGGGGCGCACATTCTTGAAACGGGCATAGCCATAGGAGAGGCTGGCATCGAACAAAAGGTCGCTGCTTGGTCCCCAATAACCGCGCATCATCAGGTTTCCCCCGTTGGAATCAATGTTAGCGCCGCCAAAGGGGTCAGTCTGGGTCAGATCGCTATGGCCGTAACCGATGCCGAAGCCGATGCCGCTATTCTCACCCAGCTTCATGTCGCCCCCGGTCATAACCCCGGTCATGGCTCCCTTGATCAACCGCGCCCCGTCGCTCTCATCAATATGGCGCAGGTCTGTATTCACCCACCAGTTCATATTACTGAGCCGGTAGAGGAAATCCGCATCCGGCGGTAACCCTTTCATTATTTGATGCGCTCCGCCCGGTTGTGTGGGATAGAGTGAATTTTGCAAGGCTTTCACTTCCTTGAGTTGTCCCTCTAACTTTTCGATTTTCAGATCGACATCCAAAACCTCAGTATCTGCCTTCTGTTTTGCCTGCGAATTTTCGTAGAAAGCACCATCATAGAATTCTTCTAATTTCTCTTTTGCTTTTTCTGCATTCCTATTGGCTTCTTGATGACTTTTGTGCAAAGGCGCAAGTTCTTCTGAATAAGTGGGATCTACATTCAATAATTCGCTTTTTTTAAAAATGTACCCACCAAGGTTACCAGCAAAATGCCTTAACTCTTCTGCTTTTTGCTTTAATTTTGAATACATATCTTTTGATTCGGATAGTGTTACCCACTTCTTGTGGACTATTTTCTCCAACTCACTTTTTTTATTTTTCAATTCAGCTATTTTCTCTTTCAGCTTATTGCTCTTGGTCTGCAATCCGCCTAACGAGATTGTGGTTTCTTGACCCTTGGTCAAGTCAAACGGATTGTACCTCGTAAGGGTTCCATGGATAGTGACGGTATAGCCATATTTATCCCAAAGAGCAGAACTTGCATTGGCATGCGATGTCGGAACTGCGATAATTACGGCCAGCAGTAACCCCAAAAGGGCCAGAGTCCGGCCAATTGATGTTATAAGAATATTACCGGCACCGTTTTGACGCCTGTTTTGACCCCATTTTTCACTCATTTTACCACCCCCACTGATTCAAAGTCTTCAAACTTGTGTAAAATCTGCCCGCTCAAACTTGCGGTTTCAAAATCGCCCTCCATCCGTCCAGTATTATAGGTAGGATAGGAAAATGCTTTTTGTCAACCAAAATATAAAAAAGAATCAATACCAATCACCAAAAACCAATAATTCTCATGGGTCCCTGGCATTTCGGGCAAACAAGGGGATCAACTTCATAAACTTTCCGAGACTTTCGGTCTTTCGATGTATAAAGTACTTTGGCAATACTGGCACCGGGAACGGCACCATCATAGGAAATAGAAGATTTTAGATACGCACTCATTACCTTCCAGGCGCAGACTGACAGCTTTGCCAACAGCTTTCGGTCATAAAGAAAATAAATCCGCAGCCGCTTGGGAATGCTGAATACCCAGTTTCTGACCTTCAGGTTACTGCTGGTGAGGAACATCCTTCAAAACATTTCCGGATGTGTTCACTCTTCCTTCATATCTTGATCCTGCCCTCAAACACAAGAGTGGCAGGGCCTGTCTTAAAAATATGATTTGTTTCTTTATCCCAATGGATGTCAAGATCGCCGCCGGAAAGATGAACAATAGCACTGTTTTCTGCCCTGCCGGTCAGGTTGGCAGCGACAAGAGCTGCACAGGCGCCAGTACCGCAGGCCAGAGTTATGCCGGCTCCTCTTTCCCAGACCTTCATTTTTAATTCCCCTTTATTTATAACCTCAACAAACTCAACGTTCGTCTTTTCAGGAAACCTGTCATGGGTTTCAATTAACCGGCCGATTTCTTTGACATCGGCTTTTTCCAAATCATCTACAAAAAGGACAGCATGGGGATTTCCCATGGATATGGTTGTAATGTGATATGTCTTGTCCTTTATAGTTAAAGGTTCGTCAATGGCTTTTTCATTATTGCTTTCAAACGGAATATCCCGGCAAAAAAGAACGGGTTCTCCCATATCCACCCTTACTGACTGAATATGATCATTGTTATCAGCTATCACCTCTGGGATTATGGTTCCGGCCTTTGTATCCACTCTCATCTTCTTATGGGATACAATCTTGTTTTCATAGAGATATTTGGCAAAGCACCGCATCCCATTGCCGCACATCTGGGCCTGTGATCCGTCGGAATTATATATCCTGAATTTAATATCATGGTCTATTGAGTCAAGAATCAGGATAATACCATCTGCCCCGATACCAAAATGTCTTGAACAAAGTTGTTTTGCCAGTTCAGGATAGCTTTTGTAATGCTCGATTTTTCCATCCCTGTCATCCAGGAAAATAAAATCATTACCCAGTCCTTCCATCTTTACAAATTTAAGTTCAAGTTCCATATTTTTCTCCATTAAAACTCACAAACGCCAAGAGCCGAGAGAATTTTTTCACCGATTGCTTCCACCTGCCAATTTCTTACATTTTCTATTTTTAAAAGATCTTTAAGATTTTCAGGATTTTCAAAAGCAATGGAACCTATCAATGCATTATTCAATAAAAACCCCGGTTCAATTCCTATTGAACTGCTTATTTTTTCTCTCATTTTTTTTAAGCGTTCGATTCTATCCTGAACCATAGGATTTTTTTTGGGTCTTCTGGTTTTTGGATATGAAGGTAAATCTTTATGCTCCAATGCCATCGCTTTAACTATCGCATCAATGCACAGGTTACCATACATTCCTGCCTGTTTTTGGCTTATTGCCCTTATCCTCAGCATATGATCAATTGTCACAGGCTTTTGTTGGGCCATGGTAATTATAGAAAGACTTGAGAAAATCTTAAACAGGGGCTGATCTTTTTTTTCTGCTATACCCAGTCTGACCTGCAATAGGTTTTCAAGGACAGCAAGGCTCCGATTGTCCATTTTACCAGCGCCTTTAAATTTTTTATACAAGGGCAAAGTATGATTGCTCTCATACCGGACCCGGGTTTGTATTTCAAATTCTTCTTTGGCCCAGGAAAACCGCCCGTTTGCCACAAGCTTTTTATGGATAATATCATAAAGTTTTGTAAGATATGCCACATCCCCCACTGAATATTCAATCATCTCTTGCCTGAGTGGACGCATTGCCCAATCTACCTTTTGGAATTTTTTATCAACATCCATATCAAAATTTCTTTTTAACAGGGCGGCAAGTCCCCGCTCTTTGATACCCAAAAACCGGCAGGCAATTTCCGTGTCAAAAAGATTATTCACCCGGGCCTTATAATCTCTATCAAGACTTCTGATATCAAAATCAGCTCCATGAAATACCTTTATCACATCATTATTTTCAAGCACCTTTATAAAGGGGAGTATCTTTTTAATTTTAAACGGATCTATTAAAAAAGCTTGTTTGTCAGTTGCAATCTGAATCAGACAAATTTTCTCTTTAAAACAATACATGGAGTCTGCTTCCAGGTCCACGCTGATTATTCTTTCATTTAAAAGATCATCACAAACGCTTTTAAGTTCTTCATCTGATTCAATAAACTTGTAATTCAATATTTTTTCCCTTGATTGTTTACACTACTTCTTCTAAAATTCATGTTTTATATATAACCAACAACAAAACACAATGGAAAATACAAATGATTAACATAACATTTCCAGACAATACTATAAAGGGCTTTGAAAATATACCCTCAGGTATGGATGTTGCCAAAAGTATTTCAGACGGGTTTGCCAGAAATTGCGTGGCAATGAAAATCGATGAACAGCTTCTGGATTTAAACCAGACAATTAAAAAAGATACAGCAATAAGTTTCATTACGGCAAAGGACGATGAAGGCCTTGATATTTTAAGACATTCTTCTGCCCATGTCATGGCGGAAGCCGTGTTAAATATTTACACTGATGCAAAACTTACCATCGGCCCTGTAGTAGAAGACGGGTTTTATTACGATATTGATATGGACCCTGTTTCAAAAGATGATCTTGGCGCAATTGAAGCTGAAATGAAAAAAATAATCAATGCCAAAAATAGTTTTGAAAGAAAAGTTGTTTCAAAAAGCCAAGCCCTTGCAATATTCAAGGACAACCCTTTTAAACTTGAACTCATTAATGAACTTGACGAAACCCAGGAGATATCCCTTTACCAGAATGGCAAATTCATTGATCTGTGCCGAGGCCCGCACATTCCCCATACGGGCATGATTAAAGGATTCAAACTTTTAAAAATATCCGGTGCTTATTGGAGAGCAGACCAGACAAGAGAACAGCTCCAACGACTTTACGGCATCTCCTTTTTTGATAAAAAAAAGCTCAATAAATACATCCACATGATTGAGGAAGCCAAAAAAAGAGATCATAGGAAACTTGGAACAAAACTGGATCTTTTCTCTTTTCATGATGAAGCGCCAGGCATGCCTTTTTTCCATGCAAAGGGAATTGAGATATGGAATGCCTTGCTTGAATACTGGCGTGATGAACACAAAAAAGATGGATATGTAGAAACCAAAACCCCTGTCATGCTTAACCGGAAACTCTGGGAACAAAGCGGCCACTGGGACTATTACCGCGAGAACATGTATACCTCTGTAATAGATGATGAAGAATATGCCATCAAACCCATGAACTGCCCGGGAGGTATGCTGCTTTACAAAACAAAAGCCTATTCCTACAGAGATCTCCCTATGAGGGCCGGTGAAATCGGTCTTGTTCACAGACATGAGCTATCAGGAGCATTATCAGGTCTTTTCAGGGTAAGAGCCTTTCACCAGGATGATGCCCATATTTTCATGACACCGGATCAAATCGGGGATGAAGTCTTAGGTGTTTTAAGACTTGCCAAGAGAATCTATAGCCGGTTCGGCCTGGAGTTTCATCTGGAACTCTCCACCCGGCCAAAAAAATCCATTGGGTCGGATGAGCAATGGGAAGAGGCTACAAACGGCCTTAAAGCAGCATTGGACAATTATGGCCAGGAATACTTTATTAATGAAGGGGATGGGGCATTTTACGGCCCTAAAATCGACATCCACATCAAAGATGCTTTAGGAAGAACCTGGCAATGCGGAACGGTCCAGCTGGACATGGCGTTACCGGAAAGATTTGACCTGACTTACAAAGGCCGGGATAATGATAAGCACCGGCCCATAATGATCCATCGCGTTATTTACGGATCTTTGGAAAGATTTTTCGGCATCCTTGTGGAACATTTTGCAGGTAAGTTCCCCTTGTGGCTTGCTCCTGTGCAGGTTATCCTGCTTCCCATCAACCAGGATCTGTCAGAATATGCCCAACAGATCAAATCTGAACTTGAAGCCTGTAAAATTAGATGTGAGGTGGACAAAAGAAGCGAAACCCTGAAAAAGAAAATCAGGGATGCCCAGATTGCCTATGTCCCTTTAATCATAACCATTGGAGACAAGGAAAAAGAAAGCGGGACCCTTTCTGTCAGGACACTTGACGGCAAGGTCAGGATGGGCCTTTCCATGGATAAATTTATCGCTTCAGTCTCCCATCATGTTAAAGAAAGAACTTTGGATGAAACAATCCTCTAACAAACTGAATCTGATCTATTTATACCGACTGCCGGTTATTGTACTATGCCTTGTTATTTTCTGGCAGTCTTCTTATCCAGGTATAATTTCAGAACCTTTATTCCCCTTTGATGATAAAGTGTTTCATTTTGCTTCCTATGCTCTGTTGGCTATCCTTACGGCCAGAGACCTGATTGCTGAAAAACCGTTCCGGCCTTTGGCAAGGATTAAAGTTATTGCAATTTTCTTTGCTTGTCTATTCGGGTTATCAGATGAAATCCACCAGGCATTTGTTACATCAAGGGATGCTTCTACCGGAGATTTTCTTGCAGATTGTGCAGGAAGCATATTGGGCTGCCTCATATACATTGAGTTTTTTATTCGTAAAAATAAGAGACCGGTCAGAAATCCATTATGACACAACACTCTTTTTTATAAGGAATAAGCATGACAAATAACGATATCTTACGCCGCATCCGCTATACCTTTGACCTTAGCGATTCAAAAATGATCATCATATTTGGTTTAGCCGATCACAAGGTAACAAGAGCACAAATCAGCGACTGGTTAAAAAAAGATGATGACCCTGCATTTCAAAAATGTAGTGACACCTGGTTTGCTATTTTCCTGAATGGCTTGATTAATGATAAAAGAGGCAAAAAAGAAGGGGCAAGGCCTGAGCCGGAGACCCATTTAACCAACAATATGATTTTTATGAAATTAAAAATCGCCTTAAATCTGAAAGCCGAAGATGTGTTGGAGATTATGGCCTTGGCTGATTTAAAGATAAGCAAACACGAATTAAGTGCATTTTTCCGCAAGCCGGGTCATAAACACTTTCGGGAGTGTCAAAATCAAATCTTACGTAATTTTCTAAAAGGGATGCAGCTTAAATATCGTGCTGACAACCAATTGGAACCAGGATTTAAATGGTAATAAGTTTTTTTTAAATAACGAGCAAAAGAGACTCCATGCCCAATAATAATTCACTTTATTCAAGCCAGACTATTACAAAACTGATGACAACAGAATATGGTTTTTCAGGTGAAATTTCCAGACTGGCCGGTGAAAATGAAAATTATTTGATTAAAAAAGAAGACGGCTCCTGTTTTGTACTAAAGCTTGCAGATAAAGAAACCACGGCTGAAGTGATTAAAATTGAACACCTTGCAGTGGACCAACTCAATGAAGCTGGACTTGACATTAATCTTCCAAGGGTGATTATGACAAAGACCGGGTCTGTTTTGGCCTGTTTGAAGACAAAGGATAAAAAACAAATCCGTGGACGGCTACTGGAATTTGTTGAAGGAAAGGCCTGGTGCGAATCACTTCCTGCAAAAGTTAAACAATTGGAAGATCTTGGAAAAATTATTGCAAAGATGAATATAGTTTTGTCTTTTATTGTACAACCTGGTTCTATAACTGGTTCTAAAAATGGTTCTAAAAGAACCCATCACTGGGATCTTGCCCGGGCAGACCAGCATCGTTCCAAAATCTCTATCATTGACAACCCTAAAAGACGTGAGATCCTTGAATGGGTTTTCCATCTTTATGCCGCCATTGTTAAACCCTTATTGGAATCCTTACCCCAATCCCTGATTCATGGGGATATCAATGATGACAATGTCCTTGTGGCTGACCACAAAATTGCAGGTATCCTGGATTTTGGAGACTGCCTGGAAAACCCAACCATATGTGATCTTGCCATCGCCCTTGCCTATCATACCCTGGATGAAGGTGATCCTTTTAAAGCTGCTGCAACCATTATCGGGTCCTATCACAAGGTCCGGGCCTTAACCATGGATGAAATCAAAGTGATTTTCCCCTTGATGTGTGCACGTCTGGCTGTCTCTGTCATCATATCGGCCCAAAGAAAAAAAATAGATCCCAGCCAAAAAAACTGGTTTGTATCAGAAGAACGGGCCTGGAAAAAACTGGAAATCTTTTCTAAAACAAACCCTGCCCAGGCAACTATTCTCCTGGCAGAAAAAACAAACCTCGCACCCTTTGAAGATAGTGGTGCCTGTGTTTCTGAACTTTTAAAAACGCGTCAAAAGCTTATTGCCCCATCTGTATCACCCTCCTATAAAAAACCATTAAAAATTGTTCGAGGCAAAGGCCAATATCTTTATGATTACCATGGCAGACCCTTTCTTGATCTGTATAACAATGTCTGCCATGTGGGTCATTGCCACCCCAAAGTAGTTGAAGCGGGTCAAAAACAAATGGCCATACTCAATACCAATACCCGCTATTTATATGATGGGCTTACTGAGTATGCCCAAAGGCTTTGCGATACACTTCCAGAAGAACTTGACACCTGTTTTTTTGTCAACTCAGGAAGCGAAGCCAATGAGCTTGCTTTGCGTATTGCAAGGACCTACACCCATCAAAAGGACATCCTCGTTGTAGACAATGCCTATCATGGGCATACAAGCTCTATGATTGATATCAGCCCCTATAAATTTATGGGAAAAGGAGGCAAAGGCAAACCTGAACCCTGGGTTCATGTGGTTCCCGTGGCTGATGGATACAGGGGTCAATTCAAAGGCCAGACCGAAGATGCAGGCAAATCCTATGGTAATCAGGTTGGGGAAATCATTGATACAATAGGGACACCCGTAGCTGGATTTATCACAGAATCTTTGCTGTCCTGCGGCGGACAGGTAATTCCACCCAATGAATATTTCAAAACTGCTTTCAAGCATGTAAGAGATGCAGGTGGCCTTTGCATAACAGATGAAGTACAGACAGGTTTTGGAAGGGTTGGATCACATTTCTGGGCTTTTGAGCTTCAGAATGTGGTTCCGGATATTGTTGTAATGGGTAAACCTATTGGGAACGGGCATCCCATGTCAGCAGTTGTGACAAGAAAAGAGATTGCAAACTCATTTGCCAATGGCATGGAATTTTTTGCAACCTTTGGCGGTAACCCTGTATCCTGCGCTATAGGAATGGCTGTTCTGGATGTTATCAAAGAAGAAGGCCTTCAGGAACATGCAAGAAAGATTGGTGCAGGGATGATAGAAGGGCTAAATGTTCTAAAGGGCAAACATGATATAATAGGCCATGTCAGGGGTATCGGCCTTTTTATCGGAATTGAACTTGTAAATAATAGAGATAACTTGGTGCCTGCCACCCAAAAGGCGTCTGAATTGGTGAACCGTATGAAAGAAAGGGGAATTTTACTGGGTACGGACGGCCCATTTAATAATGTTATTAAAATCAAACCACCAATGGTCATAACAAAACAGGATGCCGACATGTTTATCCGGGTGCTTGATGATGAACTTTTGAGTATGGAAACTGCACCTTGTTAAATTTTTTATCCATAAAAAAAGTAACTATTCAGTTCTTATGCTTGACGTCGCCCTGTCTGATAGATATTTTTTTTCGATGCTAAACGCTTAACCTCCTGAAAATATCCATCAGACAGAGCTTTGAGATAACGGCTTTTAACGGACTGAACAATTACAAAAGAAATTAAATATAGAAACAATAAATAATTAAATTGAATTATATCAACTACAAATAACCCCTTTTTCAACGGAGAAAAAAATGAAAGCATTTCAAGATTATTACCCAGATGATATCAGCCATTGCTATGGATGCGGAAGACTTAATGAACAGGGATTACAGATTAAAAGTTATTGGGATGGTGAGCAAAGTTATGCAAAGCTCATTCCCAATGAAAAATATATTGCTATACCTGGATTTGCCTATGGAGGATTAATTGCCTCGCTTATTGACTGTCATTCTACTGGAACAGCTGCTGCGGCAAAATATCGGGCACAAAGCAGGGAGATGGACACCAAACCTGTCCTGAGATTTGTCACTGCATCTTTAAAAGTAGATTTTCTAGCACCAACCCCTCTGGGTGTGGAACTTGAAATCCGGGGCAAAGTTGTTGAAATAGGAGAAAAAAAAGTGATCGTAGAAACAAAGGTAATGGCTGGAAATACAATCTGTGCAAAAGGTAAAGTTGTAGCCGTGCTCATGCCGAAAACCATGTTACAAAAATAATTTAATGATTTAACCTATCTGCCGGTCAGAGGCCTTCCCAGGCTGTAAATCTGACCGCAGTGCTCATAGGGGAGTGCATTATCCAGGCTTTTAATTTGATCAAACTGATCCCTGATTTCTTCTGCTTTTATCAGCCTTTTTGTATCTCCAATGCAAGAGCCTTTGCCGGAAACCATTGCTGAACGGGCAAACCACCCGGCACTCATGGTGAAAATCATACCGGATTCCTGATTTTCCTCAGAGCAAAGATAGGTCACTATCGGAGTATTGAATTCAGGTTTGATTCTTTTGGCCACTTCATCTGTGAAAACACCTTGGGTCATTCCGGTTGAGGCATTGGGCGCCACTGTATTAATTTTTATATTATACCTGGCTGTTTCCAGTTTCAGGGTATTCATTATTCCAATAACCCCCATTTTAGCAGCGCCGTAATTTGACTGGCCGAAATTTCCATACATGCCGGAGGATGAGGCTGTAAATACAATTCGACCATACCTGTTCTCCTTCATAATTTTTACGGCCGGCTGGGTCATACAAAAGGCACCTTTCAAATGGACTGCAATGACTTCATCCCATTGTTCTTCCGTCATCTTCATAAATGTTCGGTCCCGCAGTATTCCGGCATTATTAATCAGGATATCCACCCTGCCAAAATTATCCATAGCAGCGGCAATAATATTTTTGCCCCCTTTCATGGTTGCAACTGATTCAAAACTTGCCACAGCCTTTCCACCGACTTTTTTTATTTCATCCACCACCCTGTTTGCAGTTCGGCTCTGATCCTCTCCAAGACCGATATCATTGACCACAACCTTTGCACCTCTTTTTGCAAGATCCAATGCATATTGTCTTCCAATTCCTTCTCCTGCACCAGTTACAATGGCAACCCTGTTTCTAAAAGTGATGGATTTCATCCAGCCTCCAAACCATAAAGTTTTTACATATCATCAATTTTATTTATTGACCTTTCATATACCAAATAATGATAATATTAAATCAAATCTTATAATACTTGAAAATAAAAATCCTTTACAATGGAAAAATGAGTTGCGTTCTTGTATAAAACTGTTAAGTTTTTCAAGATTTAATTATTTTTTAAAAGAGGATACATGTTCAAAAGATTCAAGTTTCTTATATACACCCGCCCCTTTATTATTTTTGTTTACTACTTTATCCAGATTTACAGCATGACTTTTCGGCTGCGCATCGTCAATGAAGAAAAATGGCAGGATCTTTTGAAACAAGATCACCCTATCCTTCTTTGCGCATGGCATCAGCAGTTTTTCTCTGCCATTCGGTACTTTAAAACCTATTCAAAATTCAATCCAGGTATCATGATCAGCCAGAGCCGGGATGGCGAGCTGATTTCCGGCGTGGCTAACAGGACCGGGTGGAGTACCCTTAGGGGATCTTCCTCAAGGGGAGGGAAAAAAGCCATGGATGCCATGATCGAGCACCTGACAACACACAGGTTCGGTGCCCATATCCTTGACGGTCCCACAGGACCCATCGGAAAAGTTAAGGCCGGGGCAATTAAAATGGCCCAGGAAGCAGATGCCCTTGTGGTGCCGTTTTACATCCATGCACAAAATGCCTGGTTTTTTAATTCATGGGATAGATTCATGCTTCCAAAACCTTTTTCAAAGGTGACCTTAATCTTTGGAGACCCAATAAACCTTACTCCGGATGGTACTGCCACTGATTTTGAAGCCCGGCGACAGCTTCTTGAAACTACCATGCTGCCAGGACTTATCCTTAAATCTTCCTAATTATTTTCTTTTTTTGAATTATTCACAATATATGTAATTTTCTCTATGACATAATTATTGGCAGAAATAAAATTGAACTTTTCCCAGAACTTTTTTTTACCATACTTTCTTGCCATGACACCGAATGTTTCATCCAGAAAATCCCAGGGATATCCAAGGGTGCCGTCTAACTCAATATTAATTGAGTCATATGTCCCAAAATTTTCTTCTAAAAATCGTTCCCTGAAATCTTCCCCTGAAAATTCGGCAACTTTTTTTTTCCCAGGGCCGATATATTTACTAAAATCCTTGTTGATATTTATGGTAAATTCTTTCATTGTATGTGTTTCCTAATATATTCCTGCCAATTAAAACCAAATTTATTCATTGTTCCCAACAACCACGTTACTTTTTAGATGATAAAAAGAATCAATGAGAGCAGGGAATTTATAACAATAACCTTTACCGGGCATTTTTAACAGGGCCTTTTTATTTTATTAATGATTGCTCCTTTTGGAAAAATTAAATCCTTTCTTTTTATCTGTTGACGTTTATAATATCATAAAAAAGAAAATATTGAGGAAACCTGTTATGATTAAACGTACTCCTTATCGTTCATTTTTAAGTTATATTGATCTTTCTCGAGAATACTATGCCGCTCACGGGTATTCAAAACCATATGCTTGGATTTCCAATCAGAATGTCCCTTTCACCAAACTTGAAAAGCCTCTGACTGAATGCAGAGTGGCTTTACTAACAACGGCAGATCTTGAAAAACCGCCGGGAGAAAGCAAACAGGAAAGACACTTATCGAGAAAAACATATGCACATCCGGTAGATGAGGCACCTGAGCACTTTTACACCCAGGATTTACAATGGGATCAGGAATCAACCCATACGGATGATAACGATAGTTTTATGCCGCTGAACCGGCTGATGGAATGTGCTGAAAATGGTAGAATTGGTTCAGCCTCACCAAGATTCTATGGGGTTATGACCGATTACAGTCAGGGTAAAACATCAAAGAGATCTGCACCTGAAATACTTGAACTCTGCAAAGAGGATGGTGTCGATGCCTTAATTCTTCCAGCCCTCTGACCTGTCTGCCATCAGACCGTGAGTCTGGTAGCCAGGCATCTGGAAGAAAATATGATTCCCACTGTTGTTGTAGGCTCTGCCCGGGATATAGTTGAGGAATGCGGCGTTGCGCGTTTCCTTTTTACAGATTTCCCTTTAGGCAACCCGTTTGGCAAGCCCTGGGATAAAGAGATGCAGCGTTCAATAATGGACATGGCCCTTGCTCTTCTGCAATATGCCTGGCAGGGGAGAACAACTATTCAAACCCCTTTTAAATGGTCTGAAGATGAGAAGTGGCGCAAGATTTTCATGCATATTTCAGACAATCAGCTAAAAGAATATAAAAAATTGGGAGATGCCCGTCGTGCTGAACAAGCAAAGGTAAAAATCATTTAAAGGGCGGGCGTAAGAATTGTCATGATCCATTCCGACACCTTGTTACGTGGATAAAAAAGTCATCAGATAATTGTATTCCCCAATATCAACGGTTTCCTTTTTTACAAAACCATGTCTTGTTACCATTTTTTCGACCTCAGCCTCAGACAATCGAATATGAACTGGCGGACCTGGTGGACCTTCAATCTTTTTGAATTCAACAACTGCAAGATAACCCCCGGGTTTTAGCAGAGTTTTAATATCTTTTAATACTATATCTGCCTGGCCGGCTTCTTCAAAATCATGTAATACCGTCGCCATCAGGCATATGTCGGAGCTGTAATCATCAATTTCAATTTTTTTACCGGCATCGTTCAGAAGGGTCTTGATATTGGTAATGCTTTCTTTTTCAATTTGCTCTTCTAAAAGCAAAAGGCCTTCTTTCCATAGATCGACAGCATATATCAATCCTGTTTCACCAACAATTTTGGACAGAAACATGGAATAGATGCCTTTGCCACAAGCCAAATCAATGGCAACAGATCCTGATTTTATTGGCAGGGTGGACTTTAATTTATCTGAATCAATTAATTCAAAGCTGCTTTTACCGGCTCCTTTGGGGTTTTTTTCTGTATTATCCACATTTAACTCCCTTTGGATTGATTTTGTTCCTCTAAAAAATTAGTTAGTGTTTGAACGAAAACTCACCCATCTGCTGCGTTGCTTCAAAATTATGCCAAATTATAAATCGGGCCTCATGTACAGCAGTACACTCCGGTTTCAGAATTTTTTACGCCTTGCATATGGGCAACTTTTCGCCCAAACACGGGGTTTTCGGTCAGGCACTAGTTAACATTTAAGCCTTATTTTTCGTCTGAAAAAGAAAACTCAACCCGATCAATTATCCTGTCTTCAGGATCAAGACGATTGAGTTTTACCATTTCAAAGCCGTCCACCTCGATAAAGACATTTCCCTTTTTATCAACCAGTTTCAGGTCATAGGTATTGGTTTCTTCTCCTGAAGCTATCTTCTGGGTGATGCAAAAATATTCTTTATTTTTTTCAACGTCGCTGTAAAATTTCAAGGAGTTGATTTTATAGGGCAGAACTGTTCTTGAAGATGTAAAGAACTCAAGGAGCCCACCCGTCTGGAACATGGCATCAACCAGGACAGGGGCTGCCACAAAATTAGGATCTTTAACACCTTTAAAAAACTCTTTTCCGCTTTTGTCTTCTATTGTTGTGACCAAAGTTGTGCCATCAAAGGAATTAATATTCATGATAGTGCCAAAAAGTCCAAACATGAAAAGCCGCTTGGGATGATACACCAGAGGTTCAATATCACCTTCCCAGGATACTGAAGTAAATGCCGGCAAATTGATCTTTTTTGCTTTTAAGGGTTTTTGGGCGAACCTGTATTTTCCTTCATAATGAAGTTTTGGATCTCCCATGATAATGCCTTTGGGATTTTTGAACTGGGAAGTTATCCTGCAGTCAAACTGATCTTCTCCATCATAATTTCCTGAAATCAAAAGCTCCTTGGGACGGTTCTTTAAAAGCTTGATCCCATAGGGGATCTGAAAGTCGGTTAATTCAACAAAATGTCCCTTTTCTTTGGACATAGATTTGGCTACCTCAGCCATGGTTTCAATACCTGTTGCGCCAAGGAAAAGCGGTACATCTTCCATGGTATGATCATGGAGAAAGACATCCCTTTCTACCTCCAGTACTCTTGAATAGGTTATCCCTGAGTTGGTCTTTTCCACAGGTGTATCCAGAAAAGGAAACTGCACTTCTCCGGGATCTCCAAGAAGACCATCCTTGTCAAAGGAATAATCAAGACCGGAAAATACCATTTCAGACTCTGTCTTATCTAAAAGATCTGCCATAAAGAACTTGACGCCCTGCTCCATGGGAAGGAACTGGATTCCTCTTTCTTCAAGCACGGCTTTCACTGTTGGATTGGTTGCCATGCCAACACCGCCCCATGCTGTCCATGCATAGACTTTATAGGTTCTTTCAGGATGAAGCTGTTTTTGCCTGAAAAGGGTTTTGCCAAGAAAATCATTGGCTGCAGTATAATCCACCTGGCCCTCGTTTCCAAAACGGGCAGTTACAGAAGAAAAAGTAAAAAAGTATTTATAGTCCCTGCCCTTAAAGGCCTGTAATAGATTCTGCATACCTTTGACTTTGACATCCACCACCAGCTCAAAAGACCAGAGTTCCTTTTTAGGTATAAACTGACTCATTTCCATGCCTGCTGCATGGAACACACCATCAATCTTGTCATATTTATCGCAAGCCGCTTTTACGGCTTTTGCATTTGTTACATCCACACGATTGTATTCAACACTGACACCCAAAGACTTTAGGTATTCAATATTTTCAACCGATTGCCTAACCCGGATCAGGCGATCAAGAGCCCGTTTGATTTCAATAGGTTTTTCTCCCGGCATATCTTCTCTGAGCTTCACCATGAGTTCTGCATCAGTGGATGTTTTATCCAGATATTTTGGATGGGTACTGTAAATATCATTGATATCCAGAATGATCAGATTTGTCTTATACTTTTCAACCACTCGTTTAATAATTTCATAGGTAATGCCGCCGGCTCCACCTGTTACCAGCAGGGTATCATTGTCTGATATAACCTTTTGTGTTTTATCTGCAATGGAAGGTTTCATGGAAATGACATACCGCTTTTTATCCTTGTATCCAACCTCACAACGGGTATCATCACAAAGAAGCTCGTTAAGAAAGGTATCCACAATTTTTGCTCTACTCTTTTTGGGCTGTTTGTATGAAAAATCCACCACCTTTACCTTTGTGTCCGGCAACTCTTTGTTGACAGTTTTCATGAGCCCTGAAAGCCCTGCAAACATGGGATGGATATCGCCGCATCCTTTCATATATGGGAATACAACGGAATCAAATGTAATCGTACCGATAAAAGTTTCTTTCTGATCAAGGGTTTCAAACAAAGATTTAATCATGACAAAAAAAGATTTGATTGTCGTGTTCAGACAATCATCTGAAGTCGCTTCCTGATTTTTCCTATCAAAGTAAAAATCAAGGGGTGCCAGATGGATAAAGCCATTTACTTCAGGATATACTTTTTTAAATTCCTCCACCCTTTTTTGTGTAGCTTTGACATCGGTTAAGTCAAACTTGAAATCAGCTCCTTTACCGCCAATGGTTATGACCTCGCCCTTTTTCTGCTTTATTTTTTTTATAACCTCATTGGCAAACCCATGGCTGTCAAGGGAGACGATTATTTTTTTGCCTGCAACCTTAAGGTCACGCGTAAAATCATTTTTGGAAAGCTCAGGAAGCTTTGATTCATTAATCCTGACAATCAAACGTTTGATAGGGGATGCAGGATCAGGAAATTCATCCTCTTCATTTAAAGATACAACTTTTACAGCCTCCTGATTCACCTCATGGCTTTCCACTGCAGTTGGCGATTCTGTCTGGGCTGTTTGTTCGGCTTTTGCCCGGATAGAAATATAGTCGGCCAGTTTGGCAATGGTGTTAAGATCCCGAAGCTTTAAATCGTCCGGCACTGAAAATCCAAAATTTGAGGCTAATTTAGCAAATATCTCAACCTGCTTCACCGTATCCACACCCAGATCTGCTTCCAGATCAAGATCATCTTCGAGCATGTCAGCCGTGTAGCCCGTCTGGATTGCAATCACCTCTTTGACCATGGCTGTTACATCCTCATCCTTCACAGAGGCAACCAGAGCTTTTGGGACTGATCCTGATGGTTCTTCCATGGGTATAGTCTCAACAGGCTTGTCCGTTCTGGACTGGATATACTCTCCCAATTTGGCGATGGTGTTAAGATCCCGAAGCTTTAAATCGTCCGGCACTGAAAATCCAAAATTTGAGGCTAATTTAGCAAATATCTCAACCTGCTTCACTGTATCCACACCCAGATCTGCTTCCAGATCAAGATCATCTTCGAGCATGTCAGCCGTGTAGCCCGTCTGGATTGCAATCACCTCTTTGACCATGGCTGTTACATCCTCATCCTTCACAGAGGCAACCAGGACTGCTGGGGTTGATACTGATACATCTTCCAGGGATACAGCCTCAACAGGCTTGTCCGTTCTGGATTGGATATACTCTCCCAGTTTGGCAATGGTGTTCAGATCCCGAAGCTTTAAATCGTCCGGCACTGAAAAACCAAAATTTGAGGCTAATTTAGCAAATATCTCAACCTGCTTCACTGTATCCACACCCAGATCTGCTTCCAGATCAAGATCATCTTCCAGCATGTCAGCAGTGTAGCCTGTCTGGACCGCGATCACCTCTTTGACCATGGCTGTTACATCCTCATCCCTCCTGGGAGCTGTTGCCATGTCGGGATCTTTTACAGATTCTGCAGACTCTCCGAGGGCCGTCTCTTTAACAGCTTGGGGAACAACTTGTTTTGAGATTCCTTTTATGGTGGCAACAGGTGCCGGTACTGCCGGCATGGGAGGCACAGCTGTTTTTACAGGTTTTACAAGCTTACTTGTTTCTTTTGTCGTCTTTGGCAAGGCTTCACCGCCGGCCACGGCACAAAGCGTATTATCAATTATCTTAAGTTCAGGATTTTGTGATCCGGTAATTTGTTTTATCCAGTTCTGGTATCTTACATTACCCTCAACCGGGTTTTCCTCTACCCGTTTGACAAATAGAAAAGCCAGATGAGAGCCGAACCCGGCGGCAAGATGGAGACCATACTCAGAATTAATTTTCTCCTGACCGGAAAAATTGAGCTTCTTAAAATGCTCAGGTATTTTTTTAAGATTTGCAATGGGCGGTGCTTTTCTTTTCTGAAGCGCTTTCACCATGACCACATCTTCTATGGCAGCCCCTAATGTATGGCCGGTAAATCCCTTAGTATTTGAAATGCATATGGAGTCCAGGTGATCGGCAAATGCAGACTGAAGTGCTGTAACTTCCGCATCCGCGCTTCCTCCCCTGGCTGGGGTATAGGTCTCGTGGGACATGAACAGAAGTTTGTCAGCATAGTCTTCTTTTTTAAGACCTGTTCGAGCTTCAACTTTATTGATGAATTTATTCATTTCCTTTGCCAGGTGTTTTACATCAATGCTGAACGTATGAAATGCAGAGTTGGCCATATGTGTTCCAAGAATTTCACATTGTCCTTCCATTCCCCTTTCCCTGACACAGGATTCGGCCTCAATAACAAGCCCCACTGCCCCGGCTCCTAGGATGGTGCCGTTTCGATCTTCGTCAAAGGGTTTTGCACCTTCTGAAACTCTTTTTTTAATGCTTGCCGCTCCCAGGGAAAGAAAACCTGACCCGATCCACTGGTTCTGTTTTTCAGATGTGGCATTTTCACCACCAATGACAATAACTCTTTTGCATCTTCCAACCCTGATCCAGTCTTCGGCAATACCTATGGCAAGGGCTGTTGATGCACAAGCTGCACTGACAAGGGTGTTGGGTCCTTTTGCTTTAATAATCTGGGCAAGATAGGCAGATCCCAAAGGTGTGATTTTACCTGCAAAATACCGGTCAAACTTAAACTCTTTAAACTCTTTTTTCTTTCCTGACTTGGCTTTGAAAAACCATTCAGTGATTTGTTCTTTTATCCCAATGTCCGTGACTTTTTCCATGAGATAATAATAAATATTTTCAAACTCTTCATAGGGTTTGAGAAAGAATTTTTCATAATAATATTTTTCAAGTTCCTCAATCAGGGTCTCCTGGCTGGGCCATAAGCATGAAACAATTACCCCCGTATCTTCCTGCATCTCTTCAGGAAGCGCAAACCCATCCGGGATCATGACTTTACCATCCTTTATCTTTTTATACTGCATGACAAGGGGAATGTTTGCATCCTTTAACGCTTCAATACCAGCGGCAATGCTGATGCCCATTGTAATATCGAATTGTTCTTTAATCCCGTATTCATCCATAAGGTCAAAATAACCCAGCTGCCCTGCCAGATGGATAACGTCTTCTGCTTTGGTGATCTGCACAAACCTGGCGTTTCCGTCCGGCTGTTTGAATAACTTGGTAATATTTTTATCTATTATTTTATTTTGTTCTTCAGGAGTAATGGATTCTATGAAGTTTTCACCATTTAAAATAGCGTCAAAATTATCTGCTGCAAAAACACGTCTATCTTTACCCGGAAGCCCCACAGAAACTCCTGAGATCACTATTCTCTGTGTATCAAAATCATATCTTTCAATGGCATCAATGGCAGTTTGGCGTTTCTGGTGCATATATTCCTTGTAAAGGATCTGATCAACCAGTTTCTGGTTATTTTGCTTAAAGGATTCAAAATTTTCCGACATTTTAATTTTTGGTAACTCCTCAAAAGGTTTTGGGGTAAGTTTTGTTTCAAACGCTGCTACAGGTTTTGTCTCAAAAATGCTGTTGCAATCCTGTAGATATTTTCTACAGGCTTCAAAGGATTTAATCTCTCCTAATTTTGCATCAACAGATACAGCTGTGCCATATTCCCCGATATTGATGTTTTTCAAAAGGTTCACAAGCAACCTTGACGGCCCGATTTCAATAAAGTGGGTTCGGCCGGATTCATATACATTTTCAATGGATTTTATAAATTCAACGGGCGAAATAATCTGTCTTGCCAAAAGATCCTTTACATCTGCCCTTGTTTCCGGATAGGCACTGGCATGGGAATTGGAAATAATTCTTCCAAACCGGGTATCGTTAAAGGTTATGGTGTCCAGATATTGTCTTAACTTGTCTGAAGCTTCTTTAAGAAGCGGTGTATGAAAAGCTCCTGTAAGATTCAGTTTCTTGTAAAAAATCTCCTGCTGGGTCAAAAAAGTGCAAAATTTCTCAATATCATCAGCTTTCCCAGATACTGCAGTCTGCTTTTCACTGTTTTTATTGGTAATATAAATGTGAGAAATATTTGATTTTCTTATCAGATGCTCTGTCTCTTTTTCATTTTTAAATACCACCATGATTTTACCAGGAACCTTTAATGTAGTTTCATACATAAGGTCAGCGCGTTTTATAATTAAGCGCATTGCATCGGCAAAGGAAAGCATTCCGCTGCAAAAAAGGGCTGTGTATTCACCCACACTGTGGCCGATAAAGTAATCCGGAGAAAATCCTTCCTGGGACAATCTGCTGTAAATAGCTGCAGAAGAAAGAAAGACGGCAGGTTGGGTGTTTTGTGTTGAGTTAATGGCATCATCCGTGCCAAACATCATGTCTAAAAGAGAATATCCCCTTTGTTCAACAAAAATCTGTTCCCCGGCTTCCATTACTTTTCTAATGTGGCCATCTTTTTCAAAAAGTTCCTTCATCATGCGGCTTCTCTGGGCACCCTGGCCGGAAAGAAGGGCAACCATTCTCATTTTTTTACCCCGGTCATCAGCAGAATAGGCATGATCTATTAATACTATATCATCCCCTGCAGCCGACTTTTCTTGTTTTTGTACAATTTCTTGCCGGGTTTCAAGGTGGGCAGGAAGTGTACTCATGATCATATGGCAATGATTACCACCGATGCCGTTGACATTTGCTGCAAACCTAAAGGGCCGGCCTTTGGGTTTTACAACTATCTGTTGAGTCGGTTTTAAAATTTTACCATCATTTAAAATGGAGTGCTCAGGGTTATAATTAAAATCCGGCAGGATTTTTCCCTTGCGGCTCATTAGCATCATTTTTGCCATGGCAACGGCCGGGTTTGCAGCTTTGAAATACCCGAACTGAGATTTTATGTTTCCACAATGCATTTCATGGTCAAAACAATTTTCAATCACCTGCTTTTCTACGATATCACCAAAAATATTGGAAAATGCAAATACGTCCAGATGATTGATATCCTGTTTTCTGATCCCGGATTTATAATATGTTTCATTTATAGTTGATACAAAGGTGTGTTCCGAAGGTGCAAGGAGGTGATCCGGCACACTTGAGCGAACTGCACTATCGTTGATCTCTCCTAAAATTTCCATATTATACTCACGGGCTTTTTTATAGGTTGTCATAATGTGGATGGCGGCACCTTCTCCCATGACATACCCGTCTGCCCTTGAATCGTAAAAATTACAATCTCCTTCCGACAAAAGTCCTAGGCGTTTAAAGGCCATGAGAACTGCAGGATAAAGGTTACAGTCGACTCCGCCTGCCAGGACAAAATCAAGATCTTTTTGTTTTAAGTTCCTGGCAGCATTTCGCATGGCAACAAATGCGGATGCACAGGATGCGTCAATAACGTAATTGGCACCGTTCAGTCCAAAATAATTTGCTATCCTGCCGGAGATAATATTGGACAAAAGTCCTGGTGTAGTATCTTCATTATTCTCGGGAATCTCATTACGGATGGATGCCACAAGTGCATCTGATACCTTATTAAGTTTTTTGGCATCAATATCCTGACAATTTTTAATTATATTACCAATAAATTGTTTTCTAACCCTTACAATATTTTTACTCTGCCGTTCTCCTGCAATGGTACCTAAAATGACCCCAACCTTGTTGGACGCGCTTATGCGACCCAGCAAGCCTGAACTTTCCAGTGCCTCGTTTGCGGCTTCAAGCCCAAAGATCTGACCTCTTTCAATGGATTTAACCATCATTGGGGGCATTCTGTATTTCAAATTATTAAATTTTACTTCTTTGACAACCCCTGCATTGACTTTGGGAAGCCTGTAATGAGAGGTTTTATCAAGATTTGCATAAGCATCATTATCAAAGTGCTTGGCAGAGATATGGGACAATTGTTTTTCCCCTGATTCAAGTTTTTCCCAGAACTCCTCTGTATTTTTTGCCCCGGGGAGAAATACACCAAGACCTGCAACCACTATTCGGTCATCATTAAAGTCATAGGTTGGATCAACAAAAATATCCCGTGGAAGAGATTGATAGTTATCAGTCATCTGCTCAATAACCATGTGATAGTTAATACCACCAAACCCATAAGAGGAAACTGCGGCTTTCCTGGATTTGTTTTTTTCAGATTTGAATTCCTGTGTGTCTTTTACAATAAACAGGGAAGATTCTTTTAAATCATGATTTTTTGAAAGAGTTTCAAATTCGCCATTGGGTGGCAGTTTCCCTTTATTAACCGTCAATAAGGCCTTTAAAAGCCCTGCTGATCCTGCACAGCCTAAAAGATGGCCGATCTGTGATTTTATGGAAGAGATACCGGCATTGGAATTTTTGTATATGGAATTCAAGGTTGCAAGTTCTGCCTCGTCGCCAATGGTGGTGGATGTACCATGGGCTTCAATAAATCCGATATCATCAGGTTTTATATCCGGACGAATATTTTCAAAACACCTCTTAACGCTTAACATCTGCCCTGTGGGATTTGGTGCGGCAATAGCCTTACCCCTTCCATCAGAACTTGAACCAATGGAATTGATAACACCCAGAATATTATTTTTATCCCTGATGGCATCTTTCATTCTTTTTAATACAAAAACAACGGAACCCTCACCCAGGACAAAACCGTCTGCCCGCTGGTCAAAGGGGTATGATCCTTTCTGGGAAAGTGTTCCCATTTTTGCAAACCCGATAAAAGATTCCGGTGCCAGATGGGTGTTGACTCCACCCACAATCACCTGGTCATGGTCACCGGACAAAAGCTCTCCCATTGCAGCATCAAGGGCGGTCACTGAAGATGCACAGGCTGCATCAACAACATAATTAGTACCCCGGGCCCCCAGGTGGCGGGCAATTCTCGAGGCTTCTATATTTAAAAGTATGCCATGGACGGGATCGTATCCAGGGCTCTTGGCCTCCATGCCTTCCATTAAAACCTGTTTAACGATTTCTTTTTCATCATCATTTAAAGTTTGATATTCATCTGTTTTTTCCATCATGGAAACAAGTTGTGGATACCAGTATTTAAGCTGAATATCATTACTCAGCTCATTGGAAAGACAGGTTGCAATAATAACTGCAGTTTTTGCAGGATCATCACAGACAAAACGATCGTCGTCTCCCAAAAGCCCTGCATTTTCAACCGCCTTATATGCGGTCTGCAAAACCATTTTCTGGCTGCGGGATAGTCGTTTTTCTTTGCCTTCGGCATACCCGAACCGTGCCTTGTCAAATTCAAAATGGTCAACATGGCCGGCAAGGATGGTATAGGTCTTATCTTCTGCACTTTTGTCAGGATCATAATACAGGTCGCGATTAAATCTTGATTCCGGCATCTCACTTATGGAATATTTTTTGTTTAAAATATTGTCCCACAAGCTATCCGGATCATCAGCATCCGGCAGGGTACATCCTATACCCACAACAGCAATCTCATCATTGATTTTATTTTTCACACTTGAAAATATTTCAAGAAAATTAATGTTTTTGCAAAGTTCTGATTTGGCTTCAAAGTATCTGTTGTGAATCTGCTTTATGGTTACAGATCCATCAAAAAAGGCCAGGCTGTCCCCCACAAGAAAATTGCCCTTTTCCTTATGCTCTTCATCTTCAAACCAGGTATAGTTGTCAGGCCCGGGATTTTTAAAATCCGGTAAAAAACCTTTTGCTCCTATGAGCAATGAACCAATATTTTTCTTTTCAAAGGCTCGTTTTCTTTTCTCCAGACTGTCCTTGTTTTTAATCATCCGGGCCTCTGCTTCAAGCATCGACCAAGCAAACCTTGTAGGTGCGGTCCTGGATGCCAAACCTAAGCTTTTACCGATTACCATGGTTTGGTTTTCCTGGATAATAATATCGCGATATTGAGACTTAATACTTTTGGTTTCCACGATTTCATCGGCAAAAAGGTAGGCTGTTCCCACCTGGATACCAATTTTTGCTCCTTTTGAGGCAAGAAAGGAGGTCAGTCCTGAAATGAAAAATGATGCAAAACAAGTGGAGATTCCACCTGCAAATACCAGGTATACATCGGATAGATCATAATTTTTATTCATTAAAGTAGTTATGGCTACTTCCCATAATACCATGGAAGAAAGAGAACCCACATGGCCGCCGGCTTCCCCGCCTTCAAAGATAAACCTTTTGCATCCGCTCTTTAAGGCATTTTCCATCATGGACACAGAGGGTGTATGAAGATAGGTTTTGGTACCTGCCTTTTCAAGCTCTGCTGCCTGGGAAGGATTTCCTCCTGCAAAAAGTGCATAGGGAACCTTATATTTTTTAACCATGTCCAGATGTTTTTTTACCATGGGATTAAAAGCTTCAATGCCCACAAGCCCTGCACCAAAATTATCCACTTTTCCGGCGCCATCTTTTAGCATATTGTCTGCCATCTGTTCCGGAAGACTTCCCACTGCCAAAAAAGGCAATGCTCCCTGCTCAAGAACCTTATTGGCAAATTCAGCATTGTCCGATATATTGGCCATGGGTCCCTGGATCAATGGAAATTTTGTTCCCTGATCTTTGGCAAAAGGGGAACCTGGCTTAACGGGATCAAATGCATCTATAAAATTTAAATTCTCACCAATGGTTTTAAAAAAGTTAGAAATAACTTGTGTAAGATCTGTTGCACCTTTTACAAAATCCTTTGCAAAAACACCATCCTGGCCCAGATAAAAAAGAGACTGGATAAACTGAACATCTTGTTTGTCAAAAGATGTGTAATGGGTTTTTATGGATTCATATACTTTGTGTTTTCCCTGTGGATCAACACCGACTTCAACTGCGGCTATTTTCAGCTCTTTGACTATTTTAGTCCCAAGTTTTGCAAACACCCGATAAATATCGCTGCCGTCATAGGTGATTTCAGTGGAATCACTTTCATCCACCATGGCCAAAAGCTTTTTAAAATTATCCGATACGGGAGCCTCGTCAGTCATGAGAAGCTGGCTGTCCATGACAAGCCCTGAAACACCTGCTGCAAACATACCCGTTGCAGTATACTTTCCAACACCGCCATGGATAAATATTGGTGATTCACTATTTTTCAAATACCATTGCATCAAAACAAAAGATGAATATCTTGAAACCTTGCCGCCGGCTTCATTGCCCTTCAAAATTAAAGCATGGGGACAAATCTCTTTTATCTTATCGTTGATATTAATATCTTTGATTTCTAAGGCTATTTTTGTCTCTGCAAAATTTGTGAAATCTGCAGGAGTATCATCTTTTGCAAGGGGAGAAACTAAAAGATCAAGGTTCCTCATCTGCTGATGTTTTATTTTTTTTATCAACTCATTGTCATGGGTTGAAAGTCTGATACCAAAGCTAAATTTTTCTTTGGAGAGCAACGAGGCGTTTTGAAGTATGTCGTCATGGGTTAAAAATTCCGTATCAAATACGGGAAGAGCGCCAGCGTTGGAAATCTCTTTAAAATACTTTACATCAAATACCTTTACAGGGTTATAAACCATTAGAGGCAGTCTTGAATTCAGTATTCTTCTAATCATAAATATTTCTCCATAAATGTTATAGCAGGGGTCTGGCTCACCTGACCCCATACATGAAATTTTTTGCAATCTTGTACAATCTTGGTATTTCCTTTCAATTATTATGCCAAACCTTTTGAAACGCATAAACATTAAGAATACAAGGATTTTTCATTATATTCTTCCTTTTCAAAAATTAAATATTATTATTATACTTGCATTTTATGCATACGAGGCGTACAAAATTGTACATTAATAAATAACTTCGTAATTGTTTAGCCCGTTAAAAGATGTTATCTCAAAGCCCTGTCTGATTGATATTTGCAGGAGGTTAAGCGTTTAGCATCGTACAAAAATATCCATAGGATAGGGCGGTTTCAAACATAAGAGCTAAATAGTTACGCAACTTCATACTATGGAGATTCAAAATTGAAAAAACCCGGCTTAACTTCCAAAGAACGCCACTTTTTCAAAACTGTTCATAATGCTGCTTTTGCAAACCCCTTCAGCGACTTAAGAGAAAATCTTGATATAAAAATTGCAGGGCTTTTCCCTTCGGCGTCCAGGCGGGAAAGCAAAGATCTGTGCATCAAAGAAGTGGATCACAGGATAAAAAGGCTTGAAGAACAGGGTCGTGCAGACATCAATGCATTTAGTGGACCTGATAAGGAAATCATTACCATAGTATTCCTGTTTGATATTTTCCACAAATTCAGGGATGATTTTGATCAGCTCATAAAAGACCAAATTAATGCCGGAGACACATCCATTATAGTTCCATTTGCACAAAAAGCCATGCACATGCTCCATTCAAAGGGATTTGATGATAAAACCATCCCTCACTATTTCTCACTTTCCTATCAACTCAGACGGGCCTTTTACTTTATCTCAAACTCACTTGTGGGAAGCAGTCCATGCATGCAAAAACTTAAAAAGCATTTATGGTATAATGTTTTCACTTATAATATTGGTCTGTACAACAAATTTTTATGGAATAAAATGGAGGATTTTTCCACCCTGCTTTTAGGCGAAACCGGTACGGGAAAGGGTACTGCTGCCAAAGCGATTGGAAGCAGCGGATATATCCCCTTTGATGAAAAAAAACTATGTTTTACCCAGAGTTTCACCCGGACCTTTTCCTCTCTGAACCTTTCCCAATATCCTGAAACACTGCTTGAATCAGAACTATTCGGCCACACAAAAGGGGCCTTTACCGGCGCAGTGGATGATTACCAGGGCGTATTTGACCGTTGCAGCCCCCATGGCTCCATTCTTTTGGATGAAATCGGTGAAATCCCTAACCACGTGCAAATCAAATTATTAAGAGTTCTCCAGGAAAGAAATTTTTCCCCTGTCGGAACCCATGAAATATCAAGATTCAACGGGAGGGTTATTGCCGCTACTAACCGCCCCAAAAAAGAAATTCTCGACGGCAAGGTATTCAGGGATGATTTTTATTACAGGCTTTGTTCCGATATAATTGAAGTCCCCCGCCTTTGCACCAGAGTCAGGGAAAAGCCATCGGAACTTGATGATCTGCTTGACTTTACTATCCAAAGAATGACCAGCACACGTTCTGAAAAATTAGTCCTTAAAGTCAAAAGAATTATTGACCGACAGCTTGGAAAGGATTATCAATGGCCAGGAAATGTTAGAGAACTTGAACAATGCGTCAGAAGTGTATTGTTACGAAGAGACTATAAAGGAAAACAAACAAATGAAAGCAAGGCAGTCTCCCTGAAACAGGAACTCTTACAAGGGATTGTGGACCAAAACATCCCAGTTCCATCCCTGATATCAGGATATTGCAAACTTTTGTACGACAAATTAGGCACCTATGAAAAGGTCGCAAAAATGACTGGGCTTGACAGAAGGACCATAAAAAAACATATTACAAATTTTAAAAAAGACTGAATCTCATATGCTCTATTTTCTACCTCCCCCAATCAAAGGCGTTTTATCGATTTTATTATACACTTTTAACACCATATCTTTAACCGTTCCATTGATCATTCTCTCATTTTTCAAGTTTATTATCCCGGTTCAACCCTTTGTTGTTATTCTTGACAAAATCCTGATATCCATTGCCACTCTCTGGATCTGGATTAATTCATTAAATTCAAAACTATTTTGCAAAATAGAATGGGATATCAGGGGACTTGAAAAATTAGAAAAAAAAGAATGGTATCTGATTATTTCCAACCATCAATCCTGGGTGGATATTTTAGCACTTCAGACAACCTTAAACCAAAAAATTCCCATGCTGAAATTTTTCTTAAAAAAAGAATTGATCTGGGTTCCATTCTTAGGACTTGCCTGGTGGGCACTGGATTTTCCTTATATGAAACGGTATTCCAAAAAACTATTAACAGAAAAACCCCATTTAAAGGGTAAAGATCTTAAAAGCACAAAAAAGGCATGTGAAAAATTCAAACATACGCCTGTCTCAATTATGAATTTTGTTGAGGGGACAAGATTCACCCAGCACAAAAGAGACTTTCAAAACAATGATTTTTCAAATCTACTTAATCCGAAAGCGGGTGGAATTGCCTTTGTCTTAGGTTCCATGGGAGAATATCTTCATAAAATCATTGATGTCACTATTGTGTATCCGGATAAAATTCCAACGTTCTGGGAATATATTTCAGGCAGAACCCATAAAATTATAATTGACATTCAGGTCATACCTGTAACCGATTCTTTAACAGGAGATTATTTTAATGATCCAGAGTATAAAAACAATTTTTATATCTGGTTAAAAACATTATGGGAAAAAAAAGACGAGAAAATAAAAATTTTGAAAAGCTTAAAAAATTAAATTACAATAGCCAGCAATCCTGTGGCAAGGAACAAACATTCAATAACAAATTCGCGATGCACACCTGAGATAAGACTGTCTTTTTTAAAAAACCGTATTAACAAAAGTAAAAGCAAGGGTATAAAAGCAAAAAACAAAGCTTTTTTTATCAATATACCCGTTAAAGAGCTTAATATAGTAATGCCCATAACAAACAGCAGCACATATTGTATGATTTCAAAACTTTTCTTTTCCCCTAAAAGAATGGGAAGAGTTTCTTTCCCCGTGATTCTGTCACCCTGAATGGCCAGGATATCAAAAAAGGCTGTTCTGGCAAAAACCAGGCCCGTGGCAAACAAGCACACCATTGCAACAGACAATAAATCATTTTGATGTGTCATTGCCGGCAAAAGGCATGTCACGATTCCCCATGCCATGGTAATCAAAATAGTCTTGGAGCCGGGTATATCTTTTATTTTGATAATCTGTCTTTTTTTTAATGGTAGAGACATGATTTTTAAATTATAGGACAATCCTAAAAATGACATGATCAGCAGCACAAAAAAAGACAAAGCTCCAGCGGTAAAGCTTAAGTAAAGACCTGCCGCACCGGAGAAAATGGCAAGGGCCCATAGATAGGATCGATTTTTTTGGTAAAAATTTGCTCTTTGGGGATGATTATAGTTATCAGATTTAATGGTAAACAGATTATTTATTATCTGCATTGAAAGAACATAGAGAGCAGCAATCAAGGAGTGGTGATAATCCTGGGCAACCCCTTGAAGCATGGAACAAGCATAAGTCAGAGACCCTGCCCCCATTGCAACCATTATATTGGTTTTCAAAAAGAAATCACGAATAAAAAATAAAAAGGTGTTAGCCCTGTGTTGATGTTGAAGATTATTTTCTATTTTACTGTAAGCATCATTAATGACCCAGTTTGGAGTGGAGGCTCCAGCTGTAATTGCCACTGATCTGGCTGATGACAGTTTCCCATAATCAATCTGGGAAACATCTTCAATATGAGTCACTGGTTTTCCTGTCTGTGATGCGATCTGTGCCAGCCGTTTTGTGTTTCCACTCTGCTTTCCGCCCACAACAATCACAGCATCATTAGCTTTGGCAAGCCTACGAATTTCAGCCTGACGTTTTTCAGTGGACCCGCAAATCGTATCAAATATTTTATAATGGGGCGCATTGGCTTTACACCACAATTTTATTTTATTGTAAAAAGCTGTATCCT
>Ga0307988_1000217_pt1 | contig 44270 bp, 38 predicted proteins | sample EllFjometagen183_FD_203166 | JGI IMG/M metagenome (GOLD analysis project Ga0307988, IMG submission 203166) | Marine microbial communities from Ellis Fjord, Antarctic Ocean - #183 | ecosystem: Environmental > Aquatic > Marine > Unclassified | place: Southern Ocean | collected 2014-10-08 | reverse complement strand
AATGTGGTGTACATACTATTTTTATCCAACTCATTAGTAGAATTTTCAATATCCTAACTCATTAAACCTAATGAGTAAAAAAACAAAGCTAAAATAATAATGTTTCTGAGCATGCTGTTATATCATATATTTAAAACAAAAATACTATTAATTAAATGTAAAATTTGAAAAATCTCTAATCTCTTGATATTCCATATTAAACTCAATATTCAACATTAAAAAATGGTAAAAACCCGACAGGTTTGGGTAGTAGGCTTTATTAACCAAACTTATAACCCATGGCACTACGCTTTAAAAGTTTTTCTTTGTCAGGAATAAACTTTTATACTGTTGAATTTATACTTTTTATCAGATTTATTTTTGCCAAAGAACATGTTGATAGGTTTTGTTAACAAATTTTATAAAACGGATAAAATTAGTTAAAATAATATTTAGGAAACAAATACTTATGGATATTATTCTTTACTTTACACTTTGTTAATAATCAGTTAATAGCTAAATAAATGAAAACCAACACTGTTGCATTTTTAATATTGTTTATTTTTTGCATTTCATGTACAAATACTAAAAACGAGAAAGTTACTATTGATTTCTCTGACACAGTTATTAAGGATCATACTATTAATAAAGATGGATCTAAAGCTGTTTATATTGCTATCGCTTCAATGACTTCGCCCAAAGAGACATATATGTATTATAATGAGTTGATAAAATATATAGCTGATAAAGCCGGGTATCCAATTTATATTAAACAAAAAAAGACATACGAAGAAGTAAATCAACTACTGGAAAAATCAGAAGTTGATTTTGCATTTATATGTTCAGGGGCATTTGTGGGGGAATATAAAAATGGAGCAGTAAAACTTTTAGTAGCTCCGGAAATTGACTCTTCAACACATTATCATGCATATATAATTGCTCAAAAGGATTCGGGAATTGAAAATTTTGAAGACATGAAAAACAAAAGTTTTGCTTTTACGGATCCTCTTTCCAATACAGGAAGGTTATACCCTTTAAAAAAATTAATAGAATTACAGGAAAACGAACAGGACTTTTTTCTGAAAACAGTTTATACTTATGGCCACGATATTTCAATTCAAATGGTTAACAGAGGGATTATTGATGGTGCCTCTATTCATGGTCTGATTTTTGAATACCTTTCACTTTATCATCCTGAAAAGGTTGAAAACATAAAAATTATTGAACAATCTGAAAAGTTTGGTATGCCACCCGTGGTAATACCTGCAACTCTTAGTCAAAAGCGTCGTGAAAAGTACAAAGAAATATTTTTAAATATTCATAATGATAGTATTGGTAAACAAATATTAGACAAGTTGCTCATTGACAAGTTTGTAATAGTGAATGATACAATTTATAATAGTGTATTTCAATTAAAAGAATTAATTGGTAATGTGGAATCAAAAGAAAATAATTAAACTCCCTCTTTTTTGGAAGTTTGCTATTATCTCCATTTTTGTAATATTCATTTTTGGTTCAATAAATATATATCTGTTATGGTCTTCAGTATACACATCTTTTGAAAAGGAAATTGATAAACGATGTAAAGTATTGGCAAAAATTGTTTCCGACAAGGCTCTAACACCAATGGTTTATGATAACTTTGTAGATCTTTATAATATCCTTGATGAAATTAAACAAAGTGATCCCAGTATATCCTATATATTTCTACTAAATAACACCAACGAGCTTATTGCCCAAACATACGATATAAAGCTCCCTGAAGAGTTATTACATGCAAACAGCTTAAAACTAGGTGAATATAATATTAAAGTTATTAATACCAGCAATTTTAAATACCCTGTAATCAGAGATATTGCTTACCCCGTCTTGAATGGAGAAATTGGAACTGTTAGACTAGGAATTGTAGAAGAGCATATCCAACAAGAGATGATGGAAGCAACAAAAAACTTAGTCTTTATGATAATAGCATTTCTGGTTTGTGGTCTTGCAGCAGCGATGTTCTTTTCATACATCATAACCTCACCTATCAAGAAAATAAGTCAGAAAGCGCAAATAATTGACCTAAATTATATTGATTCTGAGGATTATAATGTTAGTCTACGAAAAATGGTTTTCCCTTATAACATTCAGGTTTATGATGAATTAGATGTACTTACAGAAAAGTTTTCGGAAATGTTAAGCAGACTTAAAAATAGCTACATCGAGCTTAAAGAAACACAGAGGGCATTAACTCAAACTGAAAGACTAGCTTCACTAGGTACACTTTCGTCTGGCGTTGCTCACGAAATTAACAACCCTATTTCAGGAATAAAAAATTGCTTGAACAGAATTAGTAAAAACCCAGAAAACATTGAACAAAATATAAAATATGTGAGCCTAATTAAAGAAGCCACCGATAGAATTGAAAATGTTGTTCAACATTTGTTAAAGTTTAGCAGAAAACAAGAGCTACTTCTTGAAAAAACAAACCTAAATTTGGTTATTAAGAGTGCAATTTCGTTAACTGATCATAAATTACAAAGTAGTAAGATTAAAATAATATTAGATTTAAATGAAACTGTTTTTGTAAAAGGAAGCCCTAACCACCTCGAACAAGTTTTTGTTAATTTATTATTGAATGGATCAGATGCAATACTTGAAAGAAAAGAAATTGATCATGCTCACATGGGAGAAATATTAATTACAATTAATCAGGTTCAAGATAAAATTTATATTCATTTTAAAGATAATGGCAGCGGTATACCAGATGAAATAAAAAACAAAATTTTCGATCCGTTTTTTACATCAAAAAAAGTTGGCAAAGGTACCGGGTTGGGATTATCTGTTTCATTTAATTTAATTAAAAGGCATGACGGGAAAATTGACTTTAACTCTTCAAAACTCACAGGCACAGAATTTGTGATTGAATTGCCAGTCTTTAAATCTTAAATACTAATATAGCTATGAGAATTTATGTTGTTGATGACGAACGAATTATAAGAGTTTCTCTTGCTGATGAACTTAGGGATGCTGGTTTTGAAGTTCTTGAATTTGCACATGCAAGTCCGGCACTAATGCAAATGAGCGAAATAATACCTGATATTGTTATTACAGATTTGAAAATGCCCGATATAAACGGAATTGAATTTTTGACCAAGATAAAAAAAATCAACCCAAATATATTTGTGGTTCTTATGACAGCCTATTCAACAGTATCAACCGCGGTTGAAGCTATGAAACTAGGCGCCTATGATTATATTGAAAAGCCATTTGATAATGAAAAAATCCTCCTTATTATTGAACGAATAATAGAACTAAAACAAGTTAAGGATGAAAATAAAGAACTAAAAATTAAACTTAACCAAGATTACGACTTTTCATCCTATGTTGGAGGAAGCCCTAAGGTTGCCAAAATTTTTGATCTTGTAAAAATAGTTGCTCAAAAATCAACTTCTGTATTACTGGTTGGAGAAACTGGAACTGGAAAAGAATTACTTACAAACATCATTCATTATAATAGCAATCGTAATAAAAAACCTTTAATTAAAGTTAGTTGCGCAATACTAAGTCGTGAAATATTTGAATCAGAGCTTTTCGGTCATGTAAAGGGTTCATTTACCGGAGCACTTTCTGATAAAATTGGTCGTTTTGAAATGGCTAACAATGGAACCCTTTATCTTGATGATATTGATGATGTTCCACTTGATTTACAAGTTAAATTATTAAGGGCACTCGAAGAAAGAGAAATTGAAAGAGTTGGCGGAAATAAACCAATTAAAATAGATATTAGACTGATTGCATCAACCAAAAAAGATCTAAGAAAAATGGTAGATGATGGTGAGTTCAGAGAAGATTTGTACTATCGTTTAAATGTTTTCCCAATTCAGTTACCGCCATTACGGGAAAGGCCTGAAGATATCATCGAACTTGTAAAATATTTTGTGTCTGTTTATTCTGACGATAGTAAAAAACAAATTGACAATGAGGTATTTGATATTTTGAAAAAATATCCATTTCATGGAAATGTAAGAGAGTTGCGAAATATGTCAGAAAGATTGACTTTACTAAGTGCCGATAATAAAATTGAAAAAAGTATTATCCCTTATGAAATAAAATTTCCTGGATTCAAACCAACTTGCTTTGCTTTCGATAATAAGACATTAGTTGAGATAATTGAAGAGGTAGAAAAAAATGCCATCCTCGGGGCATTAGACAAAGCTAATGGCAATAAAGCTAAAGCTGCAGAACTATTAGGAATCCCTGCTTCTACGCTTAAATCTAAGATTGTAAAATTTGAATTGTAAAGAGATCGAATAAAAAATATCTATGTCTTTTATATTCATTTGGCAAGTCCATCTAGCGAATCTGTTATTCTGAGAACCAACTCCCCCGGAAAAAATGAGGGCGCACATAGTAATATGACAAAACCTAAATAAATATCGAATAATGAATGCTGAATATCGAATATTGAATGAAGCTTTGAACTCAATTCAATATTAATTATTCGGCATTCAATATTCTATATTAAAAAATGGGAAAAACCAGTCGGGTTTGCATCATAACAAGACCAGTCGGTTTTTTTTATCCCACCTAGTCGAAAAATTTAAATTACAATATTATATTCATTTGTTTTTGATTCTATTTACTATTTTTCAACCCGGCTGGTTGGTAAAAACCAGACGGGTTTGGTTACGAAGTCAGATTCTTCGCTTTGCTGCCAATGACAACTTACCTAAATATATTGTATATTAGGTGATTACGTGTTAAATTAGAAATGTAGAATAATTGAAATATTATAAAATAACTATCATCGGATTTAGCAGATTATATCAGAAGACGGAAGTCAGAAGACGGAAGTATTTGAACTTCCGACTTCCGACTTCGGACTTCCAGCTTCTAGCCATTATTTTAATATAATATACATATTACAATTATCATTTTTATTATACCACTAAAATTGCAGTAGTACCAATAATTAATGCATAACGTTGTTATTGGTAACGCAGTGAAGAAACTATTTTACTGTTTTTAAGCAGGTAAAATTCCTGACTTCTTACACCTGTGTTTTAGTTTGGAGTCCATTATAAATACCGCCGAAATTTCATCTTATCAGCCGAAATTTCATCGTTTTTCCTTCTTTTTTTCAGAAAATTATGTTTATGATATATAGCATACTGCATTTGTTAACACCCTTATACTAAATACCCTTTCAACGGCAAAAAGTAAATAATTGCCAAAAGCGTTTTTTAAAGGCATCTAATTTGCCAAAGCTAAAGTATTACTAATAATTTTAATTAAATCTTAAATCATGAAAAAATATTTTAGTTATTTAATGGCCATTATTTTTGTTGGCACAATGGTATCCCTAGGTAGTTGCACAAAGGATGATGAAGGCGGAGAAAATCCTCCGCCAGATCCAGGGGAAAGTACAACAGAGCTTCTTGTTAAAAAATTTACTGCTGCACCAAGCTTAGATGGTACAGTTGACGAAATGTGGGGAACTGCCCAAAAATTAGTTGGAACAACAGAAGTTCCTGAACTTGCTGCCAGAGGCACATATTTAAATGGTGATGGCGAAGGCGCTGAAGAAGCACTTGGATTATTTGATCCATACACAGGTGAAAAGTACGACTTCACTATGCGTGCTGGATATACAGCAACCGACATCTTTTTCTTATTAGAATGGGTTGATGGTGACGACAGCAAAGACAGACAATCATGGTATTTTGACCCAACTGACAATCTTTGGAAAGGTGAGCATAAATATGCTAATGCTGCAAATGATAAGTATTATGAAGACAAGTTTGCTTTCTTATTCCCAATTGGAGAAGTAACTGGATTTAATGCTTCTACATGTTATGCAACATGTCACCAGAACCTAACATTAGAAAATCCTAAAGACAAGCACACAAGACATTATTTGACTACAGATGGTCAGAAAATTGACATGTGGCACTGGAAACGTGTAAGAGGAACATATGCCGGCCAGGTTGATGATCAGATGATGAATTATGCTGAGGCAACTGGTTCAAGTGCAAACGGAAGACATGGTGATGCAACTGGAGAAGGTGGATATTCAAATAACTCACAAACTTTGAATAACGGTAATGCTGATATAAGCGTACCATTATATGTAATCCCTAACAAAACTGATTATTACTGGATAAGTCAAGATGATATTGACAATGGTACTGCTAAATTAATAACTGCTGTTGATGCTGCTGGTGTACTTACTTATGATGGTGGAGTTGTTGATCCAAGTACAGGTGGTTACGAACAAGGAACCGGAAGCAAACGTTTACCAAGTGTTACAACTAAAGCATTTACTTTAGGTAGAGCTGATATTTCAATTACTGCAATACATACAGGATCAGGTTGGATTTGCGAATTCACTCGTAAAATGAATACAAATGATGCTGATGATGTTGTCTTTAATGCATCAGAAGAATTTCCATTTGGTTTAGCTATTTTTAATAACGCTGCTATCGCACACGCTATTAAACCAAATCTAGTACTAAAGTTTGAACAATAAAATATTGTTTGGTTAATGTGAATTATTGTGGTAGTTGTTATATTTTAAAAGTATACAACTGCCACATTTTTTACCACCTTAAACATGATTCATATTGTATTTTAAATAAACTATCAGATAAATCAACATGAAGAAATTACTTACTATCGGAATTATCTTGGCAACGCTAATAATGTTTCTGAACTCTTGTCAGAATAAGTTTATTATTGAGCCAGTACCAGAACCTACAGATACTATTAGTTTTTCTCAGCAGATAACACCTATTTGGGTTGAGCAAGGCTGTACAGGCTGCCATACAACAACAGGGCAACAACCTGACCTTTCTGTTGATAATGCATACCTTAGTATTACAGGAATGGGGCTTGTTAACATTAATGACCCAATTCAAAGCAAGGTTTATTATTATCCTAAACCCGATGGAAATCATTACGCAAAATATACTTCTGCGCAAGCATCTATGGTATTACAATGGATTGAAGACGGTGCTCTTAATGATTGATTAACTATAAAATTATAAACGGATGAAAAAACAACTAATATTTCTGCTCGTAATGATCTTCAGTATTGGGGTTGCTATAGGGCAAAATGATGAATCGAAACCAGAAAAGAAAAAGGAAAGACCTGTAAGAAGCATGTTTGAGAGTAGTGTTCTTATTGATGACCAAACTTCCGTTATTCCAATAAAAAATACTCTTGTAATGCATATTCAGCATCGTTTTGGATTAATCAAAACCAATAGTGCATCCGATTTGTTTGGAATTTATGCTCCATCAGCTAATACAAGAATGGGATTAAACTATTCAATATTAAATAATCTAATGGTGGGCTATGGCATTACAAAAAAAAATATGTATAACGATTTTCAGGTAAAATGGGCCTTTCTTAGGCAAACCCGATCGGGTAATATTCCATTAAATTTAGCTGTTTATGCAAATATGGCAATCGATGGAAGAAAAAATTCTGTATTTGGTGATGATTATGAGTTTGCAAACAGACTTTCATATTTTACTCAACTTATAGTTGGCAGAAAGTTTAATGAATGGTTTTCTATGGAAGTCAATGTCAGTTATACTCACTTCAATGCTGTACCTACCGAAAAGATAAATGTGACTGGATATGAACATAGTGTGTTTGGCGCAGGAGGCCATGTGCGGTTTAAGTTTTCTGCACAATCATCAATTGTATTACTGTATTCAGCACCCATATTTATAGAAGGAATGGCGGAAAATACAGATGTGCTAAACGATTGGAGTCCGAATGTTGGTATAGGCTATGAAGTTGCCACTAGCACTCATGCATTTCAAATATTTGTAACAACTGCCGATGGTATTGTACCACAAGATATTTATATGTATAACACAAGCAAATTGGGTGAAAGTGAGATTAGGTTTGGTTTTAATATCACACGTTTATGGGGCTTTTAGTCCAATCGTAAAATCTTGAGTATTTAACTATTGTAAAAATAACTACGCATTTAATCATAAAATATAAAACTATGAAATCAATAAAACATATTTCAATAATCATTTTTGCAATTGCAATCGTATCAGTATTCATGGCCTTCATTACACCACAGGATCAAAAAAAAGGTGAAAAGTGGGATATCCCTGAAAAATATCAGACAATGGTAAATTCATATGCTGGTGATGCCAGCCTGAAAAAAATTGGAAAGATGCTTTATAGCAAACACTGCAAATCTTGTCATGGCTCCAAGGGACTTGGTGATGGCTCAAAAGCAGCACAGCTGGACACATTTCCAGGAGATTTTTCTTCTGCCGAATTTAAAGAACATACTCCCGGTGATATGTACTATATGACATATGTAGGGAGGGATGAAATGGAAAGTTTTGAAAAAAAGATATCCGACGAAGAAGATCAATGGGCAGTTATTATGTATCTAGCGGGATTACAGAACAATTAAAAACATACTGCTAAAGATTTTATTTTAAGAAATATATCATGTTAAAAAAACCTAAACATTATTACAGTTGGACAACATTAATTGGTACTGTAATAGCAAGTATTAGTTTTTTCCTTATCATCTTTTTGTTTCTACTTTCACTATTTATTGAGCAGGGAAGTCAATATACAGGATTGGTAATTTTTATTGTACTTCCAGCTTTCTTTGTATTTGGTTTATTGATGATCCCACTTGGAATGCATCTTAAAAGAAGAAAAGAAAAGAAGGAAAATATTGATAGAGAACATCGTTTCCCAATTGTAAACTTAAATGACCCAGGACAAAGGTGGGTTATTTTTTTTGTCACCATAAGTACTTTTGTTTTTCTGATATTATCAATTCTTGGAGGGTATGAGGCTATTCATTATACCGAATCAAACGAATTTTGCGGAACTCTGTGTCACACAGTAATGAATCCTGAATATGCAACTTATCACAAGTCAGCCCATGCGCGCGTACAATGCGTTGAATGCCACGTTGGTTCAGGTGCTGAGTGGTATATAAAATCTAAATTTTCTGGTATGTATCAAGTGTATTCGATACTATTTGATAAATATCCAACACCTATTCCAACTCCTTTGCATAACCTTCGGCCTGCAAGCGAAACATGCGAGCAATGCCATTGGCCTGAAAAATTTTACGACCAAAAATATGCTATTCATAAACATTATATTGCAGATGAAGAAAACACTGAGTGGGATATTCACATGTTAATGAAAACAAATAATGAACATAGAGTTGACGGCTTTCAAGGAGGTATTCATTGGCATATTAATTCTGATGTTAAAATTGAATATGCTCCATTAAGTCACGAACGGGATACAATTTTAGTAGTAAAATATACAAACTTAAAAAATAATGAAATAACTATTTTTGTGGATGACAGTGTTCCTGTGAACCAATCACAATTAGATACTTTGGTTTTTCGTAAAATGGATTGCTTGGATTGTCATAATCGTCCATCGCACAATTTTAAACCTCCAAGATTATTTTTTGATGATGCAATTACAGAAGGCAAAATACCACAAAGTCTTCCTGATATTAAAGTTGCAGCTATGGACATACTAAAAAATGAGTACCCATCCATTGATAGTGCCAACAAAGCAATTGAAATGGGGATAAATGAATATTATGAATTTATGTATGAAGAAATTTATGATACAAACAGAAAGGTAATTGATGATGTTGTTGTGTCAATACAGGAATTGTATGCTGCCAATATATTTCCCGAAATGAAAGCCCGCTGGACTGCATATCCAAATCATCTGGGGCACATAGAGTCAAATGGTTGTTATCGTTGCCATAACGGACAATTTAAATCAGAGAAAGGTGACGTTATTTCGAGCGATTGTAAACTTTGCCATTCAATAATGGCACAAGGAACACCTGGTAATATTGAGTACGCCAAAGATGGGGTTCCGTTAGATTTTGTACACCCAATTAATATTAAAGGAAAATGGGAGAGAATAAAATGCTCCGATTGTCATGATAATTTATATGAATAAGGAAATTCATTTTTATTATTTATTTAATGACCATTCCCTACTTAGATGTTCACAAATATTTTTGCAATAACTATTTGTGAACATCTCTAACGTAACAATCACATCTGCCCACTTTTTATTTAATATGTATGATTTTTTTGATTTATCAGGAGTGTCACCTTCAACAAGAATATGAAATCTGGGCTTAAAAATATTTGCAAACGAACCTGATTCACATACAATTAAAACATTAACAGGTAATAATTGTTTTAGTACATCATAAATACTATCAATAGTTTTATCATTACATTGAACAAAGTATACTTTTTTTGCACCAGCGCGCAACATACGCGAGCTATCCTTATTTGAAACAGAATTATTTTCTTAATAAATACTGTACCCATCACCCTCTGCTACAATTTCCTGATTTTTATCAGTATGGTGAAAATGCGGAGTTATTTTTAATCCTATTACACTACTCCTTTTATTAATATGGCTAATAATATCGCAAGCAACTGTTGTAACCACAATTACGACCCGAACCACTTATTAAAATAACATTTTGAAACTCTTTCATTTTTTTAGCAAAATATAAAAACACAAAAGCATGTCTAAAATTAATTTTTAGTGTACATTTGACATTATAATAATCAAAATCGTTATGAAGAACCATATTCCAAATACCATAACTCTTTTTAATATGCTTTCGGGTATATTATCAATATATTCGGCAATGAGTGGGTATCTTGATTTAGCTGCTTACCTTATATTTATTGCTGCCATTTTTGATTTTTTAGATGGGTTTGCTGCACGATTGCTTAATGCAAAGTCTGACATTGGAGCCGAACTCGATTCGTTAGCTGATGTGGTTTCGTTTGGTGTTGCACCGGGTTTTATTCTTTTTCAGATGATTAATATAAGTCACGGACAGCCCACCTCCCTTGGTGGAGATTTTAACATTATTCCATTTATAGCATTCGTAGTTCCGGCTTTTGCAGCTCTAAGATTAGCCAAATTTAATGTTGATGAAGAACAAACAACTTCATTTCTTGGCTTACCAACTCCTGCTTTGGCTATTTTAATTGCTTCGCTTCCGCTTATCAGAACTCATTTGTACGAAGATCGTGAGTTGTTTTATATGATTATTACAAATACCTACTTTTTATTAATGGTTGCAGTAATTGGAGCTTTGTTGATGGTATCAAGATTTCCAATGTTTGCACTAAAATTTGAAGGCTTTGGTTGGAAAAAGAATATGACTAAATACATTTTCCTAGGGATATCATTACTGCTACTTATTTTTTTACAAATTGTAGCTGTACCATTTATTATTCTGTTTTATCTATTTCTATCTTTGGTGATACATTTGGTTGAGATACAATAAAATATTTCCTTTTAGTAAATGTACATATTTTCATATTCAAGAAATATAGTATCTTTCCGTCATAAAATATGAGGTTGATGATAAAATCAAGAAATAGAACTGCTGATTTGTTAAAAGGAATTGCTGTAATCCTAATGGTACAGGTTCACTTGATTGAATTGTTTGCACAACAGCAAATATTTGATAGTTACATAGGCTCCGTGCTGTTATTTTTAGGGGGTCCTCCTGCTGCCCCAGTGTTTATGACCGTAATGGGATACTTTATTGCAAAAGGAAAAACTAATTTTTCAAAATCAATAATTCGCGGATTTAAATTGATTGGTGGAGGATTACTTTTAAACTTTGGTTTGAATCTGCATTTATTCATTAAAATTTACAACCAAACTATTGTTACAAGCCCTTGGCCATATTTATTTGGAGTTGACATTCTATTTCTTGCCGGATTGAGTATTATATTCCTTTCACTATTTCAAAAATTATTTAAAAATAAACCACTTCCGTATATTATTATTATCGGTTTAATATTTTTAATACAGTTATTACCTTATCCTAATGACCTGGGTTTTACTTCATATTTTAATGCCCTGTTTTACAGTAATGTATGGTGGTCATATTTCCCAATAATCCCTTGGTTGGCTTATCCACTTACAGGATATGTATTTTATCTTATCGAACCAAAAATTAATTATTTTGTTAGAAGTAATAACTACAAAATAGTTATATTAGGCATAACTGGAATTATTCTTGTAGTTAGTATAAGTTATGGTATTATGATTGCAGCAAACCTTCACGTTTATTATCACCACGATGCCATTTACTACATATTTGTGCTTATTTTCATGATTTTTTGGTCTAATCTGGCAAGTATCATCACCTCTTTATCACCAAACTTTTTTACTGGTTATATTGAGTGGATGGGGAAGAATGTTACTGTTTTTTATGTAATACAATGGTTAATAATTGGAAATATTGCAACTGGTTTGTATAAAACACAGAGTGGCATTCAATTAGCAGCATGGTTTTTAGGAATATTGTTTTTGACATCAGCTTTAACATTTTTATATACCAAGGTTAATAATACCTTTAAATAATAAAATTGGGTACTACAGGATTTAGAGTGGTAAAGCTAATCATAAATGCAATATTTAGTAGAGGTTAAAATTTTAATTATCAATATGTATTTAACTGGGGTACAAACATTAATAATTATTGCGTTTTTGCTTTAATATTTCTTATTTTAATTCTGCTTTTAATAATTGTATAACTTTGCTTCCGAATCGCAATTTTATTATTAATGAACCATTAAAAACAATCTTATGAAAAAAAGAAATTATATCATCATAACGATGATTGGTATATTTCTGCTGGCTGCAAATTTTACCACAACAGCACAAAAATCAATGATAGAAAAACAAATTCCATTGGAGGATTTTTTCAAAAATCCTGAAAAAAGTAGTTATCAAATTTCGCCAGACGGTAAGTACTACTCGTTTATGGCTCCGTATGAAAAACGAATGAATATTTTTGTACAGCAACGAGCAACAGATAATGTAATACAACTAACAGCTGAAACCGACAGAAGCGTTTCTGGATATTTTTGGCCAAATAGCGAACGTATTCTATACTTAAAAGATACCGGTGGTGATGAAAATTTTAAATTGTACGGTATTAATATCGATAGTACCAACGCCATTGCTTATACTGAATTTGATGGTGTACGCACACAAATTATAGATGATCTGCCAGACCTTCCAAATGAAGTAATAATTGGGTTAAATAAACGTAATCCACAGGTTTTCGATCCATATCGCCTAAACCTCGAGACAGGTGAAATGGAAATGATTGCTGAAAACCCGGGTAACATTCAAGGTTGGATGTTTGATCATGATGGTAAATTAAGAGTAGCTTTTGCTATTGTTGATGGTGTAAATATTAGCTTGCTTTATCGCGAAACCGAAGCTGATGAGTGGGAAAGTGTTCTTACCACTAGTTTTAAAGATAATGTTAGTCCTGAGTTTTTTACATTTGACAATAAGAATGTTATTGCAACATCAAACCTTGGTCGTGATAAAAGTGCTGTTGTTGAGTTCGATATTGTTAAAGGTAAAGAGATAAAAGTTCTTTATGAAAATCCTGATTATGACGTTTCAAGCGTTAGCTATTCAAAAAAACGAAAGGTAATTACTTCTGCCAACTATACTTCATCAAAAAGAGAGAAACACTTTTTCGACAGGCAAACAAAAGATCTTTACAAGCGTTTTGAGAAAGAATTGGGAGATTATGAAATTGCTATCACAGGACTTAATAAAAATGAAGATGTTTTTATTTTAAGAACATATAGCGACCGCTCGCTTGGGGCATATTATATATATGATAAAACTACTGATAAATTAGAAAAAATTACAGAGGTAAGTCCCTGGATTGATGAAGATAATATGGCAAATGTATTTCCTGTGAAATACAAAACTAGGGATGGACTAACAGTACATGCTTATCTTACACTACCAAATGGGCTTACACCGAAAACAGCAAAAAACCTTCCAACAATTATTAACCCTCATGGCGGTCCATGGCACCGTGATGGCTGGGGCTTTAATCCTGAAGTGCAATTTTTAGCGAACAGAGGTTATGCTGTTTTTCAAATGAATTTTAGAGGTTCTACTGGTTATGGAAAGAAGTTCTGGGAGGCTTCATTTAAGGAGTGGGGATTAACTATGCAAGATGATATTACCGATGGTACAAATTGGTTAATTGAAAAAGGGATTTCTAATTCTGAAAAAATTGCAATTTATGGTGCGAGTTATGGTGGATATGCAACACTAATGGGAATGGTTAAGGAGCCTGAATTATATGCTGCAGGTGTTGATTATGTGGGAGTTTCAAATATGTTTACCTTTATGCAAACCATACCTCCATATTGGGAGCCAATGCTTAAAATGATGTATGAAATGGTTGGTAATCCTGTTACTGACAGCATAATGTTACGCAAAGTTTCGCCCGTATTTCATGTTGATAAAATAATTGCCCCATTATTTATAGCCCAAGGTGCAAACGATCCACGTGTTAATATCGATGAGTCAGATCAAATTGTAGAAGCCATGAAAAAACAAGGTGTTTTTGTTGAATATATGGTTAAAGAAGACGAAGGTCATGGTTTTCATAACGAAGAAAACAGGTTTGACTTTTACCGTGCAATGGAAGCATTTTTGAAAAAGCAGTTGATGGAATAGTATCTTTTTTGGTTCAGCGCAATTATTTATCACCAATACCATCCAGAGCTGGTAATGATAAATGTGCCTGAACCAAAACCCACTTGCCATCAATACGTTCAACAACACCTGTAAATCTCATGCTTTCATAACTGTTTGCTACATCCTTATACATGTAGTTGTAATTTAGTGTTTCGGCAAACCATGCTGTATTACCAGTGCAATTTAGCTTAATAAATTGGTTTGATGAAGAAATATACGTGTCTGTAATTAGACCAAACTGCTCAGTTATAGCATCTTGAATACTTTGCCAGCCCATTAGCCGTTCATCAGAAGCCGTTCCGTATAGAATAATATCTTCATCATCGGCCCAAATACTTTCAATCAAATCAAAGTCCTGATTTTCGTTTGCTAGAATGTAATTCTCAAGCAAATTTTCAATGGCTTCTTTGTCGTCTTGGCAGTCTGCTTTTGTTTTAACCTCATTGCATGAAACGGCAACCACCAAAATACTCAACATAATTAAATAAGAAATAGTTTTCATAGATGTATGTTTTATTCTGCTTTAATCGCAGAGTTATTAATAATACAAAGCTTTGGTGTGAAATTACAACTTTTATTTATATTACAACTCAGATTAATTGTATTTAGAATAATTTCAAATAGAAACATCGGTTTAATGTTTGAATATGTGAAGCCAAAATGGCTAGAATAGTATGTTTTTAAGCCATAAAATTAATCCCGAATTCAAGTAATGAAATTATTTAATATTTCATTTTTATTGTTCAGTAATATTTCGTAAAATTGCACCCAAAATAAATTAACTTCATTCCTTTGTAAATGAGTAGTATATTACACAGAATATTTGCCCTTGCACGTACAGTGTTTATTGCTGTAATGGTGTTTGCAACTACCGTAAATTTGTCGGCTCAACATAATAACCACAACGGAATTTCAGGCGAGGAACCTTGGCAAGAAGAGGTACAACAGCAAGAGTTTAAGGCTGGTGATATGATTATTGAGCATATTTCGGATTCTTACGAATGGCATATTATCACAATTGGGCATACTCATGTAACCATACCTTTACCTGTTATGATTTATGACGAAGGTGAGTTTCACTTTTTTATGTCGTCTGCTTTTCATCATAATAATGGCGTTCATGATGGTTATTTTATTTCACATCTTGACATGAACTCAGGTAAGATTGTTAAAAAAGATGCAAGTGGAGCTGAGGTGAGACCTTACTTAGATTTTTCTTTTACAAAAAATGTGCTAGCTATATTTATGAGTGTATTTCTTATGATTTTTATATTCATGTCTGTAGCAAAATCTTATAAAAGACGTAAAGGAAAAGCTCCAAAAGGCTTACAATCATTTCTTGAACCCATTATTCTTTTTGTTCGTGACGATATTGCAAAGGCTTCAATTGGAGAAAAGAAATATCAAAAATACATGCCATTTTTACTTACTGTTTTCTTTTTTGTTCTAATTAATAATATACTCGGAATTGTACCGTTTTTCCCTGGTGGCGCTAACGTTACAGGAAATATTGGTGTTACAGGAGTACTTGCTGCATTTACTTTTATAATTACAACTTTTAGTGGTAATAAAAATTATTGGGTGCATCTTGTTAACGCTCCCGGAGTACCATGGTGGTTAAAATTACCAATACCACTTATGCCATTTGTTGAAATTATGGGAGTCTTTACAAAACCATTCGTACTTATGGTACGTTTGTTTGCAAACATAACTGCAGGTCATATTATTATACTTGGTTTCATTAGTCTGATATTTATTTTTGGCGAAATGAGCACAGGTTTAGGATATGGAGTAGCTGTTGTATCTGTTGCATTTTCTATTTTCATGGATGTGTTGGAGTTACTGGTAGCATTTATTCAGGCATATGTATTCACACTTCTTTCGGCTCTATATTTTGGTATGGCAACCGAAGAAAGTCATTAAAATGAAATTATACATTTAATTAATTTATAAAACAATAACTATGGAATTATTAGCAATTTTATTACAGGCCGCAGCCGACTTAGCTCCTTATGCAAAAATGGGTGCTGGTATTGGTGCCGGAATCGCTGCAATTGGTGCAGGTATTGGTATCGGACAAATTGGTCGTGGTGCTGTTGAAGCTATTGCCCGTCAGCCAGAAGCTGTTGGTGACATTCGTTCGAATATGATTGTTGCTGCTGCTCTTATTGAGGGTGTTGCATTCTTTGCAATCGTTGTTTGTTTGTTGATCGTTTTCTTATAAACCACAACGATATTACTCTGTTATGATGTAGCGGTTGGCTGCATCATAGCAGTGTTTATTCGTAAAGCGCGCTATCTTCGTTACGCTTGTTTAAAAAACAGTCATCCGCCTTAGGCGGAGTAAACTCCTGATTTTTAAACTTCACAAGCCTCGATATCAAACTTTCTGATTCAAACACTCATCTTAGTAAAATTAATTAGTCATTAATAAAATAAATTATGTCATTAATTAACCCCGGTTTTGGTCTGGTAATTTGGATGACCCTCGCTTTTGGCGTACTACTTTTCGTATTAGCCAAATTTGCATGGCCAATGATTCTTACTTCCTTAAAGGAAAGAGAAGATTCAATTGAAGAGGCTTTGCTAGCTGCGGAGAAGGCAAGAGAAGCAATGGAGGAATTAAAGCTTGGTAACGAAGAGCTGATCAAAGAAGCCCAAGACGAAAGAGATAGTATTATTAAAGAAGCTCGCGAATTAAGAGATAGTATGATTAACGATGCTAAAGTAAAAGCTCAGGCTAGTGCCGATGCCATCGTTGAGAACGCAAGGGAAAGCATTGAAAATGAAAAGAAAGGTGCCTTGGTGGAGATTAAAAATACCATTGCAACATTTTCAATCGATATTGCCGAGAAAATTCTTCGTGAAGAACTTAAAGACAAGAAGACACAAACAGCTTATGCTGAAAAACTTCTTAAAGAAACCAGCTTAAACTAATCTGGCATAGTTATGAGAATAAAACTATTATCAAAACGCTATGCAAAAGCAGTATTCGACCTGGCAGTTGAATTTAATATTCTTGAGAAGGTAAACACCGATCTCAAGCTTATTAGTAAAGTGTTTGCTGAAAATCGTGAATTAAGAGTGGTAATTGCTAATCCAACTATCGATACTCATAAAAAAATAGGCATTTTGGATAGTCTGTTTGCCGGAAAGGTTCAGGAACTTACAATAAAATTTCTGAAGTTAATAACCAATAAAGGTAGAGAACAATATATCCCTTATATTAGTGATGCATTTTATGATATATATAAGGAGTATAAAAATATACTATCTGTTAAACTTACAACTGCAACTACATCTGATAAAGTGATTGCAGAAGGTATCAGCAAAAAGCTGAAGGAAGCTACAAAAATGAATATTGAAATGACCGAAAAAGTTAACAAAGAACTCATTGGAGGCTTTGTTGTTAACTTTGAGGATTACAAATACGATGCAAGTATAAACAATCAGTTGAATAGACTAAAAAAGAGTTTTTCGGATAATTTATACGAAACACAAATTTAAAAAATAGTAAAAAGAACATCATATGGCAGACATTAAACCAGCTGAAGTATCAGCCATCTTGCGAAAAGAATTAGCAGGCTTTGATTCGGAAGCAGTATTAGAAGAAGTAGGATCTGTATTACAAATAGGTGATGGTATTGCCCGTGTTTACGGCTTATCTAATGTTGGAGCGGGTGAATTAGTGGAATTTGAGAAAACAGGGTTAAAAGGTATAGTACTAAACCTTGAAGAAGATAACGTAGGAGTTGTATTGTTAGGTGAACCTGGCGATATAAACGAAGGTGATACAGTAAAACGAACAAAACTTATTGCTTCGCTTAAGGTTGGCGAAGGCATGCTTGGGCGTGTTGTTAATACGTTGGGTCAGCCTTTGGATGGTAAAGGACCGATTAAGGGAAAAACTTACGAAATGCCATTGGAGCGTAAAGCCCCAGGTGTATTATATCGTCAGCCTGTAAATGAGCCACTTCAAACAGGTATTAAAGCCATCGATGCTATGATACCAATTGGTAGAGGTCAGCGTGAGCTAATTATTGGTGACCGCCAAACTGGTAAAACAGCCATTGCCATTGATGCCATTATCAACCAAAAAGAGTTTTACGAAAAAGGAGAGCCTGTTTATTGTATTTATGTTGCATCCGGACAAAAAGGATCAACTATTGCTAATATTCAGCAAACCCTTGAGGAAAATGGAGCAATGGCCTACACAGTAATTGTTATGGCAACCGCATCCGACCCTGCTGCAATGCAATTTTATGCACCGTTTGCCGGAGCTGCTATAGGTGAGTATTTCCGTGATACTGGTCGTCCTGCCCTTGTAATTTATGATGACCTTAGTAAACAAGCAGTTGCTTATCGCGAAGTTTCGCTATTACTACGTCGCCCACCGGGACGTGAAGCATATCCGGGAGATGTATTTTATTTACATTCAAGATTATTAGAAAGATCCTGTAAGGTAATTAATGCTGATAATATTGCTAAAGACATGAATGATGTGCCTGATAGCCTTAAAGGATTAATTGTTGGTGGAGGTTCATTAACAGCGTTGCCAATTATTGAAACACAAGCTGGTGATGTAAGTGCATATATTCCAACCAATGTAATTTCAATTACTGACGGTCAGATTTTCCTTGAAAACGACCTGTTTAACTCAGGTATTCGTCCGGCTATTAATGTTGGTATTTCTGTATCACGAGTTGGTGGTAATGCCCAGATTAAATCAATGAAAAAAGTTGCTGGTACACTTAAGCTTGATCAGGCACAATATAGAGAGCTAGAAGCTTTTTCGAAATTTGGCTCTGATTTGGATGCTGCTACAATGTCGGTTCTTGAAAAAGGAAAGAGAAATGTTGAAATTCTAAAACAACCTCAGTATTCGCCACTTACAGTTGGGGAGCAGGTAGCAATTATTTTCTGTGGGTCTAATAATCTTCTTTCAAAGGTGCCAGTTGGTAAAATTATTGAGTTTCAGGATGAGTTTTTATTGCATTTGAACACTCAGCATAAAGATATTATTAAGAAACTTGGTGAAGGTAAATATACTGATGAACTTACTGGTGCTCTTACAAAAGCTGCTGCTGAAGTATCACGTAAATTTGAAGTAAAATCTGACAAATAATAGTTATGGCCAATCTGAAGGAAGTACGCATACGAATTACCTCAGTTAACTCCACAAGACAGATAACCAATGCTATGAAAATGGTGTCTGCCTCGAAGTTAAGAAAGGCACAAAATGCTGTCGTTAGTATGCGACCTTATGCTCAAAAATTGCATAGTATAATGCAAGACCTTAGTAATGATCTTGACGGATCATCTGACGAAGGTGTATATGCAGCAGATCGAGGTGAACACAAAGTATTGATTGTTACCATCACATCAAATCGAGGACTTTGTGGTGCATTCAACTCTAATATTGTAAAGAGTGCTGTTAATTTAATTGAAAACAAATATTCAGCTCAATATAAAAAAGGAAATGTTAGCTTATTGAGTATTGGTAAAAAAGGTGCTGATGGATTAATTTCGTCAGGATATAAGCCAATAGATATTATTACTGATATTTTTGATCATCTTACATTTGAAAATACAGTGCCAATTGCTGAAGAATTAATGCAATTATTTGTTAGTAAAGATTATGATAAAATTATCTTGATTTATAATCAATTTAAAAATGCAGCTGTTCAAATTTTACAAGAGGAACAGTTTTTACCTGTGGTAGATACGGTTGAAAAGGAAGCAGATACTAAAGTAGAAGTTAAAGCTAACTACATTTTTGAGCCAAATAAAGCTGAAATTCTTGAAGCGTTAGTTCCAAAAGCAATTAAAGTACAGCTATTTAAAGCATTACTTGATAGTTTTGCATCTGAACACGGAGCGCGGATGACAGCAATGCATCAAGCAACTGAGAATGCCAATGAGATGCTCAAAAATCTTAAACTTACATATAATAAAGCACGTCAGGCATCTATTACCAACGAAATACTAGAAATTGTTGGTGGTGCTGAAGCGTTGAAGGGATAAAGATTATTTTATAATGAAAAAGGCAGAGTTATTATTTTAACCCTGCTTTTTTTGTGTCATGTATATTTGCATTTCAAAAAAACCACATATGATTTCAGTAGATGGGCTTACGGTGGAGTTTGGAGGAACTACACTTTTTAAGGATATTTCTTTTGCCATTAATAAAAAAGACAGAATAGCCCTAATGGGTAAAAATGGAGCTGGCAAATCAACTTTACTTAAAATAATTGCTGGAGTTAAAAACCCAACACGGGGTAAGGTAACATCTCCTAATGATGCTGTTATTGCATATTTACCTCAGCATTTACTTGCTGTTGATACACGCACTGTATTTGAAGAAGCTGGCCAAGCTTTCGCAAATATTCGTGATATGGAGAAAGAAATAGAAGAAATTAACACTCAACTTTCTTCCCGAACTGATTATGAATCACCTGAGTATTATGATCTAATTGAAAGAGTTTCGTTGCTAAGTGAAACCTTCTATTCCATGGGAGAAATAAATTTTGACGCCGAAATAGAAAAAATATTATTGGGACTTGGTTTTGTCCGAAATGATTTTAATAGGCCTACAAACGAGTTTAGCGGAGGCTGGCGGATGCGTATTGAACTTGCAAAGATACTTCTGCAAGATCCTGACCTGGTTCTACTTGACGAACCTACAAACCACATGGATATTGAATCAATACAGTGGTTTGAAGAATTTCTTATAAATAGTGCTAAGGCTGTTATTGTTATATCTCACGACCGTGCTTTTGTTGACAATATAACAACGCGAACCATTGAAATAACAATGGGTCGTATTTATGATTATAAAGTTGTTTATTCGAGTTACTTGCAGCTTCGAAAAGAGCGGCGCGAGCAGCAACAAAAACATTTTAATGAACAGAAGAAGTTTATTGCTGAAAACCAAGATTTTATAGAAAGGTTTAGAGGTACGTATTCGAAAACAAATCAGGTACAGTCGCGTGTTAAGATGCTTGAGAAGTTACCAGTTATTGAGATTGATGAGGAAGATACATCGGCATTACGACTTACATTTCCTCCTTCTCCACGGGCAGGTACTTACCCGGTTATACTGGAAGATGTAGCTAAAAGCTATGGCAAACATTTGATTTTTTCTGATGTTTCGTTTACCATTAAACGAGGAGAAAGGGTGGCATTTGTAGGAAAAAATGGAGAGGGAAAGTCAACAATGGTAAAATGCCTGTTGGACGAAGTTGATTGTGATGGACAATTAACCATTGGTCATAATACTCATTTTGGATATTTTGCTCAAAATGAAGCCTCGTTACTAAACGAAAACACAACTGTTTATGATACCATTGATGATGTTGCCAAAGGTGATATCCGGAAAAGGATTAATGACATTCTAGGTGCTTTTATGTTTGGTAGTGATAGTTGGAATAAAAAAGTAAAAGTACTTTCGGGAGGTGAACGAACTCGATTAGCAATGATTAAGCTATTACTCGAACCTGTAAACTTACTAATACTAGATGAACCTACCAATCATTTGGATTTAAGAACAAAAGATATCCTTAAAAGTGCTTTGAGAGATTATGATGGAACTCTCATATTAGTTTCGCATGATCGTGATTTTATTGATGGTTTAGTAACAAAGGTTTTTGAATTTGGGAATAGTAGGGTAAAAGAGCACCTTGGTGATATTCAGGATTTTCTTAAAAAGAAAAAGCTTGAAAATTTACATGAGGTTGAACGTAAGTTGTAGAAATAAACTCTGACTTAGCATAAGCAAGAGAGTGGTATAAAAGACAACCTAGGTTACAAAGTTGAAGATAATCCTTAAGTAAGGTAATTATCTACAACATCTCATAGCAATGAGTAATTGTAAACCAAAAACATTATTACCTTTGTCATTAGTTAGTACTATATTTTAAACTAAGTATTTATGAATAAATCAACTACTCTAATAAGAAATATTAGTTTTTTATTTTTATTACTATTTGCTATCAGCTCATGTAGCGATAAGAAACAAAAATCACAACCACCCCTTAGTATATCTGTTGTAAAAGCAATTCAACAAGATGTTCCAATTTATCAAGACTTTATCGGACAGGTTTACGGGCAGTTTGATATTCCAATACGGACAAGAGTTGTTGGTTTCTTAGATTCAATTCATTTTGAAGAAGGAAGGTCGGTTAAAAAAGGACAGCTGCTTTATACTGTTGATCCTCAGCCACTACAAACTACTGTTGCTGGCGAAATGAGTTCATTGGCCGAAGCCAAAACACAACTTGCAAAGGCTGAGAGTGATTTAAACAGAATTAAACCTCTTGCCAAGATAAATGCAGTAAGTAAAAGCGATTTGGATGCTGCTCAAGCAGAATATGATGCTGCTGTTGCTTATGTTCAGGCTGTTAAGTCAAGTGTAAGATTGGCAAATATTAATCTGGGATATTGCTGGATTAAATCGCCAATTACCGGTTTAATTGGCAAAACTGCTGCTAAAGAAGGCGAATATGTAGGTCAGGATCCTAACCCTGTAATACTAAATGTTGTTTCAACAATTGATATTGTTCATGTTGAATTTTATCTTGTTGAGTCTGATTATTTAGGTCTTGCACGTGATTTTATTGAAAGCCAAAGACAAAAACAAGATGCTAATTACATTAAAAAAGAGAATAAATATGGTAAACTGCAATTGATATTATCCGATGGCACTACTTTTAAATATGATGGTGGAATTAATTTTATTGACCGTGAGGTAAACCCCGAAACAGGTTCATTGCTTATTCAATCTTCTTTCCCTAATCCTGATTATTTGCTTCGCCCAGGTATGTTTGCTAAAGTAAGAGCAAAAATGAATGTGGTAAAAAATGCAATAATTGTTCCTCAACGTTGTATAATGGAATTGCAGGGCACTCACTCTGTTTATGTTGTTAGCGATAGTAATAAAGTAGAAACTCGCCAAGTAACAACTGGTTATAAATTCGAAGATTATTGGATTGTTTCAAAAGGTTTGAAAGCAAATGAAAAGGTTGTTATTGATGCTTTACAAAAAGTAAAGCCTGGTATGACTGTAATGCCAAAAGATACAATCTTCGTAAGTAAAGCACCCACACAATAAATTACATATATGTCTGAAAGTAAAGGAAATTTTTTCGTAAACAGGCCTATTGTTGCAATGGTAATTGCTATTGTTATAGTTATTCTTGGGCTTGTAATGTTAATAGGGTTACCCATTGAGCAGTACCCTAATTTAACACCTTCGGTTGTTCAAGTAAGAGCAACTTACACAGGGGCTAATGCCATAACAGTAGAGGAATCGGTTGCTACACCACTTGAGCAACAAATTAATGGCGTTGATAACATGATTTACATGAAATCAACAAATGCAAATGATGGTACAATGTCAATTGATATTTCATTTGTTGTTGGTACCGATCCGGATATGAATACCGTTCTTTCTCAAAATCGTGTTAGTGCAGCAACAGCAAAACTGCCTTCTGAGGTTACAAAATATGGTGTAACCACTGAGAAATCGCTACCAAATATTTTAATGTTAGTTACTCTCACATCTAAAGGCGGAATTTATGATCAGAATTTTTTAGGAAACTATGCGCTTATTAACATAAAAGATCAGCTATCTAGAATTAAAGGTGTGGGAAGGGTAAATGTTCTTGGAGCTTCCGATTATTCAATGCGTATTTGGGTTAAACCAGATAGGCTTGCGCAGATGGGAATTACAGTATCTGATATACAAAATGCTATTAATCAGCAAAATGTAATTGCTACGGGTGGTCAGTTTGGTGCTGAACCCGCCCCGCCAGGTACTGAGTTTACTTATTCTGTTCGTCTTCCTGAGAGATTTAGTTCACCCGAATCATTTGGTGAAATTGTTGTCAGAACTACTCCCGAAGGATCGCAAGTGAAATTGAAAGATATTGCCACAATTGATTTAGGCGTTGAATCGTATAATGCCTTTACCAGATTAAATGAAGCTACATGTTCAGTAATTGCGCTTTATCAGTCTCCAGGTTCAAATGCAGTTGATTTAGCTAAACAAGTTGTTGTTGCAATGGAAGGGTTGAAGAAAAGTTTTCCAGAAAGTATTAGCTATGATGTATCACTTGATGCAACCCTGCCAATTACCGCAGGAATTAAAGATATTGTGATTACTTTAATAATTGCTATTTTTCTTGTTGTACTTGTTGTATTTATTTTTATTCAAGACTGGAGAGCAACACTTATTCCAACAATTGCCATACCGGTTTCCTTAATTGGTGCTTTTATTTTCTTCCCACTAATGGGGTTTACCATTAATGTCCTATCACTACTCGGATTGGTGCTTGCAATCGGTATTGTTGTTGATGATGCCATTGTTGTTGTTGAAGCGGTTCAGGTAAATATTGCCAAAGGAATGCAGGCTCGCCAAGCTACTATTGAGGCTATGCGTAAAGTTACTGCCCCAATTATTGCCACTACACTTGTTCTTATAGCTGTTTTTATTCCCGTTGCCGGGATGGCAGGCATAACAGGTCGTATGTATCAACAATTTGCGTTAACAATCGTTGTATCGGTAATTGTGTCTTCCTTTAATGCTATTTCATTAAGTCCGGCTTTATCCTCAATTCTATTAAAAGAGGCAACGCCTTATGGGGGATTGCTTGGGAAATTCTTTGGTGGATTTAACAAATTTATGGGAAAAACAACCGATGCTTATATGAGTTTCACAAGCATAGTTGCTCGTAAACTAAAGCGAAGTGTAATATTTATTGTTGTAATTTCTGCAGGAGCAGGAATATTTGGATTTATATTGCCAGGTGGTTTTATTCCTGAAGAAGATATGGGATATTTCTTTGTTAATGTCCAACTACCTGATGCAGCATCATTACAACGATCCAACGTAATTACTAAAGATATTGAGAAAATGTTGCTTGAAATACCAGAAGTAGAGTTTGTAACAGGTATTACAGGGTTTAGTATGCTTTCGGGTGCAATGGCATCTAATACTGGTTTTATATTCATTACTTTAAAACCTTGGGATCAGCGTAAGCGAACCGTAAAAGAAATTATATCTAGTATAAACCCTGTTCTTTTTACAAAAGTTTTAGGAGCTCAGGTTTTTGCCTTTGGTCCGCCTGCTTTACCGGGGCTTGGTAATGGGTCGGGTTTTAGTATTATGATACAAGATAAAGGTGGTAATACTGTTGATTATCTAGCAGAATATGCAGATAAATATATTGCGGCTGTAAACCAACGAGACGAGATAGCCTCTGCTTTTACAACATTTCAGGCTAATGTACCCCAACGTTATATGGATGTTGATAAGCAAAAAGCACTTAAACTTGGTGTTTCATTGGATGAATTATACCAAACCATTGGTGCATTTATGGGGGGATCGTATGTAAACGATTTTACTCGCTTTGGGAGGTTGTATAAAACATATATACAGGCTGAGCCTCAGTATAGAGTTGATAAAGAGCAGATTAACAACTTCTTCTTAAAAAATAATCAGGGCGACATGGTGCCATTATCAACATTGGTTACTATAAAAGATGTTTCCGGACCCGATTACATAAATAGGTTTAACTTATTCCGCTCAGTAGAAGTTACTGGCGGACCAGCTGATGGATACACATCTGCACAAGCAATGGCAGCATTAACAGAAGTTGCTAATGATGTACTGCCCGATGATATGGGATATGCGTGGAATGCAATGTCGTATCAAGAGAATAAAGCTTCAGGTTCTTTAATTATGATATTAACATTTTCACTTTTGTTTGTATTTTTAATATTATCAGCCCAATATGAAAGCTGGTCGTTGCCAATAAGTATATTAATGGGAACTCCTTTTGCTATTTTTGGTGCATTGGCTGCTTTATGGGTAGCACGACTGTTTAGCCCAACATTTGAGAATAATATTTTTGCTCAAATTTCATTTGTAATGCTTGTGGGTATGGCAGCTAAAAATGCTATTCTTATTGTTGAGTTTGCAAATGATGAGTTTAAAGAGGGTAAAGATCTCATGGAATCGGCACTAAATGCAGCTAGATCGAGGTTTAGACCTATTTTGATGACAGCATTTTCATTCCTTTTTGGTGTTTTTCCGCTTGTTATCGCAACTGGTTCAGGTGCCGAATCTCGTAAAGTAATGGGTATGGCTTTAATGGGAGGTATGGCAGTAGCAACATTCTTAGGTGTATTTATGTATCCAATGCTATATGTGTTAATAGGTAAAATTGGAGGATATGAGAAGAAAAGGGCCAAATTAAAGGCTATTGAAGATGCTAAGGAAGATATAGATTTATCCCCTACGGGGAATTAGTTCTCTTTATAGGTTTTTTTACAATAGTTTAACCGCTACGCGGTAGGACTCTTTAATAGCGTTTTTGCCCGCAAGGCATCAAATTATTGTAAAAAAGTAATAAGCTTAATGATTAATAAACAGAACATGAAACCAGGAGTCTTTACACAATTATATGTCCAATTGGTCTTTGCAGTTAAATACTGGGATAGATTATTGAAGGATGATATTCGTAAAGAAGTCTTTAGTTATATGAGCGGTATAGCTACTACTCTAAAGCATAAGTCAATTATTATTAATGGTTAGACTCTAGAAAATATACGAAATGAAAAAAATAATACTCATCACATTAGGCATAACCATTTTCTTATCAGGATGTAAATTAGGGCCTGATTTTCAGAAACCTGATTATAGCAGCCCTGAGAAATTTAGGTTTGATTCGCTTTCAACAGATACAATTGTTAATTTATATTGGTGGAAGCTTTTTAATGACCCAGTACTTGATACATTAATAACAACAGCTCTTGCTGAAAATAAAGATGTGCTAGTTGCTGCTGCCAGAATAGAATCTGCACGTTCTAATATTGGATATACAAATGCTGACCAATGGCCTACACTCAGTTATGGTGTTGGAGCAAGCTCCGGCAACTATTTGGGTGTAAAACAATCATCTTCAACAAATAGCTTTTTTGGTTATCCCGAGTTGTCATGGGAAGTTGGTTTCTGGGGTAAATACCGGCGCTTAAATGAAGTTGCACAAGCAGATTTATTGGCAAGCGAATACGGAATGCGAACCATTCAAATGAGTTTAATATCAAGTGTTGCTAATACTTATTTTCTATTACTAAGCAACAAAGCAAAATTGCACATTTCTGAAAATACACTTGCCTCACGAGATAGTGGGCTGATTATTATAGAAGAAAGATATAAATGGGGAGTTGTTGCCGAATTAGACCTAAATCAATCTCAAGTTCAGCGTGCAATTTCTGCAGTTGCTGTCCCTCAATATAGAAGAGCTGTTGCACAAACTGAGAGCTCACTTAGTATTCTTCTAGGAAATAACCCAGTAGCAATACAAACAGAATCTCTACTTATTGATATGGACCTTCCTCCTGAAATTCCAATTGGATTACCTTCGCAATTATTGGAACGTCGCCCCGACATAAAGCAATCTGAATATTTGTTAAAAGCACAAAATGCACAAATTGGAGTTGCTGAAGCAATGCGTTGGCCATCACTTAGTTTAACAGGATTGCTTGGGGTAGCTAGTAGTGATCTTTCCAGCTTAACAACAGGGGGGTTAGCATACTCGGCAAGTGCTAGTTTAATGGGGCCACTTTTTCAATTTGGTAAAAATAAGAAACGAGCTGAAATGGCAAGGTTTGAAACCAAAGCATTGTTATATAGTTATGAATATTCAGTAATACAAGCATTTAAAGAGGTTGAAGATGCACTAATTGCCATTGAAACATTAAAATTAGAACTAATTGCACAGGAAGCTCGTAATAAGGCTGCTACTAATGCAGAAATGCTTTCGGATAAACGTTATTTGCTTGGCGAGACTTCTTATCTTGAGGTGCTCGATTCGCAACGACAGGCGTTTGATGCTGAATTATCTTATACACAAACTCGACTCGATTTATTAAATTCCTACATAGCTCTTTATAAAGCCCTTGGTGGAGGATGGTTGTCGCTGGAAGAAGAGCAGGCAGCAGCAGAAAAAGCGGCAGTAGAGGCAGCAGAAGCTCAACAAAATAAATAGACAATCATGAAACATATTGTATTACTTGCTCTAATTACAGTTAGCTTGACAGGATATGCTCAATTTGATAAGTTTTTCCATGACAAGACACTGAGAATGGATTATTATCATAGTGGAAATTCAGATAGTGAAACTTATTATTTTGATGAATTGATTGAAGAACCATATTGGGGAGGTTCGCACGTAAACCTTGTGGATACTTTTGAATATGGTAAGTACTACATGAAAGTTTTTAATAATTCCAATGATTCACTACTTTATTCAAGAGGCTATTCATCATTATTTGGCGAATGGCAAACCACTGATGAGGCCGCAATTACCCAGCGCTCCTTTTCGGAAGCTATTGTTTTTCCATTTCCAAAACAACAGGTTGATGTAGTATTATATTCCAGAAATTGGGATGATGTTTTTGAAGAAAAATTCAGATATACAGTTGATCCTGAAAATTATTTTATTAAAAAAGATAGACGACTGGTTTACCCTTCGTTTATAGTACATTCCTCTGGTAATCCGGCAACAAAGGTGGATATTGTAATATTACCTGACGGATATTCAAATGATGAAATGGGATTGTTTATTGATGATTGTAGAGCTTTTGCAGATGGTCTTTTTGAGTATGCTCCTTACAGTGAAAATAGTGACAAATTTAATATTATAGGCATTCTTGCTCCATCTGATGATTCGGGCAATGACATTCCTGCTGATAATATATGGAAGAAGACATTGTTAAACACAAGTTTTTATACATTTGATAGTGAAAGATATTGCATGACAATGGACAATAAAAGTGTACGTGATTTGGCTGCAAATGCACCATACGATCAAATCTATATATTGGTTAACAACAAAAAATATGGAGGAGGAGCTATCTATAATTATTATAATGTTAGTGTTAATAGTAATGAAAAAGCGGCTCAGATATTTATCCACGAACTAGGTCATGGCTTTGCTGGCCTTGCCGATGAATATTACACTTCATCAACCTCTTATAATGATTTTTATAACTTAAAAACCGAACCTTGGGAACCAAACATTACAACTTTGGTTGATTTTGATCATAAGTGGAAAGATATGGTTAAAAAGCGAATTCCAATCCCAACTCCTGATACAGAAAAATATGAAGACAAAGTTGGGGTTTTTGAAGGTGGTGGATATGTGGCAAAGGGTGTTTATCGTCCAAAGCACGATTGCCTTATGAAAAGCTTTAATGGTGATGTTTTTTGCCCGGTTTGCTCCAAATCAATACAGCAAATGATTGACTTTTATGCGGAGTAACTATTTATCATTCCACTCCAGCGTATTAATCAAATGCTCAATATCATAGGTAATAAAATCAATAACAGGTTCCAGCGAATCATTATTTGGCACAATGTCAAAATAGAGTGCCCCACGTAAAAAGTGTGATGTACTGTCGGTTACAAAAAATTGGTATGGAGATGCTGCACCACTACCAATAATTTTGTACGTTATTCCATAAACATTTCTATTTTTATTAACCACAACGCTATCAACTATTGCATCAGCTTTTGGTATATGTTTTGAAACTAAGGTATAGGCATCTTCAAGGTATGTTATTAAATTTCCATCAACACTTTTATAACTCAAATAAACTTTGGCTTTAAATTTAGGATACACAATATTTAACCAGTATTTTTGGTCAGGATTGTGTGGTGAGCTTTGTAATTCTGCAGCTTCTGCATATTCAAAATAATATGGTAATGTGGTATCAGATAATGAATACGTATGCTTGGGCAAATCAATTCTAAGAAAACCATGTGGTAATGGCGTGTAATTCTGTTCACACGAAACCATTAAAACCATTATGGTAAGTAACAATGTGTATTTTTGCTTTTTAATTAGATTTATCATTGTTAATAAGGACTTTAATTTCATTAATTTTTCTCTGATCAGCATCTGTAACTTCAAACTGGAACTGCATAAAATTAATAACAGAGCCTGCTTTAGGTATTTTGCTTTCCAACTCAAGTATCAACCCCCCAAGTGAGTCTGATTCACCCATTACATCATCAAATATATCATCATCTATGCCAATTACTTTACAAAAGTCGACCATCGGTGTTTTAGCTTCAAACAGATATTCACTGTCTGATATCTTTTCATATTTAAATTGTAAAGGTTCAACATCAAATTCGTCACTTATTTCCCCAACAATTTCTTCAATAATATCTTCTAAAGTAACAATTCCAGATGTCCCTCCATATTCATCAGCAACAATTGCGAGGTGAATTTTCTTCTCTCTAAATTCTTGTAATAAGTCATTTATTTTCTTGTTCTCAGGAACAAAAAAAACAGGCTTTCTGATAAGCTTCTGCCATCCGGAGTTTTTTCCACTATCTAAAAACAGGATTAAATCTTTAATATATAAAATACCAATAATACTGTCTAAAGTTTCTTTGTATACTGGTATTCGAGAAAACCCTGACTTAAGTATAATCTCAATTATTTCGCTGTAATTCAACGAAATATCTACGCTGGTGATATTAACTCGAGATATCATAATTTCACTAGCCTCTTTCTCTCCAAAAGTTGCAATGCCCTTTAGTATAAGCTTTTCATCTTCTGAAACACTTGCATCTGAGGTAATTTCAATGGCATCACTGATATCACTCATCGAAATATCATGACCCATTTTGCCAATTCTTTTATCGATAAATGAGGTTGAAGCAATGAGAATACTACTCAAAGGCTTAAAAAGCCATATTAAGAATTTGAGTTGCATTACCATAAGTGTTGATACAGCAATAGGCTCATTATTGGATAGAATTTTTGGGATTATTTCACCAAAAACTAGTAGTATTGAAGTTACAACCAGAACTTGAATAAAAAATATTAGTAATTCATTTGTTTGTAAATCAAATATATTAACAGTAACATAAGTTGATAATATTACAATACTAACATTAATAAAATTATTAGAAATAAGAATTGTAGCAAGTAATTGTTTTGGTTTTGTAAGTAGTTGAATTATAGCCTTATCCTTCTTACTGCCCCTGGCCTTTAGGGTGTCAATATCAGAAGGAGAAAGTGAAAAAAATGCTGTTTCAGATCCTGAAATCAATCCAGAAAAGAAAAGTAAGATAAAAACAATTAACAGCGCTATTATAGTGTTGGCAGAGAACCCTAAAAAAAATTGCCCGGAAATTATATTCAAACAACCTAAAAAATAATCTACTTCAAGGTATTTCAAAATATTTTTTTATGTAGAAAAATAATTTTACAAAATTACAAAGAAATACAATACTCTGTCAATCTAGAATGGGAGATCATCCTCAGGTGTATCTGTAGTGGTTGGCGTTGCTGTTTCTGCAGATGGCTTGTTAGTGGAAGGCGTTTTTTCTTGATTGGAATATTTACCTGCTCCACTACTGTATTCTTCTGCACCCTTTGGGCGACCTAGAATATTTATTCTTTCTGATAAAATTTCGGTAATATATCTTTCGTTACCATCTCTATCATTATATTTTCTATTCTTAATTTTACCTTCAACGTAAATCAAATCTCCTTTTGCAATATTCTTTTCAGCCAAATACCTATATCCAACAATATTGTGCCATTCTGTTTGATCTCTCCACTCATTTGTGGTTCTATCTCTATAGCTTTCTGTAGTAGCAAGGGAAAAGCTGATTTTTTTGGTACCATCATCAAATGTAAAAGTATCTGGGTCTTTCCCTATTCTGCCTATTAATATTACTTTATTTAGTCCTGCCATTATATAAAATTTGAATAAATATATATGTAAATAATAAATATCAAAATTAGGTATTTTTAAGATAAATACGTCAATAAAAAGTAAACTAATGAAAAAAACATTTGTATAATAAATAAAAAACACTCTATTTTTAGTAGAAAATACTTATAAAGAACTGATTATAAATAAAAAAAAGCACATATTTTGTTTTATTTAATAAAAGTTTATTATTTTTGCCTCCCAAACTTATAAACAAATTTTTAATCATTTAAAATAGCATTGAGATGACAAAAGCGGAAATTATAACAGAAATTGCAAACAAAACTGGAGTTGAAAAGGTAGCTGTTCAGGCTGTAGTTGAGTCTTTCATGGAAACTGTAAAAGACACAATGGTTAATGGTGAGAATGTATACCTAAGAGGATTTGGTAGTTTTATTATTAAGAAAAGAGCTGAAAAAACAGGTCGTAATATTTCTAAGAATACTACAATTATTATCCCTGCGCATAATATTCCTGCTTTTAAACCAGCTAAAACTTTCGTTAACGAAGTAAAATCAAAGTAATTTATTATATAACATTTAACATTAGTTTATTATGCCAAACGGAAAAAAGAGGAAGCGACATAAGATGGCGACCCATAAACGTAAAAAACGTTTAAGGAAGAACAGACACAAGAAAAAATAATTATTTTTTCTTGCTATATAACACAAGGCTCCGGAAGAAGTCTTGTGTTATTATATTTTCTTCCACAACAATATCCATACAGTTTGTCCTGTCTATATATTAGCTTTGTTTATACAAAATATCTCTATGCATAATGCTTAAGAGCATTGCATGGTAAAACGCTATTATAATTTTGCATTAGAAATAGTATCATTAAATAACCCTATATTAGGATGTTATTTTATTAATTACAAAAAATAAATAATGTGAACAGAGAATTAATCATTGATTCAAATCAATCAGAGGTTAGCATTGCATTACTAGAGGACAAAAATTTAGTCGAATTACATAAAGAAGAAGCAAATAATAAATTTGCAGTCGGTGATGTTTTTTTAGCAAAAGTAAAAAAAATAATGCCGGGGCTTAATGCTGCGTTTGTTGATGTAGGATATGAAAAGGATGCATTTTTGCATTACCTCGATCTTGGTCCGCAAATCAGAACCTTTAATAAGTATGTGAAGCTAGGTGTATTAGGAAAAGCAAACCTAACGTCTCATGAAGAACTAAGACGTGAGAAAGATATTGAAAAAACAGGAAAGATTACCCAGGTACTTACCTCAGGGCAACAAATATTAGTGCAAATTGCAAAGGAGCCAATTTCGACAAAGGGACCGCGTGTTTCAACCGAAATTTCTTTTCCAGGACGATATATTGTACTTCTTCCTTTTTCAAAGAAAGTATCTATTTCTCAAAAGATAAAAAGTAAAGAGGAACGAAATAGGCTTGGTCGCTTAATGTCAAGTATAGTTCCCAATAACTATGGTGTAATTATACGTACTGTTGCTGAAAACAAGAAAGTAGCAGAAATTGATACTGATCTTCGTAATCTCATTGAAAAATGGGAAAGTATAATTAAGAAGCTACCAAATGCTACACCTCCTCATAAAGTGCTAAGTGAACTCGACCGTACATCACAACTATTAAGAGACTTACTTAATGAATCGTTTAATACAATTCATGTTAACGATCAAGTGCTTTTTGAAGAAACAAAGGCGTACATTGGTACAATTGCCCCTGATAAGGTAGATATTGTAAAAAAATATAAAGGTAAAATACCCATTTTTGATAACTTTAATGTTGACAAACAACTTAGAAGCTCGTTTGGAAAAAATGTTACAATAAAAAGTGGCGTTTATTTAGTTATTGAACATACCGAAGCTCTTCATGTTATTGATATTAATAGTGGACATCGGATTAATAAGGAAAAATCACAAGAAGAAAATGCCCTAATCGTAAATAGTGAGGCTGCAGCTGAAGTTGCTCGCCAGCTTAGATTACGAGATATGGGAGGAATTATTGTTGTTGATTTTATTGATATGCGCGAGGCTAAAAACAGGCGAGCACTACATCAAAAGATGACAGATGAAATGGCTAAAGATAGAGCTAAGCATACAATACTTCCTCCTACAAAATTTGGATTGGTTCAAATAACTCGCCAGCGTGTACGACCTGAAATGGTAGTGCCTGTGCTCGAAACTTGTCCTACATGCAATGGCTCAGGACAAATAAAGTCGAGTATGATTATTGTTGATGAAATTGAGAACAACATCAATTACCTATTGCACGATCAAAATGAGAAAAAAATATCAATGGGAGTTCATCCATTTATTTACGCATACTTAACTCGTAAATTCATGTCAATTCAAATGCGATGGTTTTTGAAATATAAAAAGTGGGTTTCTATTCGTACGATGTATGATTATCAATTAATGGAATTTAACTTTTTTAATAAAGATGGGGATATAATAAAGAAGTAGAAATTCTTAATAAAAATTTAAATATTAACCTTTCAGATTATAGAATCTGAAAGGTTTTTTTTTGCTTATTAAAACTCAAATCTAAAGTATCTGAATCCATATCCTGTAAACAACAGTATTATAAATGCCGACTTGAGACTTATAGAATATTTGCTTTTTTGAAATATTATGCAACCAAAAATTAAAACATCTTTATTAATTAGAATTAATATAAATAAGGGGGGGCAAGTAAAATAATTCTATAATAATGTATAAAAAACACTTACTTTTCGGTACTACTATATAAAGAAGAATTGATAATACTACGAATAGTTAGAAATATAGCCTTAACCTAAATCAATATATAATTAGGGTTTTAATAAACCACTTAAGCAAAAAACACCATGAAAAAATTAATCACAACCCTAATGCTCATTACACTACTCTCATTTAAAGTAGCTGATAACCGTAGTATTTATAATGTTCCATTAAAAGCATCAGCCGTTTGTGCTGCTGACTATGACCTTGATGGAGACAATGACATAATAATTGAAAACGGAATTGCCTCAGGAACTAATTGGGGAGGTATTTATATGATGGAAAATGATGGATATGGGCATTTCTCGTATATGGACTCCATTTTTGATAGCTTTACATATTGTGTTCCACTCCATCAAGGTAAGTCTTTATCAAGTTCTGTGCCATACTTCCGTTTGGCTATTGCCCTAATAAAACGAAGTTTACAAGTTCATAATTATAAAAACACGATTTGATATGGCTTATGGGATATATGTACGCAACCTTTTTTTTTCTTAGGTAGTCTTATATAATAGCTTTTAACTAATAAAATAATTTGTACTTTTTGTCTTTGCTGCTATGATTAGCATAAGCACTTTTTCACAATAGTACTTGTAGTTTTTGGTTATTGCAAAGCCGTAAAGTTTTTATTATTAGCATGGTAATTGTTTAATGTGTATTTTGCAAGTGTTTTGATTAATGTGTATGTTCTCAAATCTTAACGAATTATTGTTAGGGGTTGAACCATGAAAATTGTAATATTGCAGATGAAACAATACTTTTTTTTAGTCAAATTTTAAATTAATTATTAATTCAAGAAATTATGGGAAAGAAATTTTTACTACTGTTTAGTTTATTTGGTCTACTAATTTTTGGTCAGACCACTGTTTTGTTTGCACAATGCGATATTGTTATCGATATGCAAGACAGTTATGGAGATGGTTGGAATGGAGCATCTGTTAAAGTTTACGATGGTGCCGATTTGTTGGGAACTGCCACGATAGCGAGTGGGTCTTCAGGAACTGCCGCATTTACAGCACCTCATATGGCGCCAATTAGCCTAGTTTGGGTTTCCGGATCGTATGATGAAGAAATTTCATTTACGGTTACCAACGGCATAGGCATACAAGTTTATGTATGTGAACCATTGGAGGCACCAGCTGCCGGAGAGTTTTTTGCATTTACAAATTTGTGTTCTTCTGAAGGGATCGACATCAATTTAATTGATTTTATTATCTCAACAAAAGTAGCTGCCGGAGATCTTGAAATTAAAGGCGTTATCCGAAGCGAAAGAGATACTCCAATTACTTCATTCGATGCAGTTTATTCGGTTGATGGTATTGATAGTGATGTAGCCACTTTTGAGGGACTGAATCTGACATTTAATGAAACTTATGAGTTTGTTCATCCCCAGCTTGCAAGCCTCGATGTTGGAGTACATGAAATTGAACTAAAAGTGGAGAATATAAATGCTCAGGGTGATGATGATGACCCCAACAATAATAGCCTGAGTGCTGAGGTATTAGTTGTAAACGAAATATTTGTAAAAAATGTAGTTTATGAAGAAGGAACTGGAACATGGTGTGGATGGTGTCCACGTGGATTAGTTGGTTTAAACACCATGGGACATAATTATACTGACGGTACCTGGATTGGGATTGGTGTTCATAATGGTGACCCAATGAAGGTTACTGAATACGATCAGGGAATTGGAACTTTTATTTCTGGATATCCAAGCGGAGTAATGAACAGAGAATTTGTGTATGATCCGGGTTTATCAAGCCTTGAACCTGCTTATATGGCTGCTAAAACAGAAGTCCCTTTAGGAAAAATAGAAATAACTGCAAAAACTTGGGATGAAAGCACACGCGAACTTATGGTTGAAGCTACTTCAAACTTTGCTATGGATCTTATGGGAACTTCCTATAACCTATCTATGGTTATTGTTGAAAGTGGAGTTACAGGAACCATCTCATCGTGGAATCAGGTCAACTATTATTCAGGTGGATCAAATGGCAATTTAATTGATTGGGATGGAACTAATTGGGCTAATCTTTCAAACCCTGTTCCTGCTGCAGATATGGTTTATAATCATGTAGGTAGAGCTTTAGTTGGTGGCTGGGATGGCGTTCCGGGCATTATTCCTGCTGATGTGGTTTATGGAACCCCTTATACTTATGAGTTTACTTATACTCTTGATGATGATTTTAATCCTGAAGAGGTAGATCTTGTAGTTATGTTAATTGATGATCCTACTGGAGTTATTGTAAATGCATATGAGATAGCTCTTGAAGCTGTAATTCTGGCTCCTGAATTTTACAGTGATGTGGTAGGTGGTGAATCTCCTCTTCAAGTTGCTTTTACGGATGAAACAGAAGGCGGCGATGTGAATGAATGGTCATGGGATTTTGACAATGATGGTATTGAAGACTCAAATGAGCAAAACCCAACATATACCTACGAAACAGGCGGCTCTTTTTCTGTTGCTTTAACAGTTACCAACCAAACGGAAAATAGCTTTACCATGGTGAAAAAAGACTACATTAATGTTGGTTGGGTAGGTGTGAACGAAATTTCGGCTAATAACTTTAAATGTTATCCAAACCCAGCTACAGATGTAATTAATGTACAAAGTGTAGATGCTTTGATGAGTATCAGAATATTTAATATTAGTGGTCAATTGGTTTATGAAGCCAATTCTACCGGATCTAATCTTCAATCTATTGATGTTTCATCTTACAAGAAGGGTATTTACTTTATGGAACTGAACACAAAAGCAGAAACACAACAGATTAAGATAGTTGTTGAATAGGCTTTATTTTTGAGCATAAATAAATGACGAAACCTTTTTTAGAATTTGTCATTTAAATAAAAGGCGAAGTGAAATTTTAACTCCTATTCAAATGAGTGAAATTGAACTTCGCTTTTTTTTATATAGACTTGAGTCCACTCCGAAAAGTAACAAAATCTAAATTGTTTCTTTTCGGAGTAGACTCACTTTTAGATTTGAAAGATTTTGAATGTAATTATGGTTTATTTGGTCGTGCTTGTAATTACAAACTGTTACAATTAAAATGATAAGTAGTGCCAGCAATAAAACATCTCTTTTTCTAGGTATTTTATAATAGTAAAAGAGGGTTGCTATCTACTGTCTTCTTATTATTTCGTCAGTCTCAATCTCATTACTTTTATTTAAAGCACGATCGATAATGTATGCTTTGAATTTAATTGTGTCAAAATTTGATAATGGGTTGTATATAAACAAAGTATCTTCAAAAACACCTTTTATGTTTAGATTGCCGCTAAACGGAGTTAGTACGGGAAATCGTGAATTAAAAGTAAGTGTATCAAAATATGATGAGTCGGTATTCCATGAAAGTAAAGGAACTTCAATAAAAGTCCCATTCTGTTTTTCAAAATATTTAATTATAAGATTGTAATAGTATTCTCCATCTTTATCATATGGGAAAAGTGTATCTCGGCTATCAAGTCCCAGGTCGCCATCACCATCGGTATATGAAAATACAAGAACTCCGCGCTCAGTAATACCGGTTGCTGGGTTAAATAATACTGTAAAATGGCTGTAAGTAATTGCTGGAATATCAGGAAATTCTTCAAATTTACGGCACGATAGTACAACAGCCCCAACAATCAGCATAAGAATTAGTATTTTTGTAGCGTATTTCATAATTAATAAACGAAGCCATAAAAGTATAAAAATCATGCCAAAAAACAAGTCTTTGGAAAACAAGATTTTTAATATCCATAATCTTCATGATTTTAACGAAATTGCAATAGAAATATTTCATTTTCAATATGAAAATAATTTAATATACAAGCAATTTGTCGACTTTTTAAATATACGTACTTCCAGCATCAATAATTATTCTAAAATTCCATTCCTTCCCGTTGAGTTTTTTAAAAACCATAAAGTAGTTTCGGGAGAGTTTAATGCTGATGCTATTTTTACGAGCAGCGGCACAACAGGGATACAAACCAGTAAACATTTTGTTGCTGATATTGAATTATATGAATCATCATTTATTGGGGCTTTTGAATTATCTTTTGGATCCATAAATGATTATGTAATACTTGCTCTGCTACCATCTTACCTTGATAGAACAGGCTCGTCGTTAGTTTATATGGCTAATACGCTTATTGGATTAAGCCAAAACCCGAAAAGTGGTTTTTATTTAAATGAATACGAGCAATTACATACATTGTTGTTAAATTTAAAAGAAAAGAAACAAAAAGTGTTGTTATTAGGAGTTACCTATGCGTTACTCGATTTAGCTGAGCAGTTTCCAGTTGATTTTCCGGAGTTAGTACTTATGGAAACAGGAGGAATGAAAGGTAAACGCAAAGAGCTTATTCGTGATGAACTTCATGATAAACTTAAGCAAGCTTTTAGAATTTCTAATATTTATTCAGAGTATGGTATGACTGAGTTGCTTTCGCAGGCATACTCAGTTGGTGAGGGTATTTTTAATACACCCCCGTGGATGAAAATTTTGATTCGTGATGTAAATGACCCATTGAGTATACTACCACATGGCAACACTGGGGGCATAAATGTTATCGATTTTGCCAATTTGTATTCATGCTCATTTATTGCCACTCAGGATTTGGGTAAAGTATATTCAAATAATGAGTTTGAAATTTTAGGGAGATTTGATAGTAGTGATGTTAGGGGATGCAATTTGATGATTGTTTGACATGACAACACTTCGTTAGTTTTTCAGCCACAGTTGGAATAATATTAGTGTAAAAACAAAAATCCTGATAATCATATTTTGATTATCAGGATTTTATTTGGTGGTTACCAAGCATTTGCTTGGATTAATAATATTTTTATTCAGCTAATATAAGCACTTTGTTTTCAAGTACTTCAATAACACCTCCATTTATATCAAAAAATTCTTCTTTACCACTTTTCTTAATTTTAATTTTGCCTTGTTTTAGAGCAGAAATAAGAGGTGCGTGATTATTTAATATTTCAAACGACCCATCAATCCCGGGCAGCTGAACAAGTTCAGCCTCGCCTTTATAGATGATTGTGTCGGGAGTAATTATTTCAAGATTCATTTATTGAAATTTATTGTGTAACGTTTATTTAGCTTCTTCTAAAAGTTTCTTACCTTTTTCAATGGCCTCTTCAATTGTACCTACCAAGTTAAAAGCGGCTTCAGGGTACTCATCAACTTCACCATCAAGTATCATATTAAAACCTTTGATTGTATCTTCAATTGAAACAACAGTACCTTTTAAACCTGTAAACTGCTCAGCAACAAAAAATGGTTGCGATAAGAAACGTTGAACTCTTCTGGCACGATGAACAGTAAGCTTATCTTCTTCCGAAAGCTCATCCATACCCAAAATTGCAATAATATCTTGCAACTCTTTGTATCTCTGAAGAATAAGTTTAACACTTTCAGCAGTGTTATAATGCTCATCGCCAACAACATCAGGAGTAAGAATACGTGATGTTGAATCTAATGGATCAACAGCAGGGTAAATACCAAGCTCAGCAATCTTACGACTTAATACAGTTGTTGCATCAAGGTGAGCAAAAGTAGTAGCCGGAGCCGGGTCAGTAAGGTCATCAGCAGGAACATAAACAGCCTGTACCGATGTAATAGAACCTCGTTTTGTTGATGTAATACGTTCTTGCATAACTCCCATTTCGGTAGCCAAAGTTGGTTGATAACCAACAGCAGAAGGCATACGACCAAGAAGTGCTGATACTTCAGAACCTGCTTGTGTAAAACGGAAAATATTATCAATAAAGAAAAGAATGTCTTTTCCTCCTGATTTTTCATCACCATCACGGAAATATTCGGCTAAAGTTAATCCTGATAAAGCAACACGTGCACGTGCTCCAGGGGGTTCATTCATTTGACCAAATACCAGAGTAGCTTGTGATGTTTTAAGAGCTTTGCGGTCAACTTTTGATAAGTCCCAACCACCTTCTTCCATGCTCTTTACAAATTCATCTCCATAATTAATAACGCCTGATTCAATCATTTCACGAAGCAAATCGTTTCCTTCTCGAGTACGTTCACCAACACCACCAAATACCGAAAGTCCGGCATAAGTTTTAGCAATGTTGTTTATAAGTTCCATTATAATAACTGTTTTGCCAACACCTGCACCACCAAATAATCCAACTTTACCACCTTTTGAATATGGTTCAATTAAATCAATAACCTTGATTCCGGTATATAATACCTCTTTGGTTGTTGTAAGTTCATCATATTTAGGAGGATCCCTATGAATAGGATACCTTTTCCCTGTTTCAATATTACCTAAACCATCAATGGCATCACCAATTACGTTAAATAATCGACCTTTAATTACATCACCAGTAGGCATTGAAATAGGTTGCCCTAGAGCAATTACTTCCATACCTCTATAAAGGCCATCGGAAGAGTCCATAGCAATTGTACGAACTGTATTTTCGCCTATGGCTTGTTGGGCTTCTAGTATTAGTTTATCACCATTATCCCGAGTGATTTCAAGAGCATCAAATATTTTTGGGAGGTTTTCTTCTTTTTCGAAAACTACATCAATAACAGGGCCAATTACCTGCGCAATGCGGCCAACGTTCCTTTTGTCCATAAAAAGCTATTATTTAAGGATTAAAATATGGGCGCAAATATAATAATATATCCTAACAATTGAGTACTTAAAGTCTTAAAAAATACATGTACTAAAGTAAGTGCTAAATAGACTAAATGTAAATAGATTTTTTTATTTGCGGGGAGTAATACCAACTACAACTCCATATTACCGATATAAATCGTTTCTTTTTCCCTTTCTATTCGTTAGAAAATATTTCCATAGCTGCGGCTATTCAAATATTTTCTGCCTCAATAAACAAAAAAACAATTCAATTTATTTATCGGTAATATGGAATTATAATTGGTATAAAATGGGGGTATTCTATCTGGCTTTTTAGCATTGATAAGATAATATGAATGCTAAAGTAATCTCAACTCTTGTACCTACTGACATACCTTTATCAGAGTACAAATCGATTATTTCAATTTTAAATGGACCATCTTCACCTTTGTTTAAAATATTTAATCTTTCCCTTATTAGTTTCAATCCCAGTGATTCTTTTTTAATATGTTGATCTGTATTGATTTGGGCCGATTTTACACGTCCTATTCCATTATCTTCAATTATACATTTATATGTTTTGCTATCAATTTTAGCAATCTCCAGTTTTATTGTGCCCTTATGTTTTAGTTGTCTAACACCATGCTTAATAGAGTTTTCAACTATTGTTTGTAACAACATTGGTGGGATAAGGGTGGTTTCGGGATCTATTTGTTTGTCAATTACAACAACATAATTAAATAGCTCATCAAAACGCATATTTTCGAGGCTAACATAATGCTGTAAGTAATTAAGTACTTCGCTCAAACTAACAAACTTTTTATCAACAAACTCAAGTGTTGTTCTAATAATCTTAGAAAATGAACTTAAATAAGTAAGAGCCTCATCCACATCATTATCAAGAATATAGCTTTGTATGGAATTTATGGAATTGAAAAGAAAATGAGGGTTCATTTGAGACTGAAGCGCCTTTGTTTCTAACTCTGAAATTTTTTGCATTATCTCCCTTTTGCTCTTTTCCTTCTTTTTTATACTCCTTAATCTAATCTTATAGAATAGTACAAAAAAAGTAATTACTAAAGTAGCTAGTAATAAATAAAACCATATTTGCTGATACCAGTGTTTAAGTATTATAAATTTAAATTCGGTAGGTTCAGTATAAAGACTTGAAAGCTCATTTTTACTTTTTACAATAAACGTGTATTCGCCTGGATTAAGAAAAGGATATATTACAAATTTTTTATCAGATGGACCAACCCAGTCTTTGTCAATGCCTTTGAGTTTATAGTAATAATTATCTGCCTTTGGGTTATTATAGTTAAGCGTATTAAAATAAATACTTATGTTATTTTGATCAGGATTTAATTTTGGTGTTCCCAATGGCAAACCCGACCATGTGTTAATATTGCCAGTTTGTTCCCAATCATAATCTTTATTAAATAATTCAACTTTTTGGATAACTGTGGTAAGAGGCTTATATTTAATGTCAACAAACAAATCAGTTACTATTTTTACTAAACCATTATCGGTTGCCAGCCATATATTACCGGTTTTGTCAACAACCGAATTATTAACAACTTGAACAGAATAACCTTCGCTTTCAGTAAATAATTGGTAGTTTGATTTTCTATTTTTTATATCCTCAATTTTATAAACTCGTAATCCATCAGAATAGCCTGCAAAAAGCATATTTTTAGAAATCTTAATCCATTGAATGGAAATGCCATGCATATCTTTGCTAATTTCAAAAATTTTCTCTCGGGTTTCAGGAGCTAGTATCTCAATTCGTCCATCGCTACCTCCAAGATAAGCATATCCTTCAGCATCAAAACAAATGTCGTTAACTATATGGTTAATGGTAGAATCTTCGGTAGTAATTGTTCGTAAATCTCCATCTGTATACATAAAAACTCCTGATATTCTTCCACATGCCCATATTTCATTTTTATGGTTATATAATTTGGTCGAGTAGATGGCTTGCGTACTATCATAATATTTATTAATATCATTGGATATTTTGTAATTAGTAAACTTAATAAGGCTACTTGACCATTCATTGCATTGGAATAGTGTGTCATACAAGCTGAACACAATATCTTTATAAACAAATGAATTTAAGTATTTTGGTAAATCCTGATGATTTTGTGGGAATTGATAAAAACCAAGGTTGTCAATTGTTACGCATGTATTGTTTGTTTTATCAATTTCTATGTCTCTAAAATGAGTATTTCTTGACAGGTACTTGTTAGTTATTTTTTCGATACTAGCTATAAGATAGGGTGAAGAATTGGCAGTTATTTCATGTTTTATCCGCAATTTGTGAAAAAACTCCAATTTTCTTTTTGTAAAAGAGTTATAATCCCAATGAACTAATATACTATCTGTTATATACCATATATGATTATGTTTATCTATCTCTATATCAGTAATTTCTAGATTTGATTCTTTAAAAAATGCTGGTGGGTAATATTCAAAATATTGTGGAGGAATTTTATAAAGACCTTTATCAAGTGTTCCATAAAAAATCAAATTTTGGTTTTTCTCCAAAAAAGTGGCCCAAC
>Ga0307988_1000216_pt1 | contig 44341 bp, 35 predicted proteins | sample EllFjometagen183_FD_203166 | JGI IMG/M metagenome (GOLD analysis project Ga0307988, IMG submission 203166) | Marine microbial communities from Ellis Fjord, Antarctic Ocean - #183 | ecosystem: Environmental > Aquatic > Marine > Unclassified | place: Southern Ocean | collected 2014-10-08 | reverse complement strand
TTGAACTCTCAGATGTAAATGAATTAAAGAAAAAATTTCTGTCCAAGGGCGGAATGGAAAAAGAAATAAAAGGATATGAGGTTACCACATGCTTTGGAGGTGCAGGATGCCCTAATACAGCAAATTCAGCCACCCGGCTTGCAAAGGATATCGAAGCTATTATTGAAAAAGAAAATATACTTTCTTTTTTAAAACAAAGTGTAAAAGGCGATCTAAAGTTCCATCATGAGTTCAGGATTGCGCTTTCTGATTGTCCTAATGCCTGCTCAAGACCTCAGATCATGGATATCGGTATTATCGGAGCAGTTCTTCCGGGGGTCTCAAATGAAGCATGCATCCTGTGCAATGCCTGCGTGGAGGTTTGTAAGGAAAACGCCATCACACTTGATCTGGAAAATGAATACCCTTTGATTGATTATGATCAATGTTTGATGTGTGCCAAATGCATCAGCGAATGTCCTACAGGAACCATAAAAGAAAAAGAAAAAGGATTTCGGGTGATGCTTGGCGGAAGATTGGGGCGTCATCCCAGGCTTGCCATGGAGGTTCCGGGACTTCATACCCATGATGATGTGTTACTGATTATTAAAAACTGCCTTAAGCTTTATAAAGAGAAATCTAAAAACGGTCAGAGGTTTTCCCATATCCTTTCTTCAGTGGATGAGGTTTTTTCTAAATGAGCGCCATTGAAAATTTTAATGCTTGAATAACAGGGGCATAGTTTTTTTGTTAAAAAAGCCATATCTTTTTATGATTTTGGTAAAATGGTTATTGCCAAAATAATCAGCTCGAGCATATGGAGCTTGTAAGAAATTTACCTACACCAGAATCAGAAATCCTCCAATTGATTCATTGACTCAATATTTAGTAGTGTATTAAACGGTAAAAATAGTTTTTAGGTTTTAATATCAACAAAATGGAGGATCGTATGAAAAGTAAAAATTTATTGCTCATTGGATTTATCGCTTTACTCACCATGGCTTTTTGCCAGACAGCCTTTGCAAAAGACAGATTAGTATTCGGTGGAGGCCCTGCCGGTGGTACATTCCAGGTAGTTGCTAACGCCATCCAGGTTTATAAACCTGTAAAAGAATCAGCAGCGTTTAAAGTGCAGGCACAGTCTTCAGCAGGTTCCGTGGAAAATTTGAGAAAAACAAATTCCGGCAAACAACAATTTAGCGTTGTTTATTCAGGTCATGTTTACCTGGGTCGAAACGGCATGATGAAAAATGATACTAAAAAGTATGAAGATGTCATGGCTGTTGCATGGTTATATGGCGCACCAGGCCAATTGGTCGTCCGTGCAGGTTCTGGAATTAAAAGTGTAAAAGATCTTGTCGGCAAAAAAGTAGGTGTTGGTAATGCCGGTTCAGGCGCATTTGCTAATTGTGAGCTTTTTTTCAGCCACATGGGTGTCTGGGATAAAATTGAAAGAAATGCAATGGGTTATAATGATGCTGCCCAGGCATTTGGAAACAAACAGCTGGATGCTTTCTGGCTGTTTACTGCCTTCCCGAGTGGAGCTGTAATAATGGCAGCACAGACCAATGATATTGCCCTTATAAATCTTGATGCCGATGCCACAGCAAGCGGATTTTATACGAAATATCCTTACTTTGCAAAACTGTCTGTTCCTGCAGGGACCTATAAGGGTGTAGATTATGAATCTCCTTCCTTTCAGGATTCAGCTCTTTGGGTAGCCAATTCAAAAGTGTCCGCAGATGCAGTATATGAAATACTTTCTCTTATTTATACGGATGAGGGACTGGCCCATATGAAAGCTGCAAAAAAGACATTTAAGAAAATGGCCCTTGAAACAGGCGCTGACGGTGTTGTAACTCCTTTCCATCCAGGTGCTGAAAAATTCTGGACTGATAAAGGTATTTTATAATAGGCATAAGTTCGTTTAACTGATATATTAATTAAGATACGGGTTTTTAAATAAAGAAAGCCCGTATCTTTATCCAAAATTAATATATTGTTTCAATTATTTAATTCAAACAACAGGAAGGCCTGCCGTGTACGAAAAGTTAAATAGATTTGAGCAAATCGTATTTGATGCATGCTCAGTGATCCTGGTCGTTTTCTACTCCTATGCTGCTGTGATTCATCCCATGGCCACACAGTATCACAGGGGCGTTTATATCATAATAACCTACGCTCTTGTCTTTCTTTTATACAAATCAAAATCAAAAATTATGAGGGTTGTGGATTATATCCTCATTCTTCTTTCCCTGGTCTCGATAGGATATTGGATGTTCATGTTTGAGGTCATTAATTACCGGACAGGTGCTGAAACTCAGACAGATATGGTGTTTGCCATCATTGGTGTATTAGTGGGTATTGAACTCGCCAGAAGGGTGGTGGGTAAAATCTTTGTTTTTATGGGCGTTATCATGCTGAGCTATGGTGTTTACGGTTATCTGGTACCAGATCTTGTTTCCCATGCCGGCGCTCCTTTTACTGAATTGTGTATCAGTATATTTTATAAAAGCGATGGAGTGTTTGGCATCATGGCCAATGTTCTGGCCACCTATGTGATTTTGTTTGTTCTTTTTGGTGCTTTTTTAGAAAAATGCGGAGCCCAGAAATTTTTTATTGACTGGCCTCTTGCTGCTGTGGGTCACACAGTTGGCGGACCTGGCAAGGTTTCAGTTATTGCATCAGGACTTTTTGGTTCTATTTCAGGTTCCGCCATTGCCAACACGGTTTCCACAGGAATGTTTACCATTCCCATGATGAAAAAAGCAGGATTCAGGCCCCATGTAGCAGGTGGCATTGAGCCTGCTGCATCCATTGGCGGAATGTTCATGCCTCCGATTATGGGTGCCGGTGGATTTATCATGGCAGAGTTGACAGGTGTTCCTTATTCTAAAATCATGCTGGTGGCAATATTCCCCGCTGTGATGTATTTTTTCAGCGTTTTCTGCATGGTCCATTATGAAGCCAAGAAATATAATATTGTGGGTGAAAAATCAAAAGTCTCAGCCACGGAAATTTTTAAGAAACAATGGTTTTATGCCCTTCCATTAGTCGTTATCACTATTTTTATGCTGACGGGATATTCTCCAGGATATTCAGCGATACTTGGCCTTGTTTCATGTGTTTATATCAGCTGGGCTGACAAGGAAAAACGAATGGATCTAACCATGGCAATAATCGTGAGCGCCATATTTTTGGTATCCCTGATTAACATTGTCAACGGAGGAACCGAGGACATTGTTCCCCAATGGGCTGGATTTCTTGTCGGAATTTTGGTGGCTGGTGCATTTTATCTTAAGTTTCCCAAACAGGCAAAGCCCGGGCTCTCCAAATTTTTAGGTGCTGCCCGATCCGGAACTGAGAATAGTCTCAAGATCGGCGCCACTGTTGGTGTCATCGGTATTATTATAGGGGTTTTGACATTTTCCGGTCTGGTATTAACTTTTGCCGATATCATGATTGAACTGGCAGGCGGTTCTTTATTGCTGACCATATTTCTGGTTGCTTTAGCATCACTCGTCCTTGGGATGGGGGTGCCGGTGACAGCTGCCTATCTTATCACAGCCGTTGTTGCAGTTCCTGCTCTCACCCATCTGGGGGTAAATGAAATTGCAGCCCATATGATCGTTTACTGGCTGTCACAGGATTCCAATATAACACCTCCGGTCTGCATTGCAGCCTTTGCCGGTGCAACAATTGCAAAAGCCAATATGTGGAAAACGGCTTTTACATCATTCAAGTTTGCAAAATTTTTATACCTGGGCCCTATCCTTTTCGGATATGTGCCCGGATTTTCCCTTAATGGCAGTTCAACCGATATTACTAAGGCATTTGTCTTGATTGTGTTTGGTACCTGGGCCTATTCATGGTTTCTCAGCGGTATCTGGGTTGGTTATATAAAAGACTTTTTTAAGAAAAACCCCGCATAAAAAACTTTCTTTAAAAAAACATATCACCCCTGACACAGTGTTCCTTGTCCGGGGTGATTTTTTTATTTTCATGGATCATCTGTTTTTCATTGAAAAATTTAGTTGCAATATCAACTGTTTTGTACAATATTAAGCGGGAAAGGCTTAAAAAACTGAGTTAATAGCGAACGCGATGATATTTACAATTGATTAGACAATAAAATAAGACATAATTATATGGAAACATTTGAGAAAGTCATTGATTCTTCTATCGCATATCTGGTAGGCCGAACATCCAGATCAATTATTAAAAGACTGACAAAAAAATTTTCAAATGCCGGATTTGACGTGAGCTATGAGCAATGGAGCATACTTGTTCATTTGTATCGAAAAGACGGGCAAACCCAACAGGAGCTCTCCAATATAGCAGTAAAAGATAAGGCTGCTATTACAAGGCTTTTGAATGTTCTGGAAAAAAAGAATATTGTCCTAAGAATCCCGGACAGAAATGACAAGCGAAGCAAGCTTGTCTATCTTACCAATAAAGCAAAAGAGTTTAAACCGGATTTAATTGCTGTTGTTGAAGAATTGTTGGAAGAGGCAGAGAAACAAATTTCTTCAGAAGAAATGGCTCAGTGCAAAACCACCTTAAATAAAATATTTTCTAATTTTGACCGGCTGAATCACTAATCCCTCTGGGTTAATTGCCAGCCGCTTGCGGTATTACAAATTAGATTGTGTTGTCTATTCCCGACAGTTCGCGGCAGGGTTGTTCATTTTATAATTCCACCAATTTGTTTTGAATGGCATATCTGGATAATTCAGCATTGTTTCTTATGTTCAGTTTTTTTAATATTCTTGATCGATAGGTATCAACGGTTTTGACACTGATATTATAGGATATGGCTATTTCCCTGTTTGTCGAGCCCATGGCCAGTTTTCTGAGTACTTGAAGTTCTCTCATGGACAATGATTCTGTAAGTGTCTGGTTTTTATTTCCCCGGATCACTCTAAGGGCCAAAGCTTCACTGGCCTTTTCAGTCAAATACCGTCCTCCGGAGTGGATTTTTTTTACAGCTTCCACAAGCTGTTCAGGAGCAGACTGCTTTGTCACATATCCCATGGCACCGGCTTCTATTGCCCTGACAACATATTGCTCTTCATCATGCATGGTCAAAATAAGGACGGGCACATCTGAACAATAACTGGTTAACCTTGTCACCACCTCAAGTCCATCCATACCCGGCATGGAAATATCAATCACTGCAACATCAGGTTTTTTATTCATGGCCTCATCCAAAGCTGTTTCCCCGTCTGCTGCTTCAGCAATCACCTCAATCTCATTGCTGTCTTCCAGAACTTTTCTTAAGCCCTCCCTGACAATACTGTGGTCATCTGCAAGAAGTACCTTAATCATACATTATCCTTTTACTTTAACTTTACAGCAAATAGTTGTTCCGATGGATAATCGGGAAGATATGTCAAGTTTTCCGCCTACAAGGTTTGCCCGTTCTCTCATTCCCTCAAGCCCAAATCCGTCAACGCCTTTATTATTAAGAACATCAAAACCACACCCGTTGTCCTGTATGAATAGAACGATTTTTTCATCTTCAATTTTTAACTCAACTATAATTGTGTTGGCTTTTGAATACCTAAGTGAGTTGGTCACAGCTTCCTGGCCGATTCTATATAATGCAGTGGAAAGTGTGTTGCTGATTTTTGGGATTTCGCCGTGTTTGAAGACACAGGAGACATTAGATCTTTTTTCAAAATCCGATAACAATGATTCCAATGCATCTACAAGCCCAAGATCATCCAGCACCCGTGGCCTTAAACGATAGGCCATGTCTCTTACATCATTAATGGTATCATCAATTAAGGAACACATTTTTTTGGCCCTGTTTCCAGCATTATAATCAAGGTCCTTTAGAAATTTTTCAACCCATACCGCATCAATACGAAGAGCTGTCAACACCTGTCCCAGGTGATCGTGGAGTTCCCTTGCAACCAGGGCCTTTTCCCTCTCCTGGGAGGCAATAATGTTTTTAGACAGGTTTTTTAAATTATCCTGGGCATTTTCAAGCTGTATTGTTCTTTTTTTTACCTGTAATTCCAGATCATGGGAATATTGCGAGAGCTTTTCCTTTGCGATTTGAAGATCTTTTTGGGACCGATTTTTTTCGGTTACATCCACACTAACTGCCAGGGATCTGATAATATCGTCGTTCTCATCCCTAACCCCATAACAGGAAAGCAGGATATCCATTTTTTCACCATTCTTTTTAACATAGGTATAGGGAATATCTTTACAAAAACCTGTTTTGAAAAATCGAGGGAAAATAACATTGATTGCATAGCTTTTTGATTCAGGTGTAAAAAAAGAGATGAGCTGTTTCCCAATAACATCTTCCCTTTTGTGCCCCATAACCTCTACCCAGTGATCAGAAACCCGTATGATTTGTCCCTCAATATCAATTGAATGAAGCATAATAGGGGTTTTGTGATAGATATGTCTGTATCTTTCTTCACGAATACGAAGTTTTTTTTCTGCTTTTTTTCGTTTTGTAATTTCCTGGATTCCCAGCAGATAAAGAATCAGAACCAGAATACCGGTCAGGATTAACACGGATGTGGTAGCAGGTCCGATAATCCTGACAAAGGGCTTTGACACCTGCTTTTTTATTGCTTTGTAATTTCTTAAGCTAATGATTTTCCATTGGGGATAATTTGTCACAGCAAGGCTTGAAAAAAGGTGTTGTACATTGTTTTTATCTGTTACGAAACCTGTTGGATTTTTTGAAAATCCGGTCCAGGCCCAGGGACCATTACCAAATTGCCTGGAATTTTCTATGGCGTGAATTTTTCTTTCGTCTGGTTCCCATAAAAAATTAAACTTCAACTCGTCTGTGTTGGAGATAAAAATAACACCACCAGGGTCAACAAAAAGAAGTGTTTCATCAGATTTTGGAAACAGCTTTGCTTCAACAAATTCAACTGAAGCCTTTATTACAACAATCCCAAGGGCATTATTATGGGTTTCATCGTAAACAGGGTGGGAGTAATAGACACCTCTTTTTTTGGAAGTGGTTCCAAGGGCAAGATAGGTTGCAGGCTTACCATTGATAGCCTTTTTATAGTAGGGTCTGAAAGAAAAATCTTTCCCCACAAAACTGTCTTTGGCATTTCGATTGCTCGAGCATAAGGTAATCCCATTTTTATCCATTAGATAGCTGACTTCAAGATCAAGGGATTTTGTAAAATTATCGAGAATCTGATTGGCTTTGTAAATTGATTCCAGGTTGGTATCTTTAAGCACTGTTGTCATTTCTCTGATACCTGAAAGGGTTTTAACCGGTTTGATATGTTCAGAAAGATAAGAGGATAGCTGGTCTGTCAAAAGATTCAGTCTGGAATATGCATCGGCTTCTGTTTTTTGAAAGGCGGCTTGTCTATAAGAGTAATAATACAAAAGACCACCGGCTGAAGCTGATAAAAAAGCAAACAAAGCCAATATTAATATGATGGTACGAAGCCGCATGAAAATAAGTATATCTGCATGGTCTGATTTTTTCAATGATTTTAAAAGGTTAATAAAGGCATAGTGTTTAATTTTTTCATTGACCGGGCCAGGTTTATAATATATTTTTAACCAAATGGTTTAACTAATTGGTTAAATTTATTAAACAAGAATTTAAAAATGCTTTCAAAAAAGGGGTTATGAACAAGAAAATAAGTACTAAAGATAAAATATTTACAGTTGCAGCTAATCATTTTGCAGATTTTGGATTCGAAGGGACAAGAATGGACAAAATTGCAAAACAGGCTTGTGTCAACAAGGCAAGTATTTATTACAATATTGGGAATAAAGAGGCATTATATGCAATGGTACTGAATAAGTCCTTTGAAGAAGGCTTTGGTGCCTTCCATGGCTCCATAGAACCAAATCTGCCGGCAGAAAAAAAGCTGGAAGCTTATATAAGGCATATTGCCGGTGTTCTTGAACAAAATCCAGTTATTCCAAAGATTATGATGCACGAGCAATTATCCAAAGGAAGACACTTACCGGAATCCCTGGCAAAAAAAATTGTTGAAATGCTGGATGGGTTGACAGCCATTTTGAACCAGGGGAAAAAAGAGGGGGTTTTTGATGCTGTGGATACTATTACCATACATTTTATGATTTTTGGTACAATGCTGTTTCAAATGACAAGCTCCCCAATTAGGATGGAAAAAAAAGCATTTTCCAATAAATATCAACCCGATCCTGGTGTCTTACCAGAAAGGGTTACAGATCAAATTGTTCAATGTGTTTTAAGGGCTGTTAAAAAGGAAAAATCTAATGTCATCCATACGAAATAAAATAGAAACGCTGTTTGAATCTTTTGCTTATTTTCTTTTTGATAATAAATATAAAATTTTTATTTTTATGTTGCTGGTGATTGTGTTGCTTGCCTTAAGGATACCGGGAATCGCCATTGATACTTCCACAGAAGGCTTTCTGCATAAAAACGATTCTATATTACTGGATTATGAGGCTTTCCGGGATCAGTTTGGACGCGATGAAATGGCCATAGTCGCTATTGAACCGGAAAAGGTATTTGATTTAAAATTTCTAGAAAAATTAAAAGCACTCCATCAGGATCTTAATGACAATCTCCCCTATCTGGATGATATCACAAGCCTTGTCAATGCACGAAATACCTATGGAAATAAGGATGAACTTATTGTTGAAGATCTTTTAGAGCATTGGCCTGAAAATGAAAAAGAGCTGACGGCAATCAAAAAAAAGGCCATGGCAAATCAAATGTATAAAAACCTTCTATTATCTGAGAATGGAAGGTTAACAACGATTGTTATTAAAAGCCTTACCTATTCGGGCAAAAAACAACCGCCGGATGATGATCTTTCCGGGTTTGTGAATGATGATGCCTCGGAACAAAATATAGGGGGTCAAAAAGCAGGTTATCTAACCGATAAAGAGAATTCCGAATTTGTCACAGCACTGGAAAAGATTATTGACAGGCACAGAACAAGAGAGTTTCCTGTTTTTATTGCCGGGACCCCTGTGGTGACAGATTTTTTAAAACGGTCCATGATAACAAATATGAGAAAATTTATGGGGATTGCCTTAGTGACAATCGCGATATTTCTTTTTGTTATGTTCAGAAGACTTTCCGGTGTTTTTATGCCCATTTTTATTGTGATCGTATCCCTTGTTTCAACTCTGGGGCTCATGTCATTAAGTGGTGTTTCCATCAAAATACCCACCCAGATTCTGCCATCTTTTTTGTTATCAGTTGCAATTGGGGCATCTGTTCATGTTCTGGTAATGTTTTTTCAAAGTTTTGATAAACAATATTCCAAGCGGGATTCCATTGCCCGTGCCTTGGGGCATTCAGGTCTTGCCATTGTAATGACAAGTCTAACCACAGCAGGAGGACTGATGTCTTTTTCAACGGCCGCAGTTGCTCCAATTGCCGATCTGGGAGTATTTGCTTCAGCCGGAATAATTTTGTCCTTAATGTATACAATCGTATTTTTGCCTGTTTTATTAGCTATCCTACCGATTAAATCCAAGAATATATCTGATAGTGAAAACCTTTGTGAACCCCAAAAAAGGCTGATGGATAATTTATTGAACGCCAGTATTCATATTTCTACACATTATCCTAAAAAGGTATTATTTGTGTCCTTTATATTAACTCTTGTTGCCTTGGCAGGTTCAATGAGAATTGAGCTTTCCCATGATCCGGTAAGATGGCTGCCGCATAATAGTAATGTCAGGCTGGCCAATGAAAAACTTGATATTGCATTAAAAGGCACCACAAGCCTTGAGGTGATCCTGGATACCAAAAAGGAGAACGGACTTTATGAACCGGATCTTCTTTTGAAGCTTGAAAACAGCAGTAAAGAAATGGAAAATTATTCAGACAAAAAAGTGGTTGTTGGTAAAGCCTGGTCAATCACATCTGTTTTAAAGGAAACAAACCAGGCGCTTCATGAAAATAAAGCCGAGTATTATATAATTCCGGAAAGCCGGGACCTGATTGCCCAGGAGCTTTTTTTGTTTGAAAACAGCGGGTCTGATGACCTTGAAGATTTTACAGATACACAGTTTTCAAAGGCAAGGTTCACAATTAAAGTGCCCTTTGTCGATGCTATTGCCTATGCACAGTTTATGGACACAGTGACAAAGCATTTCAAAGAAAATTATCCCCGGCACAATATCAAAATTACCGGAATGGTGGCCATGCTGGCCCGGGTAATAACCAACGCCATTCACAGCATGATCAAAAGTTATGGATATGCACTGATTATTATTACAGTATTGATGATTTTTCTTATCGGAAAAGTGAAAATAGGGATGTTTTCCATGATTCCCAATATTTTTCCTATTATCATAATGCTCGGGGTCATGGGGTGGTGTAATCTTCCCATGGATCTTTTCTGCATGATGGTGGGAAGTATTGCCATAGGTCTTGCAGTTGATGATACCATTCATTTTATGCATAATTTTAGACGATATTATGAGATATATCATGATGCTGAAAAAGCGGTTTATGAAACCCTTCATACCACTGGCAGGGCCATGCTCGTCACAACCTGTGTGCTGTCCATTGGTTTTTTTACCTTTATGTTTTCCGAGATGAATAATTTAATAAATTTTGGTTTTCTAACAGGGTTTACGCTTTTGATGGCTCTTTTGTCAGACTATTTTATTGCACCCTCTTTAATGGTGTTGTTAAATAAAAATAATAACAAGGCAGCAAATAATTCATAAATAAATATATTTTGGAGGATATAATGAAAAAAATTGCTATTTTAAGTATATTGATCAGTCTTTGGCTTGGCATAAACCTTTCTTTTTGTATGGCGGATGATGAAAAGGCCCGTCAAATAATGCAGAAGGTGGAAGACAGGGATGATGGGGATAATATGACTTCAGACATGCTTATGGTGCTGATTGATAAAAATAACAAGGAAAGAAAAAAATATTTTCAAAATTTTTCCAAAGATTTTGGCAAAGACAGCAAACGCATCATGTTTGTTAAGTCACCCTCCCAGATTAAAAACACAGGCTTTTTAACCTTTGATTATGATGATGAATCCAAGGATGATGACCAGTGGCTATTCCTTCCCGCATTGGGGAAAACCAAACGGATTGCTTCAACTGACAAAAGTTCAAGCTTTATGGGGTCAGACCTTAATTATTCTGATATGACAGGAAGAAACCTTGAAGATTATGATTTTAAGCTGTTAAAAGAGTCAAAAATTAATGGTCATGATGTCTGGCTGATTTTGTCTTTGCCAAGGACAAAAGAGATTGAGGATGAAACAGGGTATAAAAAAGTGATTCTTGCCGTCAGAAAAGATAATTATGTTGTTGTCAGAGGAAAAATGTGGACAAGTGAAGGTGGGTTTACCAAATATCTTGATGTACAGAAGCTGGAACTCATTGATGGGATCTGGGTGGCTACCCAGAATCATATTATCAAAAAACGAAACAAAGTAATAAAGCATCAAACCCTTTTAAAACTAAGCAGTGTAAAGTTTGCTCAAGGACTTGATGAAAATATTTTTACTATTCGAAGACTGGAAAAAGGATTATTTTAAAATTTAAAATGGGCTCTCAATTTTCAATAATCCATAAATTGTCGATGCATTTTGCTTTATGTATTTTTATATGCCTTGTGTTTCTAAATGCAGGTATGAGTTTTGCCCAGACCCCCCTTGATAAAGAAAAGGATAAAATACACCCCAGGCAGAAGTCAATTCCAGAAACCCATCATAAAAATCATGATAAAAGCCCTATTAAAGACCCTGATAAAGATCTGGAAGGTTTTTTTGAAGATGATATCAAAGAAATTTCTTTGGAAGGGGATTCAGGAGAACTGGATGATTTTTTCAGCGATGATAAAATACGGCCAGATACTGATGAAACCCTTGATTCCCACACTGGTTCAGGCAAAACAAGTTATTTTTTTAATGGGACCATAAAGTTCAAAACAGGATATAGGTTTAATTATGATTCGCAAGGAAAAGGAACAACGGATCATTCCGGCTTGTCTGATGCAAAGTCGGAGATTGATCTTGAATTAGGATCAAAGGTTTTTGAAATCTGGGATTTTTTTATATCAGGGTCAGCATTTTATAACCTGGCTTATAAATTCAATGGCCGAAATACGTATACTGAGAAATTTTTAGAAGAAAATGAAAAAGAACTGGAACTTGATAAATTATTTATCCGGGGCAGCCTTAATAAGGCACTTGACATCAAAGTCGGGAGACAGATTGTTGTATGGGGAAAATCAGATAACATTCGAGTGACAGATATCTTAAATCCCCTGGATTTAAGGGAACCTGGAATGACTGATATTGAAGATTTAAGGCTTCCGGTATTCATGACACGGCTTGATTATTACTTTTTTAATCTGTCTTTATCAGCTTTTGTGATTCATGAGCACAGATCACATAAAACTCCGGTTTTTGGAAGCAGTTATTTTTATTTACCTTTTGCATTGCCGGATGAATCAGATATTTCAAATAGGATTGAAAATACAGAATTTGCAATATCTTTATCAGGAACTTTCCCTGGTTTTGATATTTCTTTTTACCTGGCAGATATATATGATGATTCATCCTATTTAAATGCTAATAATCAAAGGTTTAATCAAAGAATATCCATGGCAGGCCTTGCAGCAAATAAGGCTCGCGGCAATTTTTTGTATAAAGCAGAAGCAGCTTTTTTTGATGGTATAAGGCTTTCAGCTTTTCCGCAGAATGGTATTCCGGTCGAAAATTTACAAGATTATTCAAGAGTGGATTTTCTTGTTGGGGTTGAATATTCTGGATTCAAAGATACTAGTTTAAGTTTTGAAATGGCTGATAAATGGATGACCAATTATGACCATGGTGCTCAAAATAGCGGCATTAATGAACATATGGTCCAATATGCTTTGAGGGTGTCGAGAACATTTCTTCATGAAGTCTTAGATCTGACTATTTTGACATCTTTATATGGAAAATCTGCTGATGATGGTGGTTTTATAAGGACTCAGGGAACATATGATTTGTCCGATGCAATAAGTATTACTTTGGGGGCTATTTTTTATAAATCAGGTTCTCATGCCCTGCTCAGGCAGATTGGTGAAAATGATGCATTTTTTACCAGTATTACATACGGTTTTTAAAGTTTTTATATGGTATGCAAGCCCGACCCCACCTATGAATGACCTAAGACCAAAAGTGGAGTAAATTATGTTGAGTAAATTATTGTTAATCTGTGAGAGACCCTATATTATATAACACACTAGTTTTTCTAGAATAACAGCAACAGGGGTAATAATGCCGATAATTACATTTAATGCTTTTTCATTTTTACAGAAAAAACTGAAAAAAAAACATATTGATTATTCCAATGTGGCCATGACGTTGAAACAAGGAACCCGCGCAAAAGATTTAATTCTGCAGGTTCAATTGGCGCCTGAAGATGTTGAAGTTGTTTTTATTAATGGGAAAGTAGCTCCTGTTGATACGATAATTTTAGACAAGGATCGGGTGGCTCTTATACCACCTGGTACTCCCGGCCCTTACAGGGTTTTGCTTGGATTTAAAAATAAAAAGGACGATGAATAACAATAATAACCATCAAAAAACCCAGAGTAATCTGGTCTGGAACAATTGGCCAGACAGATGTTCTGGGGAAACTTGTTGATCGCCTTGCCATTAACTTTTTTGAGGATATGGGAATAAAAAAGAAAAACAAAAGATTTTTACCCCATGTGACTGTGGCAAGGATAAAACAGCCAATCTCGCATAAAAGAAGGATGAAATTATTTCAGATGATTAAAAGGTTTGGATCGGAAGAATTTTTGGTTTCCGAAATAAAATTTTTTTCAAAGCAAATCACAACCATCCAGCGTGGTCCATAAAATTATTTTTTCAGCGCCGTTGGAAAAATAATTTTTTGAATTTTAATATTGTTTGATTGATTAAAAAGTTTTTCACTGCCTTGAAAAATTCCATTCATCGAAAAATAAAAATGATACAATTTGTTTTATTAAATTTTTTTATTCATCTTCAATATTTCCCCCCCCCCACACATCCTCCATACAAAAAAAATTCTTCAATAATTTTAAAAGAGAAAAATTTATGAAATTTTTTTTAAGATTAAGAAAATAATTTTTTAAAGCTGAAAAAAATTCCATTTTTTTGTATAGAAAAAAAACGTTGTTAAAATATGGCATATGGAAGAGAGGGGATCGAGAGATCCGGTCACTCTCATTTGAGTTTTACTTTTCAAGTTTAAATAATTTTCACTGGAAAATTTTTTAAACTAAGAAGTATTTTTTAAAAATAGTTTTAAATTAATGATTCATTTGTTTTTTTACAACTTCCCTGTAAAAAAGGGTAATAAAAGTTAGATCCAATTATAATCAGGAAAAAGGGTTTGATTGTGAATTCTTCTTTTTCCTTTCTTAAGATAAAAAACAGGGTTCAATAAAGACAAGATAAATCGCAGTATTTAAACTATGAATTTGTATATTTTGGCTTAAATTACAATAGTTTAAAGCAAACTCTGCATATCAATGTGAGCTTCGAAGTGTTTTTTTAACAGGATATAATCTCTCTCTTTTAAATTGATCATATCATCAATAGGAAAATTCAAATCTAATCCAATTGTTTTTAACCATTTTGTTAAAATTTGTGAGGAATCAAAAAAACCGTGTATATAGGTTCCGGCAACCCGCCCGTTCTCTGAAATACATCCATCTGTGTTTGTGCAGGGAATGGAATTTCTGGAATTGATTTCAAGGAGAGATGCACCTGCACTTAAAGTTGTATAACCCATGTGAATTTCATATCCTTTGCCTTTGGCATCTTCCCATTGAAAATCACTTATAGTTGTTGTTTTTGGCGCCTTTAATATAGTTTGAACAGGCAAAAGATTGAGAGCTTTAGTCTTTCCCGGAGAGCCCTCAAGCCCGTCGGGATCATCCACAGACTCTCCCAGCATTTGATATCCACCACAAATTCCAAATATATATCCTTTTGATTTGTGATATTCTTGAAGGGAATTTTTAAAATTCTTCATTAGCCAGTCAAGATCTACGCGAGTATTTTTTGATCCAGGAATAATTATTGCCTTACATTTTGAAAGATGATCCGGCTGATCAATAAAAATTGTTTGAAGTCCTTTTATGTATGACAAGGCGTGAAAATCAGTGAAATTTGCGATATGGGGCAACCGGATGATACCGATTGCCGGTATATCAGGATTAAAATCCTTAAAATTAGTGCATTCTTCAATTTCAACCGAGTCTTCAGCATCAATTCTAAAATGCGTGTACCAGGGCAGAACACCCAACACTTTTTTATTTGTCTGCTCTTCAATCCAGTCTACCCCATCTTTAAACAGGGCAATATCCCCTCTGAATCGATTTATAATAAACCCTTTTACCATGTCCCGAAACTTTTGCGGGAGGCACTCAAGGGTGCCGATGATCTGTGCAAACACCCCCCCCCTGTGGATATCTGCTGCAAGTATGACGTCTGCATCGGCATATTCCGCCATTGCAAAATTCACTATGTCATTGGGCATAAGGTTGACCTCAGCGCAGGACCCGGCACCCTCTATAACTATTCGGTCATAGTTCTGTTCAAGCCTGTCAAATGCTTCGCAAGACTTTTTAAAATAAAAGCCTTTATTCATATGGTAATCCATTGCAGTATGATTTCCATGTACTATTCCATTGAGAATGACCTGGGATTGCTTTTCACCTGTAGGTTTTAAAAGTATGGGATTCATATTGACGTGGGGAGCAATTTTAGCCGCTTCTGCCTGTACAATCTGGGCTCGCCCCATTTCAAGACCTTCGGGAGTAATGCCCGAGTTGTTGGACATATTTTGAGACTTAAAGGGTGCGACCTTAACACCCCTGTCTGCAAGGGATCTGCAAAGAGCTGCTGCAAGTATGCTTTTCCCGACATCGGATCCGGTTCCAAGAATTGCAATATTTTTTTTCATCATTTTTCTATCCCAACCCGGGCTGTCACGCCTTGTCTATAATAATGTTTGATTTCTTTAATTTCTGTAACAAGATCGGCTTTTTCAATTATCTTTTTTGTCGCGCCCCTTCCTGTGATCACCAGTTCAACATTTTCTGGTTTCATATCGATCAAGCCTAAAAGTTCTTTCTCTTTTATAATATTGAACATAACTGCAACATTTGCCTCTTCAGCAATGACCACATCATATTTGTTCTGTTTTAAAATTTTGCATAATTTTTTATAGCCTATAGCACCGGCAGCGATATCCTCATCCGATGGCTTGCCTTTAATAAAGTGACTAAGACCATATTGCTCAACAAAAATATTTTCAAATTTAGACAAAGCTTTTATCTCAGAGTAATCCCCTTTTTTTAAAAACTGGCCAATGTATACTTTTAGGCCGGCACCATCAGCTCTGAGGGCTAGCCCCAGGCTGGCCGTTGTTTTTCCTTTGCCATTGCCGGTGTATATTTGAACATATCCTTCCATTAATGATCTCCCAAAGTATTTTTCGTTAACATTAAATCTTATACTTTTTTGAATATCCTCTAGGGGTAAACAAAAAATCAAGGTATCTTAAAGAAGCACTGGATCCTATAAACAGAACAGTCTGCATCCCAACTTGTGCCGTGTCCATTTGATCCAGAATAGTAAATGAGATGTTTTGATTTTCTCTCATGGCGCCGGTGATTATTCCAACAGGTGTTGTGCCATCCCTATGCTCCAATATAAGCTCTTGCGCTCTTTTTAACTGCCAGTCTCTTTTTTTGCTTTTTGGATTATATAAGACAATAACAAAGTCTGCCATGGCAGCACACGTCAGTCTTTTTTCTATTTTTTCCCAGGGTGTTAAAAGGTCACTTAAGGAAATGACCGCAAAATCATGGGTCAAAGGAGCTCCAGCCAGGGCAGCTCCTGCTGCCAAAGCTGGAATTCCAGGAACTATTTCAATCAACAGGTCGGTATCATTATCAGTATAATTATCTTTATCCAGGGCCCGTACTATCTTTATGTCTCGTTGTTTGCAGATTTCAAAGACAAGGCCTGCCATGGCATAAATTCCTGGGTCACCACCTGAAACAAGAGCACATGATTTTCCGGCTAAGGCCTGTTCGATCGCTTTTTCAACCCTTTCCACCTCTTTCATCATTCCTGTTGAGATGATTTCTTTATCCTGAATTAAATCTTTAATTAATTCAATATAAGTTGTGTATCCTGCAACACAATCCACCTGTTTTAAAATTTCAATTGCCCGCTGTGACATATAGGAAATGTCTCCAGGGCCTGTACCAATAATATAAAGAGTCATTTTTTTATTGCCACCGCCAGGGTGACATCCTTGTTTTTATTTTTTGGAACAATCAATTTTCCATTGTTGGCTGACAAAATTGCTGCAGCTTCGCATACACTCTTAATTCCTAAATGCTTTTCTACCATTTGTGACGGCGTTATAATTGATTTCACTGAATTCAATTTTTTTTTATCAAAAAAAACAATTGGAATTTTCATTTCCTTTGAAAGATCTAATAAACCTGTTTCATCTTTTTTGATGTCCACAGTTGCAAATTCATAAATACTTTTAATAGACAGGCGTTCTTTTTTTAAAATCTTAAACAAAAATTGTTTAAGTTCTTTGCAACTTGTTCCCCTGTTACATCCAATGCCGACACTTAAAACAGGAGGTCTTAATATTAGAGTTTCACGTGAAACGTTTTTAGTTTTGTAGGAACAAAATATTTTCTCAGATGAATTTTCCATAGGGGTTTTATTTTTTGAAAAAAAATTTTTCTGCAGATTGATTTTAACGAAACCGAAAGGGTCAAATAAACTTACAGGCTTTCCCATAAGAAATGCCATGTTTATAAGTTTTATGTTCTGAGGAGTTTCAATAAAAAGGCCATTATCTTTTGCTATTAAATCAATAGCCGGCAAATTATTTGTATCCGTTGCAGTGGTTATAACCGGTGTGCCACAAACAATGCGAGCAATTTTTTTAGAAAGCGCATTGGCGCCTCCCAAGTGACCGGAGATAAGACTGATTGCATGGGTTCCATTGTCATCGACTACAACAACGGCGGGGTCAAGAATTTTTGAATTCAATAAAGGCGCAATGATTCGAACCGCAATCCCGGTAGAAAATATGAAGACATGCCCGGAAAATTTATTAAATTGGCAAAGTATTTCTTTGGATAATTTTTCAAATTCAAAAACATTTTGAATTTTATTTTCTTTTTGCCATATTTTTTTTGAGACAAAAAGAGTTGAATCTTTAAGTGCAGTCTTGATTTTTAGACCAAGGATTTTCCCATTGGGCGTAATGCACCATATGGCAGCAGGACTTGGCAGCAAGTCACTATTTTTTGTTTCTATATCCATGGGAAAATGTCGCATCATATAGTTTTGATTTTAAAACAGCCTTGTGATCAATGCTTGCATTGACAGATTTGCCTACTATTATGAGGGCATGCCTTGTAATGGCGTTATCTTCACAGGCTTTAACAAGTTTTTTTATTTTTGTATAAATTATTTTTTCCTGGGGATGGCTTACTTTATAAGCAATTGCACACAAGGATTCAGGGCCGTAATGTTTTTCCAATATTTTTTGAACTTTACCAGCATGACCAATACTCAAATAAATTGACATGGAAGATTGATGGGAAGCCAATTTTTCAAGATCCTCGGATTCAGGAACCGGGGTCCTTCCGGAGATTCTTGTCAAAATCAAGGTCTGGGTTACCTCTGGCAGTGTATATTCCATATTCATTTTCGCAGCTGCGGCAAATGCGGCTGTAACGCCCGGAATTACCTCATAGGGAATATTTAATTTTTCAAGTTCCCTCATCTGTTCAAAAATTGCACCATATAATGACGGGTCCCCCGTATGGAGGCGAACAATTTTCTTGCCTTTGGCATGATATGTCTTTATGGCCTCAATAATCTGGATAAGATCCATGCCCGCACTTGATCTGGTTTCTGTTTTCTCGCCCTTCCAGCACAACACAGCTTCTGGAACCAGAGAACCCGCATAAATGATAAGATCAGCGGATTTCAAGGCTTTCATGGATTTAATAGTAATAAGATCAGGATCACCAGGTCCTGCTCCTGCAAAAACGACTTTATTATTGTCCTTCATATATTCTACCTTGTTTAGGTTTTGATCCTGATATGATCCAAACCGGGTTTAATGCTTCCAGGCGATCCCCAAAGGGCATGCCTTTAGATTTTGATATCTGAATTTGCATGATATGGGGATCAAATTTATATTCTTTTAAAATCCTCATAGAGGTCTCAAGACTTTGCAGTAATACAGTATTCACAACAATGACTCCCAAAAGAGATAGCCTGTCACATGAGGTCTTAATAATTTCTTCAAGATTTTCACCACCCCCACCGATAAAAATTCTATCGGGGGTCTTCAATTTTTCGATGCCTATGGGAAAGGCAGAATTTACTACCTCAATATTATCGCAATTAAAGAGTTTAATATTATGATTAATGTCTGAGATTCGTCCAGGATGCTTTTCTATGGCATACACTTTGCCCCCGGGAACCTGAAGTGAGGCTTCAATACCAATAGAACCTGAGCCTGATCCAATATCCCAAACCACATGATTTTTTTTAATCAATTTTAATTTGGACAATGAAATACATCGAATTTCAGATTTTGTGATCAGCCCCTTTGAATGCTTAAATAAAGAATCCTCCATGCCGATATGTGTTTCATGTGAAAAATTGCTTTTTTCTTTCAAGGCTTTTAGTAAAATTACCATATTTGGCTGGGAAAAGACCTGTTCTCCTACTAAAGCCGGATCTTTAAACCATGTTACTTTTTCCAGAGTTTTATCTCCAAGATTTTCCAATACACAAAACCTGAAATTATTTATTCCCGATTTAATAAGGCCTGCTGCAATATATTGCGGGTTCATCCGAGGGTCAGTTAAAAAAGCAATTTTATTCTCTTTGACAAGACTTTTAAAAAAAAATGGTTCGGATTGTTTGCCATGAAGGCTTATGATCTTTGCATCGTGCCAGGGCTCTTTAATTGCTGCAAAAGCAGCAGACACACAGGAAATGTTTGAATGAATATGTAATTGCTTTTTTTCAAAATATTTGATTAAGGTTGAGCCAATACCATAAAACAAAGGATCTCCGGAAGCCAGAACAACAATTTTGTGAAGACTCATTTTATCCTTAATGGCTTCAACAACACTGTCAATGTGACTGGTGATAAAGATTTTTTGTTTATCGGGATACTCGAACATGTCAAGATGCCGTCTACCACCAACCAATACGTCACACTCTTTGATTAACTTTAAATGTTTTAAAGTAAGATCTTCTTTGCCCTGTCCTATACCGATAATGTTTATTGGATTCATATTATGCCAATATATAATAAAAGATTCCCATTAATATAATACTCAATACTCTGAATAATTGACCGGATAATAACAGCTGTAGCCCCATTTTGGGAGAAAAAATTCCCATATACCTGGGAAGCTGGTGCCGAAGGGCTCTAACCGGAAAGGCCAATATATTTCCAAGCAAAAGAGCAATGACTGTTTGTTTAATAGTTATAACACCCGCATCCATCAATGCTCCTGCCGCTGCAAAACCCGATGTGAATTCCGCTGCAAAGCTCAAAATAACTACTGATAAGGACTCAACCGGCATTATCGTAAGAGTGACTGCACCTGCCAGGGATTGGTTCAAATAATCAAAAACCCCGTTGCTATTGAGAATAAAAACAATGGTATAAATCGGTAGAACCCAGATAATAATATTGATTATACGTTTTGGAAGCTTTGATTTAATTTTTATTATTATGGATGTTAAATCTGTTTTAGTTTCTTTTTCAATTTTCTTTTTTTTCTGAGCAGACAAAATATAGTTATCTTCTTTTTCAAGATTTTGATCAGGTTTAAGAAATAAGCTGCCAAAGACAAGGAAACAGATTGTCCTGAAAAGCGTAGCCAGAAAGGTGATAATAAAATAAAGTGCTCCGGCAAAACCGGTTAAGGGTAAAACAATAAAAACAGTTGTCGGCAGATGAAGAAAAAAGGCCGGAAACTGATTAATATAATTGGACAGGAATAATTGTATTTTACTAATTTTCTTATCTTTATAAAAATCCAAAAGCATGGCATTGGCGGCAGCTCCGGATATAAAAGCTGTTGTAAAGGCAGCACTGCACCTATTCCCAAGATTTGAAAAGGCAAAGAAAGGTCTGGCAAGGATGGCAACTTGTTTCGTCCAGCCAAGGCCTTCAATCAACTGACCAGCTAAAAGCCCGATAGAAATAAAGAAGATAAGCCTGAATAAAGGTATCCCAAGTTTTTTCAGACAGATCCCAAGGGTAATGCTTTCAAAATAGTACAGGCTGAAAACTATACAGGCCAGGGTAAAAATGATTGAAATCCCTAGATTTTTATATTTTATATCCCTGGTTTTCATTTAGAGGCAAGGATCAAAGTCCAGTAATCAGGAGATCGTTTTTCAAGCTCATCTAAATCCCTGATGATCTGCTCTTTTTTGCGGCCACACTTTGATACTGCAACACTTTTATTATCAAGACCTGTTTCTTTCAATGCCTTATTAATATCTTGAATATTTTTGTAGGCCTTTACTATGGCAACATTTTCAACACCGTTGATATGTCTTATACCGTCCCCGCCATAGGCACCTGAAGTCACAAGCAATGACTCTTCCCCTTCAACCAGTATCCGGTTCAACCGGGCTGAAGCCGCGTGAAAGGATGTGATCCCGGGAATGGTCTCAATATCAGCCTCCGGCATAATACATTTCATTTTTTTTAAAATATAGCCAAAAGTGGAATAGGTTGTAGGATCTCCAAGTGTCAGAAAAACCGCCTTTTTCCCTTGTTTCAAGACAGCAGCGATTTGTTTTGCATTATGGATCCAAGCAGCTTCCACCTTTTTGACATCCTTCGTCATGGGAAAAGACAGTTTTTCAATTTTGGCAGAAACTGAAATATATGGAGATGCAATCTCAACTGCAAGGCTGTAAGTGTTTTTCGTCGATGCTGCAGTAAAAATAATATCAGCCTCTTTGATCACTCTGACAGCCTTGACAGTTATCAGTTCGGGATCTCCAGGTCCAACACCTACACCGAATAGTTTTCCTTCTTTTTCCATTATTACTCCTTTGTGGATTTTATTGATTGAAAATATCTGGATATAATAGCGTCCCGATTGAGATAATCCCCTTATAAAGCCTGGGAACTGGGCGGGAAACGATATTTTCATCAATTAAATATATTTGATTATTTTTTATAGCTTTAATTACACCAAAACCAGGTTCTTTTTTTATTAGCTCAATACTCACGGAATTCATTACCCCTCTTTGGGCAAGGAACACATCGATTTGAGATGCTTTTGCAAGTATCTGCTCCTTACCATAGATGGCTATATTTGTATTCCTTGATGCTTTAGCGTCCCAAGCCACGTTGATACCACCGGCTGTTTCAAGTGCAAAAATTGGCATGGCACCCTTTGTAAATGTTTTCATTCTTGTATGAATCGCTTGGAAATAGACCTTTTTTTTGATTTTAATCCCTTTGGTTTTCGTTTTGACTAAGGCAATTTTTTTCTTAAAATTTTGGATCATTTTTTTGGCCTGTTGCTCTCTGCCTGTTAACATGCCTAATTTTAACCAATAGTCATACATTTCCCCTATACCCGAAGGCTGAAGGGAAACCACAGTGATACCTGATTTCTCAAGGCGGGCAATCAATTTTGGATAGCCATTGTCAATCATTGGTCGTACCAAAACAAGATCAGGCATAAATGCTAAAAATTTTTCAGGATCATCATGATATGAAAATTTTGGTTTTTCAGCCACCTGGGAAGGAAAGGTGTCATTAATGGAAACTCCGATAATATTATTTTCAAGGCCCAGATGATAAAGATTTTCAGTATGCGCGCCATAGAGAGAAATGATTCTTGTAAAGGGTTTTGAAGAAGAAATCTGTCTCCCCTTTTTATCTGATAATGTTAAAGCAGAACAATTAAGGTAAACAAATAAAACCATGAAAATGGTTATACAGCTTATGTAGTGCTTGACCGGAAACCCTTGTTTGGATGGCTTGTAGAGGAGCGCATGCTCACAAAGTTGCTCATATGCAAGGCGCAATAAATTTTGAAACCGGAGTGTACGGTAGTACATGAGGCCAGTTCTATAATTTGGCAAAAGTTTGCAGCAACGAAGCAGATGAGTGAGTTTTCGTTCAAACATTATGTAGTTAAATGGACGGATAATACACCTGCTTTGCATTTGCATGTTCGTTAAACTCAACAATGGACGACACATCAAACACATCTTGAATGGTCTGTTGCGTAAGGACATCCTGTGAATTACCAAATGCTGTTATTTCACCTTTTTTTAGCATTAACAGTACATCAGACCAAGTTGAGGCTATATTTAAATCATGGAAAACGCTGATCACAAGTTTATTTTCTTCTTTTACAGACCGTTTTACCAGGCGCAACATTTGCAAAGTATGATTGATATCCATATTAGAGAAAGCCTCATCCAACAATAGAATCGGCGTATCCTGGCACAGTGCTCTGGCAAATACGCACCGTTGTCTTTCTCCTCCTGAAAGCTCATTAATCTTCCGATTGGATAAATGGGAAATTCCACATGTTTTCATCACTATATCCACTTTTTTCAGATCATTTTCAGATGGGTGTGAAAACCTTGGGATATAAGGGTGTCTTCCCATCATTACCGCATCTTTAACTGTAAAAGGAAAATTGATTGCGTAGTCCTGGGAAACCAGCGCAATTTTTTTTGATATGTCTTTTTTAGAAAGAGATAAAACTTTTGTTTCATCAATCGTGATATTGCCGTTGCATGGGTTTAAAAAGCCTGAAATTAAATCTAAAAGAGTGGTTTTCCCACTGCCGTTGGGGCCGATAATGGAATAAAAATTACCAGAAACAAAAGAACAATTTATATTATTGATAATATAATCTCGGTCATAGGCAAAAGAAATGTTATCTATATTTAATTTCATTTTTCTCTTATTTAAACCTGTTCTTTTTAAAGATCCAGCAAAAGACAGGACCGCCTGTCAAGGCTGTTAAAACACCAATTGGTATTTCATGGGGAAGGACTGCCCTGGTAATAGTATCGGCAAACAACAATAAAAAAGCACCCGCTATCATGGATAAAGGGAGCAGTTTTCGGTTATCAGGACCTGTGATAAACCGGATAGTGTGCGGGACCAGAAGACCTACAAAGCCAATGATACCTGATACGGATACACAGATGGCGGCCAGCATTGAACCGGTTATCAGCAAAGTTATGGTTACTTTTTTTAGATCTACGCCCAGGCTTGTAGCCGATTTGGCTCCAAGGGAAATAAGATTCAGGTCCCGGGCAAAAAACATTGAAATAAAAAGTCCGATAATCAGGAAAATCATAACCGCAAAAAAATCAAACCAGGTTTTAGAGGCAAAACTGCCCATAAGCCAGAAAATAATAACAGAGACTTGCTCATTGGCAATAAATTTTAAAAAGCTGATTCCGGCAGATAGAATGGCAGCAACAATTATTCCAGATAAAATCAGGTTGTTGGATGAAAGGCCGGACATTGGATTTTTTGAAGAATAGGATAAAAAGATTACCACAAACAACGTAGTGCATGCTCCTGTAAAAGCAAATGCAGGAACAGAAACATAAGCTGCACTTAAATTTAATAAAATGGCAATGCTTGCTCCAAAGGCAGCGCCTGCAGATACGCCAAGAGTATAAGGATCGGCAAGAGGATTTAATAATATACCCTGGAACAAACCCCCTGAAATTGCAAGGGCCGCTCCTACAACAGCACTGGTAAGTATTCTCGGAAGCCGCACATCAAAGATCACTGCCAGATGGGTTGCACTGGTATTTTCCAGGATGTGCTGATTGTTGCTTATTTTTCCATAAAGGATGTTGACGATATCCATCATTGGAATATGGATATATCCCATGGATAAGGAGATGAGAATCATCAAAACAAGAAAAAGAGAGAATAGAACCATAAGATATCCCGCTTTCCCTTTTAATATGTTAAGCTGTGTACTCAAAGTCTTACCATGTTCTACAGGTCTATGCCTGAGGCTTTTGCAGCATCTTTTATATGATTTACAAAAAGATCGGCAAATTGATTATTAGATCCAAGACCCTGAAGAATTATTTCAACATTAAAGCCGGCTTTGCTTAATACGGTTTTCCAGGAGTCTTCGTCATCTCCAGCCATGTCATTTTTTGCATGCTCTCCAGCCACAATCATTAATGGCTTTAAAAGGATATTCTCGATTTTAGGGGAATAATGGCCAAGGCTTTTCTTAATTTCTTCAAGCCCGGGATACCCTTCTACACTTCCTATAAAGGTCATAACCTCAGGATAAGTGGTTCTCATTAATTGCTGGAGTTCAACATAAATACCTGTGGACCATAACTCATTTCCATGGCCCATATAAACAAGCGCAGCCCCTTTTTGTCGGGCAAGCGCAATATCATTGGCTAAGGTTTTTACAGCCTTTTTAAGATCATCAGGGTAAGGATATACATCACCAATAGTGCCAAGGGCTGGTCTGCCAAGAGCAATTTTATTAAAAGGTCTCCATTTATCTCTTATGGTTTTAATAGACTTAACTGCATTCACATATTGCATTAAATCATGATATTGTTCCATGTGGAACAAATGGGTGGGCTGAACAATAACATCCTTAAATCCTTCGCTTTTAAGGTCGCCAAAGGTACTAAGTATATTTTTTGTAAAAAGAATTTCTTCACTTATCCCCTTGTCTGTCCATTCTTTTGGATTCTGGGCTCTTTTTTTCCAAATCGACCTGATAATATTGGATGTAAACACAACCCGGACTTCAATACCAGGGAAAGCCGATTTTACCCTGGAGGTTATATTGTCTATGGATTTAACAGCTTGTGGTTTAGTGGTTCCAAAGCTTGCTATAATGATAGCGGTTTTGGCGTGCAGGTGTGAGCTTAAAATCATACCCATAAGGAGTATCAACAGAGTAAAACAAAATTTTTTCATAACATTTCCTCGGCTACTATGATTTAAAATAACGCGGGATTGGGCATAAACTAAAAAATCCCACACCAGAATATATCTGATATGGGAACCGTCTTTATCCACATTTATAGATCAGCCCACGTCCTCGCAAGCAATATGATCAAATTTTCAGGCAGGTTTTCTGACTTCCGGATTTATTTACTTGCCACGCCTTCCCATTAAAACAGCCTAATTTAACAGTGGTAAATGTGACGTTCATCCCCGGTTACAGCGGCGGGCCCGCTCCTGACTTTAACAGGATTCCCTTTTAACTGCATATGCAGCGCCTGAAACACTTGCTAAAATAGACGTATAAAAGCCAAGTGTCAAGAAAAAATTTCAACCGGCAAGTATGAGAACCTCAATATAATAAACCACTTATTTAAAAAAGGACAGGCTACCTCTTTGAAATAAAAATATCCTGATTCAAAACATCAAGCTCATTAAATCCTACTTTTAAAGAAAATAAAACAGACAAGATTGTGCTGAAATATTCAGTGTAGAAAATGCAGAGCATGATGGCAATCTGGTATTTTATGGCCACAATGGGAATAGAACCGCCTAAAATTTGACCGGTCATCATGCCGGGCAAAGATACAAGACCGATGGTTGCCATGGAGGCGATTGTCGGAGTGATTGATGCGATAATGCTTTCCTTAAAATAGGGTTTTAATGCCGGGATGCGGCTGTAAAATAAAGACAGGGAATAAATATATACTTTTTCATCTTTTTTTATTCCTGAATAAAAATTATTCAATCCGATAATGATACTCCTGAGGCAATTGCCAAGCAGCATACCGCCAATTGGGATCATATATTTTGCTTCAAACAGATTGTCGATTCTTGCCACCACTGCATTAAAGAAAAATAGAATAATGGTAAAGGGGATAAGCAAAGAAAAAAATACAGGGATAAAAAACTTTAAAACTTTAAGATTGCTTGCTTTTAAAATGGACTGACAGGCAATGGATATCATAATCAAAAGATAAATTATATTTAAAATCGGCGAATTATATTTGAAGAGAAATTCAAGATAAACACCTACAAAGCTCAATTGAACACACATTCTGAAGATGGAAGTTTCAATGGTTTTATTAATTGTGAGTTTCAACCGTCTGTTGATATATAAAACAGGGATAAGAAAAACGAATAAAGAAGCAATCGATAAAATAGTAAGATCCTGGGCACCCAATTTTTCACCACCTTTCAATTTTAATTGAATTATTTTTTTTCCAGACAGCATCATGGGAAATAATAATAATGGTTTTATTCAGACCAAGGATATGATCTGCTATTTTATTTTTCATGGTGTCATCAAGAGCTGATGTTGGTTCATCTAAAAGCCAGACAGGACGGTCCAGAAGAAAACCTATTAACAGCCCGATTCTTTGGCGTTCCCCACCGGATAGCTCTTTTATGGATTGATTTAGGATTATATCATTCAAATCAAGAAAATTTATCCAGCTTTCAAATTGAGTTTTATTTTGATTCTTTAATAAATTATGCTCCCGAATTTCATCAAGAAGATTTTTTACCCTTTCATTCTTAAGATCAATATCCTGGCTTAGATAAAATATCTGTTGACGGATATCCTTGATATGTTCTTTGACTATATCAAGATCATTGAAAGAGACCCTTCCCTTATCTATCGGCTCAAATCCAAGAAGAATTTTAAATAAAGTTGTTTTCCCAATACCGGATTTGCCCTGAATCAGGATTTTTTCATTTTTTTTAGCAAAAAAGTTTAAACCGGAAAAAATTTCTTTACTATTTCTCTTGAAATATACAGATTCAAATTTTATCATTTTGTATACCTTTAATTTCATGGAAAAGCTGGGCTGCTTTTTGTTCGGCATCCTTGAAAACTTTAATGCCCAGTTGTGTTATGGAATAATATTTTCTAATTTTACCCTTTACAACCTTTTTCTCTTTTATTAACAGACCGCTTTGTTCCATTTTATTCAAGAGGGGGTATAAGGTTCCCGGACCGATGTTGTATCCATGTCTTTTGAGTTCATCCATCATCCAGACCCCGTAAACAGGATTTTCCTTACTATGGTACAGGATATGCAATTGGACAAAACCCTGGTAGAGTTTTTGCAATATTTTTTTTTCCATTTTACTAGTATGACCTTTTATTTATCGATTATCGATATCGAACTTCAATATTGATATATTGTTTTTATTTCCAGCTTTGTCAATAAAAACTTCATGGTTTTCCCGAAGGGCAAAAATTTTAATTAAAAAAGATGAATACAGAAAACCACTTATGGCGAATTCCAGAGTCAGGATTCAAATTAAGATTATTTGCTAATAATTCAGACTGTTTCATCTTTTTTATAAAATTTTTATGCAACGTTAGGGTAAAGCTCAAAAGAGGCCATTTCTCAATACAGTTAACAAAGCCTGTGGGGTTCTGATATGTTGAAGTTCTGATATTGCATTTTACAGAATTTCTCTGTATTTTAAGACTTTAACCTGAAAAATAATAGGAATTGTATGAAATTTGATAAATATCATATATCGTCAAGTATAAAAAGAAACTTGTCCGCACTTGGATTTAAAAGACCTACAGATATCCAATTTAAGGCCATTCCTTCCATTATGAAGGGAGAGGATGTGCTTGCTATAGCTCAGACTGGCACAGGGAAAACAGCAGCATTTGCCATCCCTGTAATAGATAAGATTCACAGGACAAAAAAATCCAAGCAGTCCTGGGGAATTAAGTGTATTGTAATGGTGCCAACTCGGGAACTGGCAGCTCAAATTGGTAGTGTATTTAATCAACTTTCAAAACACACCAAAACAAAGGCATTTGCAGTTTATGGTGGGGTTGAGCAGGATCCCCAGATCAAAAAACTCGGCGATGGAATTGATGTGCTTGTGGCAACACCCGGGCGAATGTTTGACTTGATCAGCCAGGGAGCTATAAACTTGAAACAGGTGGACACACTTGTTCTTGATGAGGCTGACCAGATGCTGGATCTTGGATTTATCAAAGATATCAGTGCTGTGAAGAAAAAACTTTTTCAAAAGCACCAGACTCTGTTCTTTTCCGCCACAATCAATAAGGAGATTAAAAAACTTGCTTTTTCCCAGGTCAAATCATCTGCTATCAGGATTCAAATTTCCCCGGAAGACCCGGTTTCTAAAAATGTATCCCATTTTGTCATGTTTGTTGAAATGGATGATAAACGCTTTTTTTTACGAAGATTCATCAGCGACAACCCGGAAGCAAGGATTATTGTTTTTGTCCGAACCAGGGTCCGGGCGGAACGGGTGTCAAAGGCCCTTGAAAGAGGAGATATTAAATCCGCAACCATTCATGGGGAAAAAGATCAAAAGGACAGGACAGATGTGATGAACCGATTTAAACAAGGCGAGATGAATATTTTGATTGCCACGGATGTAAGTGCCAGGGGAATTGATATTGCCGATGTTCACTATGTCATTAACTATGACCTTCCTGAAAAGAGTGAAAATTATGTCCACAGGGTAGGGAGAACAGGCAGAGGTGTTAAAAAAGGTATTGCCATCTCATTTTGCAGCACGGAAGAAAAAGAACGCCTTGACGCAATCCAGGGATTTTTAAATAAAAAAATTGAAATGATCCCTATCAGTAAAAAAAAGCACGATGAGACCATCACCTTTGCCAATGAAACCCAAAACATACAGGATTTAATAACCGAGCAGGAAGAATGGGAAAAAAAGAAGAGAAAGAAAGGAAAAAAGAAAAAATAAGGGGTTAAGTGCCGGCCAATTCTTTTAACTTTTTTTCCGACAGCCGGTACCGAATCCATTCGCTTTGGGGCCGGGCTCCCAAGGATTTATAAAATCCAATAGCAGGCTCATTCCACTCCAGTACAGACCACTCTACCCTGCCGCAGTCTTTTTCAAGAGCCAGGCAGGAGAGGTATTTTATAATTTGTTTTCCAGCACCAAGATTTCTGTATTCCTCAAGAATGTATAGGTCTTCTATATAGAGCCCGTTTTTTCCCTGCCATGTGGAATAGTTAAAAAAGTAAATCGCATGTCCAATAGGGATTCCGCCTGCTTCACATATGACGGCATGGGATGTTGAATTTTTTCCAAATAGTGTTTTTATCAGCTGTTTCTGGCTGGTCTCAACTTCATGTTCAGCCTTTTCTACCTTTGCAAGGTTATGTACAAAGCACAGGATAAGGTTCGCATCTTCAATGACAGCTTTTCTGATCGTAATTTTTGACACTAATTATTCCCTTTAGTTTGATATTTCTTCTTTTAGCATACAGCAGGCTATCTGATATACTGGATTCCTGTTTTTAGTGTAAGAAATGTTCTGAGGTTGAATCATTTTGTTCATGACACAGCCTTCGGCAATGGTGAGATTGAACAAGTCTTTTTCATTAATTTGAGGTGTGGCGATTAATTGATTGTTTTTAATTTCATAGGAATGTAAAGGAAAATCCTCGCAAATTGGGCATTGGTATACCCTTCCATTGGGGAATACAAAATAATTGTCAGCAACTTTGCCTGCACATTGGAAAGATTCGTCGTTGTCCAAAAACACCTTTGGAAAGGTTACCTTAATGCCATAAGAAGCAATTGTTTCTGCAACTTTTGGAATAGTTTTAAGCCATGTCTCTTTGGATACCTGAAGTTTTTTATCCATTTTTAAGGACTCACCTCTAATGCCAATCACCTGGATAAAAAAGCGTTTAATACCCAGTGTCTTAACCAAATCCGGCATCAACTCAAGTTCATGAATATTAATATCAGATACCGTATAGATCATTGAACAGGAAAAGTTTTTTGCGCAGGCATTTTTTATGCCTTGAATGACCTTATCATAACTCCCCTTTCCTCTTATGGCATCATTGGTCTTTCTTGTGGCTCCATCCAGAGAAAAAGAAAAAAAGTCAATCTCATCACAGGAAATTTTTTCCAGGATGTTATTAAATAAGTATCCATTGGTATCGATTGTGATGGATTTGAACCCAAGTTGTTTAGCCGCTTTCACAGCCAGGTAAAGATCAGGATGAAGGGTGGGCTCACCCCCTAAAAAAATGATATTGGTTTGGCTTGCATGATTTAGATCGTTATTATTTAAATCAGATCTATTTGAAAAAAGAGCGAGCCAGTTGTGTATGGTTTCAATATTAAGGGTGTTATCCCCGTGTTGCTCTTTATTAATATAGCAATGGGAACAGGAAAGATTGCAATTTGTTAAGATGTGAAAAAATAGATTGGAAGAATCCTTTGAAAATGCAACGGTCCTTTTTGTCATGCTATCCCATACACTGCTTGGTAAATTTTGGATCAAAAGGCACAGGATAATTTCCGTCAAAACAGGCTTTACAAAAGTTTTGTTCCGGGTTTTTAACCCCGGAAGCTTCCAGCATACCTTCAATGGTAAGATAATGCAAAGAATCAAGTCCCAGGTAATCTCTTAGATCATCTCCTGACTTCAGGGCTGCGATCAGTTCTCCCTTAGAAGAAAAATCAATTCCATAATAACAGGGAAATCTATGGGGCGGACATGAGATCCTCATATGGATTTTTTTAACTCCAAGCTCCCGCAATGCCTTGACCCGGGTCTTTGCAGTGGTACCGCGAATGATGGAATCTTCAATAATTATAATATCTTTGCCTTTTATCAATTCCCTTACCGGATTGAGTTTCACGCGCACGGCAAATTCCCTCATGGACTGGGTGGGCAGGATAAAGCTTCGCCCCACATAATGGTTTCTAATCATGCCCATTTCAAAGGGAATACCCGATTCCCTGGCATACCCGATGGCCGCATAATTGCCTGAATCAGGAAATGGCATAACAAGATCAGCTTTCACAGGGGCTTCTTTGGCCAGTCTCTGGCCAAGGGCTTTTCTCATTTCATAGACATTTTTCCCGTCAATGGTAGAGTCGGGTCGGGCAAAGTAAATATATTCAAATATGCATAAGGATTTATGTTTGGCAGCCTTGGGGTGTTTGATACTCTTAATACCGTCTTCATTAATGATGACGATCTCGCCCGGGTCAAGCTCCCGGATGAATTCTGCCTGTATCAGATCAAAAGCGCAGGTTTCAGATGCCAGGACATAATGACCGTTGAGTTTTCCAAGGGCTAAAGGCCTGAATCCATTGGGGTCTTTCATGCCTATGATTTCACCTTTACAGGTCAAAAGGATCATGGAATAGGCGCCTTCAATTTTTGAAACCGCCTTTAAAACGGCACTCTCAACATCACCTTTAATAAGGTTTTTGATGAATAAATGGAGAAATACCTCTGAATCCATAGTGGTCTGGAATATGGAACCTTGCTCCTCTAATTCTTCTTTCAGAAGATGTGCATTCACCAGATTTCCGTTGTGGGCCACTGCATAGGAACGGTGCCTGTGGTTGACAACAAAGGGCTGGGCATTGGTTATTACAGACTCCCCTGTAGTGGAATATCTGACATGACCAATGGCGGAGCCGCCTTCAATTCTTTCAAGATCCGCCATGTTAAAGATTTCCGGGACAAGCCCCATGCCTTTGTGAGAGAAAATTTTATCATTTTCTCCCCGGTTTACTGAAATACCAGCACTCTCCTGGCCCCTGTGCTGGAGAGCATAAAGGCCAAAATATGTTATTTTTGCAGCTTCGGTATGTCTATAAAGCCCAAATACACCACATTCATCTTTAGGCCTTTCGCTCTTAATCATTGGACTATCCATGCTTATTTTCCAGGTGATAGTCTTGAATGGGTTTAACACTAAGGCCTTCTTTTTGCAGGGCCTGTATGGCACTGCAAATAGCCCTTGTACCATCTGTTGTGGTGGCATAAGGGATTTTATATTTAATAGCGGCGCGCCTTATTTCATATCCATCCCGTTTGGTCTGGCTTGATGCACCAGTGTTTAAAATTAATTGGATTTCGTTATTTGTAACGGCATCCACCACATGGGGCCGGCCGGCGGAAACTTTTTTGACACGTTTTGTGGGAACATCATTCTCTTCAAGAAAAATACCGGTTCCCCGTGTGGCCATGATAGTGAATCCCATTTCATGAAATTTTTTGGCAACGGCCAGGGCAGCCTTTTTATCTTTGTCCTGGACACTGATAAAGACAGTGCCCTGGGTGGGGAGTTTTTGTCCGGCTGCAAACTGAGCTTTGGCCACTGCTGCACCCAGGTTTTTATCAATCCCCATAACTTCTCCAGTGGATTTCATTTCAGGCCCCAAGACTGGATCAACATTATCAAATCGGTCAAAGGGCATGACCGCTTCTTTTACACAATAGTAAGGCGGGATAACCTCTTTAGTGAATCCCAGCTCATCAAGTGTTTTGCCCAGCATGACCTTTGTTGCAAGCTTGGCTAATGGAATGCCAATGGCTTTGGATACAAAAGGAATCGTTCTTGAGGCCCTGGGGTTTACCTCTATAATATATACTTTTCCTTTCATGATACCAAACTGGATGTTCATCAGGCCTTTCACCTTCAGTTCTTTGGCAATAGCTCTGGCTGCATCTGTCATTTCATCAATATGCTTTTGAGAAATGGAGTATGGCGGCAGCACACAGGCAGAGTCACCGGAATGGATACCGGCTTCTTCAATATGTTCCATCATGCCGCCGATAATGGTGTTTTCACCGTCTGAAATGGCATCCACATCCAGTTCAAAGGCTTCTTCAAGGAATTTATCAATGAGTACTGGCTTATCAGGAGATGCCTGAACCGCCAGATTAAAGTATTCTTCAAGGTCGCTTTCATCGTATACAATTTTCATGGCGCGGCCACCCAGGACAAAAGAGGGACGAACCATGACAGGATATCCAATTTCCCTTGCAACGGTTCTTGCCTCCTCATAGGAGTAGGCAATACCGTTTTCAGGCTGCAGAAGTCCAAGTTTGTCCAGCATTGCCTGGAACAGATTCCTGTCTTCGGCCCGGTCAATGCTTTCCGGACTTGTCCCAATGATGGGAACCCCTGCTTTTTGAAGGTCAGTGGCAAGGTTTAAAGGGGTCTGTCCGCCAAACTGGACAATGACACCATAGGGTTTTTCCTTTTCAACAATGTGAAGAACATCTTCCTGGGTTAAGGGTTCAAAATAGAGCTTGTCCGAGGTGTCATAATCCGTGGACACTGTTTCAGGGTTGGAGTTGACCATGATGGATTCCACCCCTTCTTCTTTTAAGGCAAAAGAGGCATGAACACAGCAATAGTCAAATTCAATGCCCTGGCCGATTCGATTGGGTCCGCCGCCCAGGATAATGACCTTTTTTTTATTCGAGACCCTTGCTTCACATTCTGTTTCATAGGTAGAGTAATAATAAGGGGTGGCAGCCCGAAATTCTGCGGCACAGGTATCCACAAGCTTGTAAACCGGTACAATACCGAGGTCTTTTCGTTCCTGTTCAATCTGTTTTTCTGTAAGATGGGTCAGATGTGCCAGCTGGCTATCGGAGAATCCATACTTTTTAGCTTTCTCAAAAAGTTCTGAGGGGAGGTCTTTGCCGGCTAATTTTATCTGTTTTTCAAGGTCCACGATCTGTTTCATCTGTTTGAGAAACCAGGGATCAATCCCGGTCATTTCATAGATCATGGTAATGGGCATCCCGTGCTCAATGGCATATTTTATATAGAACAGCCGTTGAGAATTGGGGGTGGAAAGTTTGTACTCCAATTCATTGCCGGCAACACTGCCGGGAAGCGGATCTTTTCCATCACCGCCAAACCCTGCCCTGCCGATTTCAAGGGAGCGGATTCCTTTTTGGAATGCTTCTTTAAAGGTCCTGCCGATGGCCATGGTTTCCCCCACGGATTTCATGGCCGTGGTTAGAATATCCTGGGCTTCGGGAAATTTTTCAAAGGTCCATCTGGGGATTTTTACCACACAATAATCAATTGAGGGTTCAAAACAGGCAAGGGTTTTTCCTGTGATATCATTGGGAATTTCATCCAGAGTATACCCCACAGCCAGCTTGGCTGCAATTTTTGCAATGGGAAATCCCGTAGCTTTGGAGGCTAGAGCTGAACTTCTGGACACTCGCGGGTTCATCTCAACCACAATAAGTTCCCCATTTTCAGGGTTGACGGCAAATTGGACATTTGATCCGCCTGTATCCACACCAATCTCCCTTATAATAGCGATGGAGGCATCCCGAAGTTTCTGGTATTCTTTATCCGACAGGGTCTGGATTGGGGCCACGGTGATTGAATCGCCCGTGTGTACGCCCATTGCATCTATATTTTCAATGGAACAGATGATAACCACATTATCTGCATGATCCCGCATAACCTCAAGCTCAAATTCTTTCCAGCCAAGGACGGATTCTTCCAGCATCACCTGGGTGATGAGGCTGGCGTCAAGCCCTGCCTTTGCGAGGAGGGCAACTTCTTCCATATTGTAGGCTACCCCGCCACCTGTACCACCAAGGGTGAAACTGGGTCGTACGATAATGGGAAATCCAATGCGCTTTGAGACATCTTCAACTTCCTGCATATTGGTGGCAAACCCGCTTTTGGGAATTTTCAAACCGATTTTATTCATGGCATTTCTGAAAAGTTCCCGGTCTTCGGCTTTATTAATTGCGTCCACTGAAGCACCGATCAATTCAACATTATATTTTTCAAAGACACCTGTTTTAGAAGCTTCAATAGCAGTGTTCAAAGCAGTCTGGCCGCCCAGGGTTGGTAAAAGGGCATCAGGCCTTTCCTTTTCAATGACCTTGATAAGGGTTTCAACTGTAACAGGCTCAATATAAACCTTATCGGCTGTTTCAGGATCCGTCATGATGGTGGCAGGATTTGAATTAATCAGTATGACTTCAAAGCCTTCCTCTTTTAATGCTTTACAGGCCTGGGTGCCTGAATAATCAAACTCACAGGCCTGACTGATAATGATAGGACCTGCACCAATGATCAGGATTTTTTTTATGTCTTCACGCTTTGGCATTTTCAATCACTTTTACAAATTGGTTAAAAAGATAGGCTGCATCGTGTGGGCCAGGGGATGCTTCTGGATGATACTGCACGGCAAATACCTGAATGGTATCATTTTCAAGACCCTCAAGGGAATTTTCATTCAGGTTAATATGGGTCATGGCACAATGATCTTTGCCAATGGTATTTAAATCCACGGCAAATCCATGATTCTGAGAGGTGATTTCAACCTTGTTGGTTGAAAGGTTTTTCACAGGCTGATTACCGCCCCTGTGACCGAATTTGATTTTCATGGTTTTTCCGCCCATGGCAATGCCTAAAAGCTGCATACCAAGGCAGATACCGAATATAGGAACAAATCCAAGAAGTCCTTTTATTGTATCAACGGCATAGGTAACAGGTTCAGGGTCTCCAGGGCCATTGGACAGAAAAATGCCATCGGGTTGTAAATTTTTTATGGTCTTAACATCTGTTTTTGCCGGAACCACGAGAACTTCACACCCGGCTTTTTCAAGACATCGGATAATATTGTATTTAATGCCGAAATCAAGGGCAATAACAGAATGTTTTTTGCCTTTAAAATGCCAGATTAATGGGTCTTCCAATTTATTGATATCAATGTAGTGAGGCTGGTTATATCTCCAGAAATATGGTTTTTTTGTGGTGACCTTGCCCACAAGATCACTTCCCTGCATGGAAGGAACCTGTTTGGCCTTTTGCACAAGAGAGTCAGGATCGAAATCCGAGGTGGATATAATGGCCCGCATGGCACCGGATTTTCGAATATGCCGGGTTAAGGCCCTTGTATCCAGATCTTCTATGCCCAGAACATGGCTTTTGATCAGATAGTCTGCCAAAGTTCCTCTGGATCGAAAATTGCTCGGGAAATCCTGGTATTCTTTCACAATAAATGCTGCTACCTGAATATTATCAGATTCAATATCTTCAGGGCAGACACCATAGTTTCCGATTAAAGGATAGGTCATTGTAACCATCTGACCATAGTAGGATGGGTCGGTCAAAATTTCCTGGTATCCCGTCATGCTGGTATTGAACACGACTTCACCATTCGCTTCTCCGGGTCCGGTAAAGCTCCTGCAAGGAAAAATTCTGCCGTCTTCAAGCGCTAATAATGCTTTCATAGAAACTCACACCTGTTTACCATTTGTTTTATAGTATTAATCCGGGTCATCCCTGGATCTTTTTAATGATTTGCATAATTTATCCGCAAATCAGGTTTGATGATATAGCACAATTAGAGTAATTTTGGCAAGTTCGTTCTGTTGTGTGCAGGGTGAATTTAAATGGATTTAAGCATATAATGATCTGCCATATGTTTTATTATTTTGGTACAAACCATTCATTTTTTCTATAGGCCTGGTCCTGGCTCTTTGCTATCAGCTCTCCATTGATTTTATTATAAATTTTAATATTATACAATGAAGTTCTTCTTCCGCTATATTCCTCTTTTGCCTCTGCCACTAAATGATCTCCAGGAAAGGAGGGTTTTAAAAAACAGATACTTACATTCAGAGCAACTGCAACTTTTCCATGGGAATTGCAGGCGGCTGCAAATGCCATGTCGCTGATGGCAAAAATAATACCGCCATGGGTAGATCCGTGAAAATTAGTATAATGATCGGAAATAGTAAGGGATACACGGCTGTGGCCCGGCTTAATGATTTCTACTTTCGCTCCAAGATAATTGGCAAACTCATCTTTTTGAATGTGATCTGCAATGGCTTGTTGACGGGCTTTATCATCCATATCAGTCTCCATAAATGGAATACATTTGATTAATTATTTTTAAGAGGGGTTTTTAAATAAAATGAAAAAATCATCCCCACAAAAGAGATTCCTCCGGCAATAAGAAATGGAATCGTAAAAGAGTTACTCACATCTGCAAGATATCCTCCCAGAACGGGTCCTATGGATTGGCCGATTCCAAAGAAAAGAGTTATAAAACCCAGTCCTGCAGGAGCCAGCCTGGGCCCGACAAAATCTCCGGCCGTGGCTGCCATAATTGTTGGAATGCTCCATGCGGTTAAGCCGAAAAGGATAGCGGATAAGTAAAACCCGGCTTCAGACTTGAAAACTGCATAGACGATATATGAAATTCCAAGTACAAGATAGGCAAGAGCAGCGCCTTTACCACGTCCGATTCGATCTGATATACTTCCCCAGATCACACCGCAAAAAATGCTTAATCCACCGACTATGGCCCACAACCCACCTGCCCAAGCCTGTGTGTAACCCATCTCCTTTACAAGGTAAGCCGCAAAAAAAACCATGTAAATAATGTAGGACAGGCCGTAAAAAAAATAAACAACCCCCAGGTACCACATACTCTTCATCCTGTATACTTTGTTCCATTCCAGAGATGAGACTTTATTATTTGAAGATGAATTCTGGATGGCTTCTTTTTGTCCCACTGGAAGTAATCCTTTGTCCTCGGGTTGGTTTCGTAAAAATAAAAATACAAGAATGGCGATTAATATAACAATAGTTCCAAGAATATACCATGAATAACGCCAGCCATCAATTTCATAAGATGACAGAAGAAATGGTACAATTATCCCTGATAAAAAAGTTCCCAATCCAATGCCGCCGGAAACAATCCCCGTGGCGAAACCACGTTTTTTAACAGAAAACCAGGCTGACCCCAGGGCCATGGCTGGTACAAATGCCGCACCATTGCCAAGACCCGTTAATAAACGCATGGAAAAGGCAAAACCAAATGATTTGGCAAGGCCCGTGAGTATCATTGTGATCCCCATGAGTACCAAAGCCAGGGAAATTATAGTTCTTGTACCAAAACGGGCGGCCAGGAACCCGCCGATAATGGCCATGGATAGATAACCAATAAAATTAGCCGTTCCCAAAAGCCCCAGCTGGGTGTAATCAAAATGAAGCCCGTCCTTCATGGCCGGCAGTAAAATAGTATACGCCATTCGTCCAAAACCATGAGCCGCAACAGTAGTTAAAAGGCCCATGAAAATTATTATCCATCCATAATGTATTTTCTTTTCCATGCGTGCCTCCTTTTTTTATATCAGACAAAACGGCATTAATGGTTCTATGAATTTCTTTTACCAATGGCAGATTTTATTTTCTGAGTAAATACTTTCCATAACCGTTTGCCCCAACCTATAAAATCTTTTCCAAGTAATGGAATGGATAACCACAATGTTAGATGGCTGAAAAGATACAAGCCCCCAGCAGTTGCCACTTTTTCAGTATTGGGAAGATTTGAAAATGGAACTATAAATACCAATAACAAGCTAAGATATGATAGTGTAAACAATGCCCAGCCTAAAGGTTTTCTGTAAGAAGTATTCAACATAAAAAATTATTCTACAATTCTGTGTTTCTTGTAAATTTAAATGATATCCAACCGGATAAGGATCGAAAACATATATCAAAGATTCAGTACCAATGTTTCTAATGCATGTAAAGATATTTCAAAAAATCAATTTATGGAAAAACCTCATAGCTCCCTGCGATTTGTCAATTCGCTCCCGACTATTTTCTTATCTTTTTGTCTTCCCAGTTCGAACGAACTGCCATTTGTGCGACAAAGTGTACATTTGTGAAATCCGATCCCAGAGCATCTCAGTACTTGCCAGGCGAAGCTTTTAGCAATTCGAAAAATCTAAAATATTATGAACTGATGCTATTTGGCGGAAATGCCAATATTGGCATTTCCGCCAAATGGTTTGTTCTCTATGTTTTTTAATTCCTTTTGCGATCATCCTGTATTTATATTTGTGTTCTTGATAAAACTTGTCGGCAATATTATGGTGCTATCTATTGTTTGAATTAAAACTTGGTAGTTTTCAGTCTTCACTATTTATTTAACCTGTAATGGCAGGATATAATGGACTATAACGAAATTGACAGGGTGTTCCCTGATCTTGATAAACAGCTTTTTAAAATAATAACAACCAGGGCGGATTCCTTTGAGGAAAGCCTGAAAAAATCCGGTCTGACGATTGATTTGTCCGTGGAAGTAAAATTTGATCTTATTAAAATTTTTCTTTTCAGCGAATTTATTACATCAAGCCTTATTAAAAGTCCAGGTATCCTTAAAACACTTATAGAGTCAAAAGATCTGTTCAAATTTTATTCAAATCATACATATACGACAAAGCTTGAAAGAAAAATTGTCAATGCCGTGGATATGGATGTGGAAAAGGTCAAGGAAATCCTTTTACAAATCAAGTTGTATGAAACCATCAGGATTGCATGGCGAGATCTAACAGGAAAAGCCTTGCTTGAGGATACACTTTTCGACCTGTCAAATCTTGCTGATGCCATAGTTGATATGGCCACAAAGCTCATATATGAAGACCTTGGTAAAAGCTATGGGATTCCTGTTGACAGTGAAGGAAATTTTCAGGGACTTATAGTTTTGGGCATGGGTAAATTAGGTGCCGGAGAATTAAATCTTTCTTCGGATATTGACCTTATTTTTGTCTATCCCAAAACAGGGTATACAAACGGGGAAAATATTATTTCCAATGAAGAATTTTTTACAAAAGTCTGCCGCAGGATCTTAAAGTTTTTTTCAGATAGTTCCCAAGCAATTAATTTTTACAGAATCGATACCCGTTTGAGACCCTATGGCGATGGAGGCCCCCTGGTGATGAGTAGTTTTGCCTTTGAAGAATATTATCAGGCTCAGGGAAGAGAATGGGAAAGATATGCCATGATAAAAGCAAGGCCGATTGCAGGTGACATTGATGCAGGTTTTAAGCTTTTAAAATTTTTGAATTCTTTTATTTATAGAAGGTATTTTGATTATGGGTCTTTTGATTCATTTCGGGATATGAAACACCGAATTACCCTGCAGGTAAAAAACAAAAAATTGAAGCATAATATCAAGCTGGGCGCTGGAGGCATAAGGGAAATAGAATTTTTTGGGCAATTGTTTCAGCTAATCAGAGGCGGGGTTGAGGCAAAATTTCAGGAAAGAAAGATTTTAATAGTCCTGGATCTGCTACAAACGCATCATTGCATTGATGGGGTAACCAAAAACGATTTAAAAGAAGCCTATGTGTTTTTACGAATGGTTGAAAACAGGCTTCAAGCCTATGCAGATCTTCAAACCCATGATATTCCAGAAAAGAATGATCGAAGAAAAATTCTGGCACTTTCCATGGGATATTCGGCATGGGATGACTTTATCAAAATCCTAAATAATCACATGCAAAAGGTCCATTTCCATTTCAATCAATTACTGGTGTCGGAAAAGCAGGAAAAACCAGACAAAGAGATTCAGGATCTTAAAGAGTTATGGATCAACATCAATGATCCCCAGTATGCTGCTGATGCCATAGCCATTGGTGGATTTAAGAAACCCGACAGGGTATTGGACATTTTAAGATCCCTTGAAGAACATCCAAATACAAAGCGGCTGACGCCAAATGGAAGGAAAAAACTGGCCCGACTGATTCCCGTCCTGGTTAAGAAGATCGGCCGGCAAAATGATCCCGATGCCGTTTTTGTAAAGTTAATTGATCTGATCATCACCATTGAAAGAAGAACCTGCTATTTGTCTTTACTCATAGAAAATAAAAGGGCACTTGAAACATTAATTACCCTTGCCAGTAAAAGTCCCTGGATTATTACTTTCCTTTCAAACCATCCTGCATTGCTGGACGAGCTTATGCATCCTTCAACCCTGTATTCTCCACCCGGAAAGCAGGCCCTGGAAAAAGAGATGGAAATCCGAATGGCAGCTATTCCTCCTGGAGATCTGGAGTTTTTGCTCGAAGAATTATGTATCTTCAGGCAAATTAATTATCTGCGGGTTTCAGCTGCAGATGTAAGTGGAAATTATCCATTGATGAAAGTCAGTGATCATCTTACCTATATTGCCCAGACTGTTCTTGCTCAAGTGCTTCAGATTTCATGGGATATCGTGACCCGAAAATATGGAATTCCTCAGGGCTTATCGGATCAAACCCTTGAACACTGCGGGTTTGCCATTGTCGCATACGGTAAAGTAGGCGGACTTGAAATGGGCTATAAATCTGATATTGACATTGTTTTTTTACACAAAGCCGATTCAGGGGTTACAAAGGGAAAAGACAAAAGCATTGATACTATCCGGTTTTATTCAAATCTTGGTCAGAGAATTATCAATGCCTTAACCATACATACACCTGCAGGCAAACTATATGGTGCAGATATGAGGTTGAGGCCTGGAGGGGATGCAGGGATGATCGTTTCCCATATTGATGCCTTTGAAGATTATATGAAAACTCAGGCGTGGACATGGGAACATCAGGCATTGATAAGGGCCAGACCGGTTGCCGGAGATAAAGCGCTTTGTTCAAGGTTTGATGAGATTAGAAAAACTATTTTAACCCGGAAAAGAAATGCCACAACCTTAAAGTCAGAGGTTGGTGAAATGCGGGAAAGGATGCGGGCTGAGCGTTTAAAACCCAAAAAGGACATTTTTGATTTAAAGCAGTCAAAGGGCAGTATTGTAGATATTGAGTTTTTAGTACAATATTTAATTTTAAAAAATGCTCATGCCTGTCCTGATTTAACCATTTGGACGGATAATATAAGGCTTTTGGAGAGTCTTGATGGAGAAGGGATAATAACAGGATGTGAAAGTGAACGACTCCAAAATGCCTATCTTGTCATGCGAAAGGCTATACACAGGCTCAATCTCCAGGAAAAGAGCCTTGAGATACCTCAATCTCGGTTTGCTGAAATAAGAAAACATGTAATTGATATATATGATAAATATTTAACTGATTAAAGGTGACATTCAGGTTACGTGTGACCTTTAAGGTTAAGAAATAAATACAAGACTCAGCCAGGGCAAATAAGTGATTATCAAGACAGCTAAAAGCAACACCAGCATGAAAGGAATGGTTGCTTTATAAATTTCAACAATGGGTTTATTAAACCTATATCCTGCTATAAAAAGGTTCATTCCCACGGGTGGGGTGAAATATCCTATCTGCATATTGGCAAGAAAAATGATGCCCAGGTGAATTGGATCAACACCATATTCCAGGGCAACCGGCAGCATCAGCGGAACCATGATGACAATGGCTGAAAAAATATCCAGCATGGCGCCAAGAATCAAAAGAAAGATATTTAAAAGAATCAAGAATACAAGTTTGCTGCTCACAAAGGTCTGGCAGAGTTCAAACAATTTCATGGGAACTTCCGCATCAATCAGGTAATTTGTAAAGCCCAGGGAAACTCCCAAGATTAAAAGAATTCCTCCCACCATCACCATTGACTCCCTGATGATGGAGACAAGCTGGGAAAGTTTTATTTCTTTGTAAATAAACACTTCCACTATCAGGACATACATGGCAGTAACTGCAGCCGCCTCGGATACGGCAAAAAATCCCGAGTAAATGCCTGTAAATACGAAGAAGGGCAAAGGGATTTCCCAAATGGCCTCTCTGACAGCAGACATCGCCTTTTGTAGAGAAAAGGATATCAGGGGAATTTTATTTTTTCGATTGGCCCAGATACTCCATGAGGATAAAAGGAGGATCATTAAAATCGCCGGTAGAATACCGGCAATAAATAATTTTTCAATGGAGATTTCCTCTCCTGAACTCATCTGCTGTGCTATGACCCCATAGAGAATCAGGGGAAGGGAAGGTGGAAGCAAAAGTCCTAAGCTCCCGGAAGTCGTTACAAGCCCAAGACTGAATTTGTCTTTATATCCAGCCTGTTTGAGGGCCGGATACAATAATGCTCCCATGGCAACGATGGTGACACCTGAGGCTCCTGTAAAAGCTGTAAAAATAGCACAGACAATAAATGCAACAATGGCAAGCCCTCCGGGCATCCATCCAAAAAAGGTCTGGGTCAGTCGGACAAGACGTTTTGAAGTATTGCTTTCTGCTAGAATATATCCGGCAAAGGTAAACAAAGGCAATGCCAGGAGAATAGGAGTGTCGGCTATGCGAAATAACTCAATGGCCATTACGGATAGATTAATATCTCCAAAATAAAACCCTGCCATGGCGGCGGCAATGATAACACTGAAAAGAGGTGCGCCTAAAAGCGCAAAAAGAATCAATATGGCGATGAGTAGAACTATCATTGCGGGATACGCTTAAACAGTTTTGTAAGAATGGTAAAGGACAATAAAAGATACCTGAAACTGATAATGCCAAATGATACCGGGATAATGCTTTCACAGACCCAGGCCGGGATAGTTGCAAATGCTAAAATTCCGTCATTTTTTTCCATCATTACAAAAATAAGGCTGTAGTATGCCATTACAGCACAAACAAGGCTAGTGAAAATAGATATTATAAGATTTGACAGTTTTTTTATCTTATCAGGAAGGTATCGGGATATAACGTCAATACTGATGTGATGATTGTCTCTGCTGGCAACCATTGCACCGATAAGACCGATCCACA
>Ga0307988_1000215_pt1 | contig 44542 bp, 32 predicted proteins | sample EllFjometagen183_FD_203166 | JGI IMG/M metagenome (GOLD analysis project Ga0307988, IMG submission 203166) | Marine microbial communities from Ellis Fjord, Antarctic Ocean - #183 | ecosystem: Environmental > Aquatic > Marine > Unclassified | place: Southern Ocean | collected 2014-10-08 | reverse complement strand
TTGAGTTGGCAACAAATAGGAAAAATCGAGTGCAAATACATTCATTTTTAATCCGGCACCCGCCGTAATGTATTTACGGTTTCCTTTATTTTCGTGTTCATAAAAATAACCTGCCCGAATTGCAAACTGCTTGTTGTACCAATATTCCACACCCACCGAAAGCATTATTTCCTGCATTTCTTCGGCGAAGCCTCCGGGTGCATCACTAAAAGAAGTAAACATTCCTTTAATTGGGCCCATGTCAGAATAAATTCCACCCGGTAAAATAATACCACCCGCTTCATAATCGGTTGAATCTACCGGTGGAGTTGGAACCAATAATTTGTTTGCTTCCAATGAAAATGAAAATGAATTGTATTCATCTAATTCTGTTGTGTAAGATGCACCCAACTTCAACATTGTGGGAATAAAATCTTTTACTTTTCCGTCGGAATAAGAAATTTTTGAACCAATATTCTGAATATTAATTCCGGCTGAAAAAGTATTGTCCTTCCGATTAGCTCTAAATTCATTGTAATAATAAAACGCTACATCGGATGCAAATGAATGTCCGGGATGTGTTTCAACACCATTTACTAATTGCCCGCCGGTAAGGTCGGACCGGATGTAACGAACTGCAACGGCTCCGGAAAAAACTTCAGAAAGTTTACGAGCATAGCCTAAATCAATAGCAAATTCATTTGGGCTTTGTTGTCCCATAAATTCACCATGGTCGCTGGTAAAAACTATATCTCCAAGAGAAAAATATCGCAATGAAGTACTTACTGTTTGAACATCGTCTATTTTTTTAAAGGCTGTTAAATAGGCAAGATTTATGTCGTCAACCAAAGCACGTAACCATGGCGAATAAGACAATCCAACACCCATGTCGCTTTCGATAAAAGCAAATTTTGCCGGATTCCAGTGTTGCGAACTAACATCTGGTGTTGTTCCTACACCGGCATCTCCCATACCTCCTGCTCTCGAGTCGGGTGTAATCGACAAAAACGGAACTGCTGTAGTAATTGTATTTGCACCCGACGTAGTAGTCTGTGCCATAACTCCTTCAGAAACAATAACAAATAGTGCTATAAGAGTAAAAATTCGAACTAATCTGATCATAATTTTATTAAAATTGAGAACTGCAAAGATATAATAATTGTCTTTGTTGCCATCGTTAAACTACAAAAGTAAACGGCACATTTTACTAAAAATTACATCTGAATTAAAATTTTAGCGGGTTATCATCATTTTACCTGATTTTAATGCAATTAGTCCGTCGTTATTTTGAGCCGTAATTCGGTAAATATAAATTCCACTCCGGAGCTGAATTTGTGACTCATTCATATCCCAACGAACCGGATTACTACTTGTTCCGTTTGAACCAACTTGCTGCGAAAGATAGTCCACTCTCATTCCTGATTGATCGAAAATTTCGATAATCGTTTCTAAAGTTGCATCGGAGTGATTGTGTTTGAATGTAAAAAAAGTATAGTCGTCTAACGGGTTTGGATAGTTCATAACTTCTTCAATATAAAAATCGCCCGATACTTCGAATTCGATTTCAACTTCCGAAGAATTATTGGCAACATCCCATGCTTTTAATTTTAAGGAATGTTTCCCCACCGATAAATTCTGAAAAGTAAAATTAATTGATCCACTTGTATAGTCGTCCAAATTCGATTGATAAAAATTATTCAATACTAATACATTTGAATAATCATCGTCTAAAACTGCCGTTATATCGTGTCCAATTCCGTTTCCAACAGTATTTATTCCATTCTCGTCCGACAGAAACGCCAACAAAGTTGGAGATCTACTTGTACGATCGCCGGATAAAAAATTCTCCGAATCCATAAAAAGTTGAATATCCGGCCCAATATTGTCGGTAATAATTTCTGAATCGGAACTGCCAATTACAAAATTCTCGAAAGATCCGTGCGCATCTATTTCTCCATTCTTAGCATAATAAATAATCTTTCCTTTCCCCACATTATACGATATGTCTTTGGGCACCACAAAACTGAAAGAAAAATCGCCATTTGTAACGCTCGCCAGTCCTTTATGAATTATATTTTCGCGAACCTTAAAATTGATTGGATCGTAACCACCATTTCCCTGCGTATTCATCTGAACTTCTTTATCGTACACAATTGGAACAATCTCTCCCGAAAAATCATTTATTTTATTACCAAAAAAATCGGAAATATATCCAGTGATTGAAATTTCCTGTAATGCCCCAATGGTATCGGAAAGACCATTTGCAGCCTGCTCGTTAATATTTGTTGTAACTATACTTCGTTCGGGGTACGACAGTTTTAAAGCAGGATCGGCCAATAAACTGAAGTTTCTTTTATTTGTAGTGTTAATGGTATTTATTTTTGCCAGACGCATAATGTCACCCATCCGATAATGATTGCCGGCTTCGTCTTTTTGAAATACAAAATTGTAAAAACTACGACTCAGCAAAAAATTTGAATACGCAAATACAAGCCGAGTGGTTGAAAATAATCCGATTCCGCCCCCGCTCGGGTTAAACAAAATGTATTCACCAGCCGAAGGTACATCGGCATCGAACCGACTAAATTCGCAGGTAGCAGTTACAAAAATGGGGAGATTATTTGAATTCGACCAGGAATTAATATCACTTATATCGAGTACTCTCTCATCGGCCATGAACCTCGCATTTGCGTGTCCCACGTAATTCAAAACCAAAACACCATCTTTTACTCGTTTATTTATGGCATCGGTAACATCCGGATAACGTTCGCCAGCAGGTGTAGCTTCTTGTGTAAATGCATCAAAATAAATTTTATCTGTTTTAAATTCAGGATGATTCTCATTCACAAAGTTTGCCAGTTTCTCCGAATCTAACATGTGCATGGTTTGATTGTCGTCTTGATCGTCACCAATAAAACAAACAACATTTCTCCAATCTCCCAATGCCGCTGCCGAATAATAATTTAACACTTTATTAACCACCAATTCTGCTTCAAAAGCTGTCGATGCCGGAATTCGACCAATTCCAAGATCAACAGAACCGTTGTAAACACTTTCGTCTCCATCAAGAATTACATAATAATCGTCGGTTACAAAAGAGGCAACCGGGCTCAAGGAATTCTCCGATTGAAAAGTTGGAATAAAGTTTTTTGAGTCTTGGTTTATGTTTTTATTGTCGTAACTCCCATCCCCAAACAGTAGTACATATTTTAAATCACTTTCTCTGTCATAAAACATTTTTATGAAATTTCTGATGCCCGTAGCATTTTTACTGCCTGAACTAAATTCATTGTAAACCTGGTTAACGTTTACAACTTCAACACTCATATTATCATAAACCCGGTGAAAATCTGCCAATTGGTTTGCAGAATTTAAATAGTTAGGGTGTGTTATAATTAAAAAATCGGGTGTTTCTAAAGCATGTAAATTTTGGTTCTCAACTTCACTAACAAATACCGGTTCAGGAAAAATTCCGTTTGTATTTACCAATGCATATTCGCGCAATTCATCAGCTGGTCTTTTCGCCGTTGCCACATTTCCTGAAATCAGTAGCGGAACCTCTTTCATATTATGCATATCTGTAACATCAAAAACCTTCGTTTCAACTGAAGCACTTTCAATATTCATTTCAATAACATTGTCTGTTCCTACCGAATTAATATCGCGAAAAAATACTGTTTCATCGCCTGCTTTTAATTTTTTACGATAATTTATCTCAATAAAATCGAGCCAGGCAGTTGCATTGTCATCAACCGAACCATTAACGTTATCGCCAAAAAACTCTGTGCTTACTCTCAATTGTTCTGTTTGAACTTCTTCTGTAAAAAGTTCTTTCTCATCATCGGCATAAGTAGAGGTTTGACTACCGGTGTTCACACTGCCAAAGTTTAATTTTCCAATTTCGTTTTGGTTCACCAAAATATTTATTTCCGAAGTTTTACTGGAACGAGAAATTGCCGCTACCTGAACCGCGATGGTCGAAGAATTTTCAATATTCTTTAATTCAAAATCTATATTTTTAACCGAACCATTTCTATATTTCTCACCAAACCATTTCTTTCCCGAACCTTCAGGAAGTACATTTTCAAGGTCGTCTTCATACAATTCATAAGCATCAAACGATTCAATCGTGTGCGACAATTCTTCGGTAATTTCCGAAAGCACTTCAACATTTTTTGAATTTCCTACATCCTCCGACAAAAAGTAACAACCGCTATTTGAATAGTCATTTAATTTATGTTCGAAATATTCACCTGAGCTATTTAAACTCCATTCAACCGAACCCGGTGCATAAAAAAACAGACAATCAGTCCCATTATTTTTCCCATACCAAACCGCATTCTGGTTCAAATCGTCAAACTCAATGTTCGATGGATTTTCGGAAAGAACAGTGCCACCGCTTCCAAACACATTTACATTCGAAGGATTTGAAAAACCCCATTCAGTTAATTTTGAAAATGGAATTTTAAAAATACCTTTCCCGCTGGTTTCAATTTTTACCCATTTACCGGTCTCTAATACCGACTTAGTATTCCAATTGAATTTTTGTGGAGTAACACTTTTGGTAGTTATCGGAATCTGTTTTAATTCAAACCTTTCAAGCAAATATAATTTGTCGCCTACTTTTTTTAAAGGAGTAATTTGCAATTGTATTTGAAAGTTATCACCCGATTTTAATTTTTGACTTTTAATCCTAACTTCATTGTTAATATTATCTACGTTTTTGAGCTTTTCAGGAATATCAATAGCTCTAAAAACCTTATTCTCAACAATAATTTTAAAATCTTGCTTATTATTTTTCAGATTGTAAATTTTGGTATAAATAGGAAATGGAGAATCTGAAACAGGAAAATGAGCACCTTCAAAATTAAGAATAATCTCGCCAAAGCTCTTATTAGAAGCGGAATCTAAGGTTTGCCAGTCAAGATTAACAAATTCCTTTTGAACATCGCTAACAGAAAAGCCAATAACAATAATGAACAATAGAAATAAATATCTTTTCATACCAATACCCGAAATTTAGTAATTTATTAAACGACATCGAAAATTAAATATTGCCGGCGTAACTTAATTTAAATCAATAACTAAATATGTCGCTGAACGGACAAAGATATTAACATAGTTCAAAATCACTTGCATAATTATTAAAAAGCCGAAACAATAAGATTCGAACAATTTAGTTATATTTGTGACGATCAGAAAAGTAATCAGAAAAATGAAATTGATGAAGTTAAAGACTTTGTTTATCGTATTTATATCAGTGCTAGTTTCTAGCTGCGGTATATTTGGTGGTAGAAGTGGTGGCGGTGATTCTTCTCGCACTACCGGCTGGGAATTTAATGCTGAAGAAACCGGAAGTATTCCTTACATTTCAGGTTATGAGCAAGAAACGGGTCCCGGACTCGCCTTTGTTCAAGGTGGAACATTTACCATGGGACGTGTAGAACAAGATGTAATGTACCGTTGGGATAACTACCCACGAAGAGTAACCGTAGCATCGTTTTTTATGGACGAAACCGAGGTTTCGAACCAAGATTACCGGGAATATACACATTGGGTTAGTCGTGTTTACCCCGGCGACAAAGCAAAAATGGAAGCTATTTTACCTGATACCGCTCAATGGAGAAGTGAATTAGCTTATAACGAACCATATGTGACCAATTATTTCAGACATCCGGCGTACGCTGACTATCCGGTAGTTGGAGTTAATTGGGAACAAGCAGAAGCTTATTGTGTGTGGCGCACCGACAGGGTTAACGAGCAAATTTTGGTCAACCGTGGAATTCTTAATCACGACAATACTCAGGCCGGGCAAAATGTATTTACAACAGATACGTATCTATCCGGTCTTTATCAGGGAGCTGATGGAGATAAACAATTGGAAAATGCAGATGGATCTACCAGAAGAGTAAAATTTGAAGACGGAATAACTCTTCCAATCTATCGTTTGCCTACTGAAGCTGAATGGGAATATGCATCTTATGGTTTAATTGGAAATACCGATGGTGAATTACTTACCGATAGAAAAATATACCCATGGAACGGTGCCTATTTACGTGAAGATTCAAAAAGGGAAAAAGGTAGAATGAAAGCCAACTTTGTTCGTGGACGTGGTGATATGATGGGTATGGCAGGTGCATTAAATGATAATGCAGACATTGCTGCTCCTGTATTTTCTTATGAACCAAATGATTATGGTTTGTACTGCATGTCAGGAAACGTAAGTGAGTGGGTTGCTGATGTTTATCGCCCATTATCATTTAACGACATTGATGAATTTAATCCTTATCGAGGAAATGTAATTACAGAACGACGAAAAGATGAAAATGGCACATGGATGCTTGACGATTATGGACAAATTATAAAAGATACCATTAGCGATCAGAGAAATTTTTTAGATGGTGATCCAAACTCGCAAGTAGTTGATGGTCGCACTTGGAACGATATTCAAGATAACAAAACTGATGGAATGTATATTCAGGATGACCGACCCGGTTCTTTTTCTTCGTTAATTACCGATGAAGTTAGAGTTTACAAAGGAGGTTCGTGGAATGACCGCCCATATTGGTTAGTGCCAGGCACAAGAAGATTCCTAGAGCAATCTAAAGCCAAAAATGATATAGGATTTCGTTGTGCAATGTCGGGAGTTGGAAGCCCAGAAGGATTTTAAAATAAATATTTAGCATATTAAAAAAGCCTTCCGTAAAACTACAGAAGGCTTTTTTACTTTTTAGTGATGACAACTACCAATTATATTTATCAAATATTTAAAGACTTTCCAATAATATCTACCGACAGTAGAAAAATAGAAAAGAACTCTTTATTTTTCGCGCTGAAAGGATATAATTTTAATGGAAACAAATTTGCTGCTGATTCATTAAATAAAGGAGCAGCTTACGCCATAATTGATGAAGAAAAATATATTGTTTCGGAAAAAACAATTTTAGTAGATAATGTTTTAAATACTCTCACAGAATTAGCAAATTTTCATCGGAAAAAATTAGGCATCCCTATTTTAGCGATTACCGGCACGAACGGAAAAACAACTACAAAGGAATTAGTTTCCACAGTTTTAGCCCAGAAATTCAACATTACTTTTACCGAAGGTAACTTAAATAACCACATTGGTGTACCGCTTACTTTGTTAAAGATGAATGCAAAAACCCAATTTGGAATTGTTGAAATGGGAGCAAATCATCGGGGCGAAATTAAGCAGCTTTGCGAAATTGCTGAACCCGATTATGGTATTATAACTAACATTGGAAAAGCACATTTAGAAGGCTTTGGTTCGTTTGAAGGAGTAAAATCTGCAAAAGCAGAATTATTCCATTTTTTAATGGCAAAAAACGGAAGACTTTTTTACAACGGAAACAATCCTATTCTTGAAGAGTTAATTGGAGATTATAAAAATAAAATGTCCTTTGGATTCAAAAATACCGATTTTACTGGTCAAGCCGTTCCATCGTCCACTTTTCTCCACATTAAAGCAAATTTTAAAAAAGGAGTTTTGTATTTGAATACAAATCTAATTGGTGATTACAATTTTGAAAACATTATGGCTGCTGCATGCATTGGTACCAACTTTGAAATTGACCCGTTAATTATTCAAAAAGTAATAAAAGAATATCAACCAAAAAACAATCGTTCGCAGTTAATTATAAGGGGTAAAATAAAAATAGTAATGGATGCATACAATGCAAATCCGACAAGTATGCAGGCATCCATAATAAGTTTTTTATCCAATAATAAACACGACTATTATTTAATCTTAGGCGATATGCTTGAATTAGGAGAATACGAACGCAAAGAGCACATACAAATCCTCGACTTAATCAAAGATTTAAATCCAAAGCAGGTTTTTTTGGTTGGTTCAATTTTTTCTGAGGTCAACTCAAATTTTGATTTTAATACATTTGAGAATGTATCAGAATTGAATCAGTTTCTGAAAAAAAATCCAATAAAAAACGGGAACATCTTAATAAAAGGTTCCCGTCGTATTCAACTTGAAAAAGTTCTTGAATCTCTTAATTAGCAACCGGCTTTTCAACTTTTAATACGTCAGCAATTGCTTTCTCGAAGGTTGGTTTTGGCAAAGCTCCCTGCGCCATTTGTGGCTGTCCATCCTGCGGTACAAAAAGTAACGAAGGAATACTTTGAACTCCAAATACACCTGCCAATTCTTGTTGATCTTCAGTATCTATTTTATAGATAACAATACTGTCGCCATATTCACTTTGTAATTCTTCTAATACCGGAGCAACCATTTTACATGGTTGACACCAATCTGCATAAAAATCGATAAGACAAGGTTTATCACCTTCATACTTCCACTCTTTATTGGTTTCAAAATTGAAAACCTTTTCTTTAAACGTCTCTTTTGTTAAATGTTCCAACATGATATTCTATTTATAATTAATTTCCTATGTATTTAATAATCTCGATATTTGCATATCAACTTATGTGCCTATTTCTAAATTCAATATTATTATTCCGAATTCTTCTAAATAATTGTAATTTTGTCACAATTTTTTTCAGTAGTGTCACAAAAACATATAAAATACTACGCATATTGACAAAGAATGAAGAATCATCTTAAACATAATATATTTAATAAAATCTCAACGGTGGCCGATCAAATGCAAATGGAAACGTATGTGATCGGTGGATTTGTACGCGACATATATTTAAATCGTCCTTCGAAAGACATTGATATTGTTACTGTTGGAAGTGGTATCGAACTTGCCAAAAAAGTTGCAAAAAGTTTGAAACCAAGCCCTCGTGTAAATATTTTTAAAAATTATGGGACCGCCATGTTGAAATACAAAGACATGGAAATTGAGTTTGTTGGTGCCCGAAAAGAGTCGTATCAGAGAGATTCGAGAAAGCCGATTGTTGAAAACGGTACACTTGAGGACGACCAAAACCGTAGAGATTTTACCATTAATTCACTTGCATTAGGTCTTAATAAATATAATTTTGGTGAATTACTCGATCCGTTTAACGGAGTTCATGATTTAAAAGATCTTGTTATTCGGACACCCTTGGATCCAAACATAACTTTTTCGGACGACCCGCTACGCATTATGCGGGCCATACGTTTTTCTACTGAATTAGGATTTGACATTCATAACGATACATTTCAATCTATAATTGATAATAGAGAGCGTATAAAAATAGTTTCTGCCGAAAGAATAATTGAGGAATTAAATAAAATAATGATGGCTCCAAAACCATCTATTGGATTTAAACTTTTGGAAGAAACAGGAATATTAAAAATAATATTCCCGGAACTGCAAAATATGAAAGGAGTGGAAATTGTAAACGGAATTGGACATAAAGATAATTTCTACCACACTTTAGAAGTATTAGACAGGATTGTGCCTAATACCGAAAATCTTTGGCTTCGCTGGTCAGCTTTACTTCACGACATTGCAAAACCTACCACAAAAAAATTCATTACAGGACAAGGTTGGACTTTTCATGCACATAATTTTGTTGGAGTTAAAATGATACCAGGTATTTTTCGAAGGATGAAATTACCATTGAACGAAAAAATGAAATATGTGCAAAAAATGGTTCAATTGCACATGCGCCCAATAGTTCTTTCCGAAGAAGAGGTCACAGATTCTGCTGTACGTCGCTTGCTTTTTGAGGCAGGCGAAGACATCGACGACTTAATGACACTCTGCGAAGCTGATATTACTTCGAAAAATGAAGTAAAAGTTAAACGGTATTTGAAAAATTTTAAATTGGTTCGCACAAAATTAAAGGAGATTGAAAAAAAAGATTCTATTCGAAACTTTCAGCCACCGGTTGACGGAGATCTTATTATGAAAACATTTGGATTGCAGCCTTGTCGGGAAATTGGATTAATAAAGGATGCAATAAAAGATGCTATTTTGGACGGAGAAATTCATAATAATTACGAAGAAGCTTTCGAATTTATGTTGAAAAAAGCAGCTGAAATTGGACTGCACAAAAACAATTAGTTTACTTTTTTTAACTTTAGTAAAATTGGAAGATGATCGCTAAAACCACCTAAATAAGAATACCCATAATAAGTTCTTTTCGGTTTTAACCCACCAAACTTCTCATCTTTTTCAAACAGAAAAGAATGGTTTAAAATTGTTGCATTTCCCGATTGCGCCACATAACCTGATGAAGAATTCAACAAGGCTCCCGATACAATTATTTGATCGAACACATCCCATTGCGACTGATATTTTAAAGTGCCGTTTAAATTGTTTTCCCAATTGAAAGACAGATTACATAAATTGGAATCTGTAATTGCATCATCTTCCTTTTTTGCTTTGAGATAATCTTTTAAACTTTCATCATTTGGCTGATCGTTGAAGTCGCCCAAAATAATAATTTTAGGTGAAGAATATTTCTCAAATAAAACATCTACTTTTTGGCGAAGTAGTTTTGCAGCTTCAATTCTTTTAGACCTTGTTTCAAGCAATCCTCCGTATCGGGACGGCCAATGGTTTACAAAAAAATGCAAAGTGTCTGTTTTATTCAAAACTCCTAAAACATAAAGAATTTCCCTCGATTTCATCACCGAATCATTCTTTTCTTTTAGTGCATAATGTTTGTATTCAATGGGATAAAAATGTTCTGGGGAATAAATAAATGCAACGTCAATACCACGATGATCTGGCGACTCTTTGTGTATTATTTTATAAGAGTGCGATTTTAACGGTGTTTTGTTGAATAACATTTCCAAAACATCCCGATTTTCAATCTCGCACAAAGCCACAATTTCCGGAACATTCCAACCCGAGGCACTCAGAATTACCTTCGAGATATTAAGCAATTTGTTGTTTAGTCTTTTATATGTCCAGTGTCTGTCACCTTCTGTAGTAAACTCATCATCTTCGGTTTGAGGATCATTTTTTGTGTCGAATAAATTTTCGACGTTATAAAAAAGAATAGAAATATCGTTGTTATTTTTTTGAGAAAACGAAAAAAGAGTGAATAATAAAAATAGAACTATAAGTGACGTTCTAATCTTCATTTTTATTTTCAATTCGTTCAAAAGCGCCTAAATCAGCACCCTCGTCAGCGGTTCTGACTTTATTCATTATATCCAGTGGAAATTGTTTTGCAAACTCAATTTTACCTACATCTTTTGCAGGCGATAAAGTATCTAAAGCATAATCATACTCTTCGTATGGATCAACAAATAATGGGTCGTAATCTTTTCCTTTCCGCACATTTAAATAATGATCTTTATTCGCCACATTGAAAGTGTCCGGAACCTGTATTATACAATGGTCGAACATAAAATTAAAAGCATTTTCATTGTTGTTCCCTAACTCAATTTCATTCGAGATATTTCCATAAATAATGCTGTTACCAAAAAATGCTTTCTCTAAATCGCCTGTATAACTGTGCGAAGAACCATCTCCACCCGAAACAACCAAAACATTTGAAATTACCACCGATGAAGTGGAACGAGCGGCATTGGAATAATTGCCCCAATAGTTTGCAATTGTTGAATGATAAAATTCATATTCGCCACCAACCAACAGAGCCACAGTATAATAGCCACAATTAGCAATTAATGAGTTAAAGGCGTGCACCTTCGATTTAATTGCAAAAAGCCCGGCATAAGCCATATTTTCAATTCGTGAATTTGTGAACTCTACAGACGCAAAACCTTCATCTTCGATGGTACCAACCTGCAATCCAATATTTGCATTTTTTATTGTACTAAAATTGAAAATATTGTCGTGACTTCCTGAAAACAAAACAATTCCGTTCCATTGATCCGGAATATTTTTATAAGAGCTTTCCAATCTGTCAGGTAAAAATGTTATGGGTTGCTGAAAAGTTCCGTTTGCCTCAATGCTACCTTTAACATACAACCCAGCATCTTTATGAAAGAATATTTTTGTTCCGGGTTCAATAGTTAATACCGCAGTACTATCAACATAAACATAATCGTAAACCAAATATGGTTTTTCAGATGTCCATGTTGTGGTCCCCAGTCTTTCACTTTTTATTAATTTGAAATCCTGACCGTAAGCAATTAACTTAATATCCTGAATATTGGAATTGGTAGTAAATTCTATAGAATCGTTAACTACCATCGGAAGATTTTGTCCGTTCGGATCAATTGTTACTTCTACAAAAATGTAGATGCTATCATTCGCCGGAACTTCAACTTCATAAATTTCATTAGAAAGTTCACCATTAACGTTTAACCTGAAATTTGAAAAGTCTCCACCAGCTAACCTAATACGAGATATTAAGACACTTTCTTCGTACGGATTATGAACAGTGAAATATTGAGTAGTTGAACCTATTGTAGTAAATATGGTATCGAAAGTAATGGTATCAGCCGAGAATTGTAATTGTGCATCAGGCGAGGTTAAATAACCATCGTCTTCGCACGAAAAAAATGCGAAAAGAACGGCAAATACTGCCGTCAGCCGAAGTAGATATTTAACAAGTTTGTACAAAATATATTATTTATAACGGATTTCCCAAGCACTTTGGTATAACAAAGATATAAAATCAATTTACAAATTTTAACATTTGTTAGCAATCATTAGATTTTTACTGCACTTTTCTTCGAAATAAGAAATAATCCAAATACTGTAATTGCTCCATTCAAGATTAATAATTCGAACCCAAATTGATATCCATTAAAAATTACTTCAGAATATTTTGAAATGAAATAACAAATAACCGGTGCGCTAATTCCAATTATTGGCACCCATTTATCAATAACTTTTCTTTTCGAATACATACCAAAAACAAACAATCCCAAAATGGGGCCGTAAGTATAACCTGCCACCTTAAAAACAGCCACCACAATACTTTCGTTGTTTATGGCTTTAAAAACAAGTATGGTAATTGCAAGTATAACAGAAAACATTAAGTGCGACCACTTTTTAATTTTTAGCTTTTTTGATTCATCGTATTTTTCAATTTTCAAAAAATCTACACTAAAAGATGTTGTCAGGGCTGTTAATGCTGAATCGGCACTGGAATAAGCAGCCGCTGTAATTCCAAGCAAAAAAGCAATGGCAACTGGTAACCCAAAATAATTTAGTGCTAAAAACGGATACAAATCATCAGATTTTTCAGGAATTTCAATTCCATTTTTTCTCGCAAAAATGTATAACATAACTCCTAAACTCAAAAATAAAACAACGGTAATAAGAAACGAAAAACTAAAAACCATCATGTTCTTTTGCGCCTCTTTTTTATTCTTGCATGTTAAGTTTTTCTGCATCATATCCTGGTCCATACCAACCATAACAATGGTAACAAACATTCCTGCAATAAATTGTTTAAAGAAATTATCTCCCGAGCGCCAATCCCAAAAAAATATTTTCGAATTTGAATCGCTTGCAATTTCTTTTATTAATTCCAACCCTTTTAAATCTAAGCTTTTTGAGATGGCAAAAATTGTAAAAATAACTGCACTTACTAAAAATAATGTTTGCAAAGTATCTGTCCAAACAATTGTTTTTATACCTCCGCGAAAAGTATAAACCCAAATTAAAGCAATGGTAACCACAACCGTTAGCGTGAAAGGAATATCGAATGCATCGAAAAAAGCAATTTGCAAAACACCGGCTACTAAATACAAGCGAAATGCAGCTCCAATTACTTTGGAAATCAAAAAGAAAAACGAGCCTGTTTTATACGAAAGAATACCGAAACGTTGATCCAGAAATGAATAAATAGACACTAAATTTAAACGATAGTAGAGCGGAATTAGAATTCCGGCAACAAACCAGTAGCCCACAATATTTCCCATTACAAACTGCAAATACGAAAAAGCAGTATTACCAACTTCGCCCGGCACCGAAATAAAAGTAACGCCCGACAAAGTAGCACCTACCATTCCAAAGGCAACCAAATACCATGGCGATTTACGATTTGCCGTAAAAAAAGCCTGTGTGTCGGCATTGCGAGATGTCAACCACGAAATGCCCATCAACACAAAAAAGTATCCTAAAACAATTCCTAAAACTAAATATGGATTCATGAATGAGATTTGTTAATTTTCTTACTCAAAATCAGGGTATAACAAGTATTTTTCGCGAAGTATTTTGTAAATCTTTAGTTCAGGTTGCCAGCTTTCAATAATTTCCTCTTCGCTTTTGCCTTCCCTAATTTGTTCAATTAAACTATTTGTGCCAGCCAACTTATTTATCCAATCTTCACTGGTAAGAAAATCTTCTTCGTTAATATATTGATGATAAAAATGGAAGAAATATCTAAGCGTGAATTCCGGAATCACCTCTAATTCTCTTAAATCAACTCCATAACAAACTTTTCCCATGTTTGGCGGATTTACTGCTACCTCTGGAATACTTTGTGGTGTAAATTCAAATTTACCCAATTCAGGATCTAATCCACCCAAAACCTGAAACGGAAAATCTGTTCCACGGCCAACACTTACACTTGTTGCTTCAAAAAAACAGAGCGAAGGATACAATCGAACTGATAAATAATTCGGCAGATTTGGCGACGGTTTTACCGGCAATTCGTATTTTGTTGAATGAGAATAGTTTTTTACTGGGATAATTGTCAGATCACAATCCTGTTCGGCGTTGTGCCACTTTTCTCCTTCAATCATTTTTGCCAGTTCACCAACGGTTAAACCATGAACGATTGGAATCGGATCCATCCCCACAAACGACTCAAATTCTTGCTTTAAAATTGGACCAGCAATGTAATCACCATTTGGATTTGGGCGATCTAAAACCACTAACGGAATGTTGTTTTCTGCACAGGCTTCAATTACCAGATGCAGTGTAGAAATGTATGTATAAAAACGGCATCCCACGTCTTGAATATCAAAAACCATAACATCGATATTTGCCAAATGCCCTTTTGAAGGTTTTCTTGTTTCACCATACAACGAGAATACCGGAACTCCTGTTTTTAAATCTATGCCATCCTCTATTTCTTCTCCCGCCGATGCATCTCCACGGAAACCATGTTCAGGCGCAAAAATTTTCTTCACGTTTATTTGTTTATTCAATAAAAAATCAACCAAATGAGAGTTTTCTGCCAACGATGTATTATTCACAACTAAGCCAACATTTTTATTTTCCAAAAGCGAAATATAGTTTTCAGGCTGATTGGCTCCGATAATAATTTCCTGATTTTGCGATTCAGAATAAAAAGCAATTGAGAGTAGTGAAATAACTATTACAAATTTTAACATGACTTTAAAATATTACATTTGCAACGACGAAAATACCAATTGCAATTCTGTTAAAAGAATATATTAAACGAAAATTGGTTTATTATTTAAAAAATGTTGGAAATGAATTCAATTCAGAAAATTTTTCTCTCTGCTCTTGTATTATTAGTAACTTTTGTTTTTAATTTATCGGCTGCCGAGCCTCCATTTCTTCAATATAAAAACGATGCCTGGGTTAACGCTCAACTCGACAAACTATCGTTAGAAGAAAAAATTGCACAGTTAATGATGGTTCCTGTTTATCCGAAACAAAATGACGATAGCAAAGAAAAAATTCTAAATCAAATAAAAGAATACAAACCAGGGGGAATTTTGGTAATGCAGGGAACTCCTGTAAAATCTACAAACTGGATAAATACGTTTCAAAAGGCATCTACAACACCTCTTTTGGTTGCAATTGATGGTGAATGGGGGCTAAAAATGCGTATAGATAGTACATTAATTTATCCTTATGCGCAGGCAGTTGGAGCAGTGCAGGACACCACATACGTTTACAAAATGGGTGTTGATTTTGGGCATCAATTAAAACAAATGGGCATTCACATGAATTTTGCTCCTGTTGTGGATGTAAATACTAATCCGAATAATCCGGTTATTAATTTTCGCTCTTTTGGTGAGGATAAAAAAAATGTAGCGGAAAAAGCCTGGTTGGTGGCAAAAGGAATGCAAGATGCTGGAGTAATTGCAGTAGCAAAACATTTTCCGGGCCACGGCGACACGAAAACCGATTCGCACAAAGCTTTGCCACTAATCGAACATTCAAAGAAAAGAATGGATGATATTGAATCGTATCCGTTTCGGTATTTGACGAATAAAGGAATTAGTGGAATTATGTCGGGTCATTTAAATATTCCATCGTTAGATAATTCTGGAACTCCTTCGTCGCTTTCAAAAAAAATAATTAGCGATTATCTTAAAACAGAAATTGGGTTCAAAGGATTTGTTGTAACCGATGCCATGAATATGAAAGGTGTTAGAACTGAATCGGGCAAGGCAGAATTAGAAGCGTTAAAAGCCGGCAACGATTTGATTGAATTTGCTCCTGACTTAAAAAAAGCAATCGAAACGATAAAATTAGCAGTGGCAAATGGAGAAATAGATGAAAATGAAATTATTGAAAAGTGCCGAACTATTTTGGCTTTAAAACGATGGGCAAATTTAAATGAATACCAAGCAGCCGAAACAAAAAAATTAACAGCCCGTTTAACCTCGCCTTATTTCGAAGTAACCACACGTAAACTAATAAAGGGCTCATTAACTGTATTGAAAAACGACAATATTTTACCGGTTCAGAATTTAGAAACTCGAAAAATTGCAACGGTAATTATTGGAGATAATAAACTCGATTCCTTTCAAAAAATGCTTTCTAAATATACAAAAACAGACCAATTTTATTTCCCCAAAAACGGCACAGAAAAAGATTGGGTGCAGCTACGAAAAAAACTTAAAAACTACAATTTAATAATTGGCGGAATTAATGGAATAAATATTTACCCCGCAAATAAATATGGAACAAGTGAAATTCAGCGAAAAGTTGTGTCTGAAATAGTTAAAGAAAATAATTCAGTATTTGCTTTTTTCGGAAATGCTTATGCAATAAAATATTTCGAAAACATTCATCATTCGAAAGGTTTAATTGTAGCCTACCAAAACAACCATTTAACTCAGGAATTGGCAGCTCAACTTATTTTTGGAGGAATTGATGCTAACGGAAAATTACCTGTAACTATTGACAGTAGATTTAAATTAAATGATGGAATTGAGGTAAAAAAAAATAGTAGTTTTTCATATACCATTCCCGAAGAAGTTAAAATAAATTCAAAAATACTTCATCAGAAAATAGATTCAATTGCAAACTTAGGAATTGAAAAAGCCGCCTACCCCGGATGCCAGATTTTAGTGGCAAAAAACGGCGAAGTAATTTTTCATGAATGTTATGGAAATCAAACTTATGAAAATGTTCAAAAAGTTGAACCCGATAATATTTACGACTGGGCATCGGTAACCAAAGTTACCGGACCTCTTCCGGCATTAATGAAATTAGTGGATGAAAAAAAAATAAATTTAGATTCCCGGTTCAGTAATTATTGGTCAGATTTTAAAAATACCGACAAAGAAAAACTAAATGTTCGTGAAGTTCTTGCTCATCAGGCACGGTTGGCTTCGTGGATTCCTTTCTGGCAAATGACTGTAAATGAGAAAGGCGAATTAGATAAAAAAGTGTTTAAAACCCGGCCTTCCAGAAAATTTAATGTTCGTGTTTCCGAAAAATTATACATGAATAAAAACTATCGGAAAACGATGCTCGATACAATCCGGGATTCAGAATTACTTCCTCGAAAACGCTATTTGTATTCTGGACTTAGTTTTTATTTGTACCCTGAAATTATATCTAATCTAACCAAGCAACCTTACGAGAATTATTTAAAAAAGACCTTTTACGAACCACTGGGTGCATCTACAATTACTTACAACGCGTACAAACATTTTCCTCTAAATAGAATTATTCCGACCGAGTCCGACGATTTTTTCAGAAACGAGATTCTGCATGGTTTTGTACACGACGAAGGTGCCGCAATGATGGGCGGAGTTTCGGGAAATGCTGGTTTGTTTGGAACTACAATCGATTTGGCCAAAATATTTCAAATGTATTTGCAAAAAGGTTATTTTGGCGGACGTAGATATATTTCAGAAAAAACCATAAACGAATTTACCCAAATCCAATATCCCGACAACAAAAACCGTCGAGGGCTGGGTTTCGACAAGCCACTAATCGACAACAATAAAAATGAATTAAAAGATGCTTACCCGGCAGTTAATTCAAGTAAAAACAGTTTTGGACACAGTGGTTATACAGGTACTTTCGCCTGGGCCGATCCTGACAATAATCTGCTCTTTATTTTCATGTCGAATCGTGTTTTCCCAACTCGCGAGAATCAAAAATTGTATGAACTTAATATTCGTACAGCTATGCATCAGGCAATTTACGACTCCATAAAAATCGGATTAAATTGATTCTTAAAAATTGTTAATTTTTTCCCCTGCACATTATATTCAATACGTATTGTAAAAACGAAACTTATAGATTTTCAGATACTTATATTATATTCAATTATTGGTATCGCAGTTTTATTCTACCAGTTTATTTTTAAAAGTAAAACCTGATATTAAAACTTTTGTAATTTAATTATTAATTCTAATTTTACAGGTCGAGACAACGTTCTTTAAAATATTCTAACGTATAAATAAAATAACAGACAAATGGAGAAAAAAATCACTTTTAACGAGCTGCGTAAAATCAAAGACAGCTTACCTGACGGTTCGATAAGGAAAATCGCGCAAGAATTTGAAGTTACAGAGGAAACCGTCAGGAATTATTTTGGAGGTGCGAATTACACAAATGGTGCAGCAGTAGGTATTCACATGGAGCCCGGTCCAAACGGCGGAATTGTTCTTATTGATGACGCTACCATTCTTGATAGAGCCAAAGAAATTATTCAAGCCGAAGCAGTTTAACAAAAAACGATAAACAATAAAAATATTCATGGAACTGTCCTATATTTATGGGGCAGTTTTTTTTGCTAAATATTCATCTAAACCTTTTAAAAATGAAAAATCTATTCTTTCTTTTTCTTTTTGCAATTACAACTTTAACATTTACTTCTTGCGAAACAGAACAACCCTGGCAAACACTTTTTAATGGTGAAAATCTTGATGGTTGGGAAACATGGGTTGGACCTTTAGAAGAAGGTGGAGAAACTGTTGGATTAAACAAAGATCCGTTAAATTTATTTTCAGTTATTGATCTTGAAGGAGAAAAAGTAATAAGAATTTTAGGAGAAGTGAATGCATCTTTGGCCACTAAAGAAGAATTCGGGAATTATCATTTAACAATGGAATTTAAATGGGGTGATGAAGTATTTAAGACATTTAACTCTGGACTTCTGTACCACAGTTACGGAGATTTTGGAGTAGGATTAGGAGTTTGGATGAGTTCGCATGAATTGCAAATGAAGACCGGAAGTATAGGAGATTCTTACAGAATGGGCAAATCTTATTGTGAAATACAAATGAATAAAAACGACGAAGGAAAGCTCGTTTATTCAAAAGATGGCGAAACACAACCTTCTATTCCGGCAACGGAAACAAGAGTTATTGGGAAAGATGCTGATTACGAAAAAACACATGGAGAATGGAATACCGTGGAACTTTATTGTTATGGTGGCTCTTCGGTTCATGTGGTAAACGGAAATGTAAATATGGTAAACCATAAATCAGGAAAATATCTTGGCGAAGGAAACATTGAAGCACTTACAAAAGGAAAAATTCAATTTCAATCGGAAGGTGGCGAGTTATTTATTAGAAGTATTAATATAAAGCCGATAAAAGAAATTCCACCTGCACTTTTGCAATAAAAAATATTTTGTTAAAAGCGAACCCGTTTCAATAATGAAGCGGGTTTTTTTATGTTTCTTCCCGAGTTACCAACAATTTACACCAAATCGTTAACATCTTTTTTTGAATAAAAAAACAGAAAAAGTTATTCTTGTATAAACTTTTAAACCAATCTTAAAATGAGCGAAAAATCATTCCGTGAACAGTTTACGCCTAAAAACACAATTCTTGGAGTCCAGTTTTTATTTGTTGCATTTGGAGCAACAGTTCTTGTACCTCTTTTAGTAGGAATAGACCCCGCAGTTGCACTCTTTACTGCAGGTGTTGGAACATTACTATTTCATTTAATTACCAAAGGACAAGTGCCCGTATTTTTAGGAAGTAGCTTTGCTTTTATTGCCCCAATAATTGAAGCCACAAGATTATTTGGCTGGCCCGGAACACTTTCCGGTATTATTGCAGTGGGATTTGTTTACGGAATTATGTCGGCATTAGTAAAAGCACGCGGTTTAAAATTTGTCGAACGACTTTTCCCGGCAGTTGTAGTTGGTCCGGTAATTATGATTATTGGTTTATCGCTGGCTTCGGCTGCGGTTGACATGGCAAAAACCGATTGGACCATTGCCGTTATTACATTAGGAACTGCCGTTTTAATAGTAGTTTTTGGTAAAAAAATGATAAAACTGATTCCTATTTTTATAGCTATTGCAGTAGGTTATCTTGCTTCGGTGGTTTGGGGAAAAGTAGATTACTCTGCCATACAAGAATCAGCCTGGTTGTCGCTTCCTGCGTTCACCGTTCCTAAATTTAGCTGGCAAGCTATTTTATACATGATTCCGGTTGCCATTGCTCCAATAATAGAACACGTTGGAGATATGTACGCTATTGGAGGTGTTTGCGAGAAAAATTTTATCGAAAAACCGGGCTTACATCGTACTTTACTTGGCGATGGAATTGCAACTGCTTTAGCCGGTTTTTTTGGTGGAGTTCCAAATACAACTTATTCGGAGGTAACCGGAGCAATTACACTCACTAAAATTACCAACCCATTTATATTGAGAATTGCTGCAGTTACGGCAATAATTTTTGCTTTTGTAGGGAAAATTAGCGGATTCCTGAAAACAATTCCACTAGCAGTTTTAGGCGGAATAATGTTATTGCTTTTTGGCATGATTGCTTCCATTGGTATTAAAACACTAATCGACTCAAAAGCCGATTTAGGAGAAACTCGTAATCAAGTAATCGTCTCAATTGTATTAACCGTTGGGATTGGAGGTGCAATAATTCAGTATGGAAATTTTTCGTTGGCAGGAATTGGTTTAGCCGCAACCGTTGGAATCATTTTAAATTTAATTTTACCTAAAACGAAAAAAGAAGAGTAGTTTCTAACTTTTCAAAAGTTCGGAATTTTACAAAAAAATTTAGAACATAAAATCTCTAAAAGATGCCATCTGTATATTTGACTAAATTACAGATGGCATCTTTTCTTTCCTACTACGCTCTATTTTTTACTAAAACATCTCTCCTCTCCTTTTTCGTACCTTTGAATAAATGATTTTGTCGAATGAAAGAAGCACTTTTTTACACTAAAAGTAAAAACAACAAAGTTCGCTGTGAACTTTGCCCTTGGAATTGTGAATTAAATTCAGGCGAAACGGGTATTTGCAAAGTTCGAACCAACGAAAATGGGAAACTCATTACAATGGTTTACAACAAAGTTGCTGCGCTTGGAACCGATCCAATCGAAAAAAAGCCGCTCTATCATTTTCATCCTGGAAAAAATATTCTATCAATTGGTGAAGTGGGTTGCAACTTACATTGCAATTTTTGCCAGAACCACAATATTTCGCAATGTTTTGCCAGTAATTTCAAGAGTTTCAAAAAAATATCTTCCGAACAAATTGTAAACGAAGCTTTAAAAACATGGAATAATATTGGGATTGCCTATACGTACAACGAACCCATAACTTTTTATGAATTTTTATTTGATACCGCAAAATTGGCAAAACAAGCAGGTCAAAAAAACGTTGTGGTTTCCAATGGATACATAAATGAAGTTCCGCTTAGAAAACTACTTCCTTTTATCGATGCTTTTAATATCGATTTGAAAGCATTTTCCAATGAATTTTACCTCAAACAGACTAAAGGGAAATTAGATCCGGTATTAAAATCGCTGAAAATAATTGCTAAAAATAAAACACATTTAGAAATTACCAATTTAGTAATTCCCAATTTAAACGATAATGAAAATCTTTTTGAATCAATGATTAAATGGATTGCATCTGAACTCGGGAATAATATACCATTGCACTTGTCGCGTTATTTTCCACAACATAAAATGCTACAAGCTCCAACTCCAATTAAAAAATTAGAGTCGTTTTATGAAATAGCTAAAAAACATCTTCAACATGTTTATCTTGGAAATGTTAGCGACGAGAAACGCTCAGCAACTTTTTGTATAAATTGTGGAGAATTATTGATTGGACGAAATAGATTTAAAACTGAAATTAATGAAATTGATGATAATGGAAATTGTAGAAATTGCCGAACAAGTAACAACATTATTTTATAACACAATCTTTGTTTTCCAAATTGAATTTACAAACATTAGCAAGTAACAATGAAAATATTTACTCCTCTTACCTTTCAGGGAAACCTAAATAAAAACAAGTATTTCGAAGGTTGGTATTTTAAACACGTTTCTAAAAACCGCGAACATGTATTGTCTTTTATTCCGGGAATTGCACTTACCAAAACCGACAAACACGCCTTCATCCAAATAATTGATGGAATCTCAGGAAAAACATGGAATATTAATTATCCGCTTTCAGCGTTTAACTCCTCGAAAAAAGCATTTGAAATAAAGGTTGGTACTTCGGTATTTACTGAGACAGGAATTGAATTAAACATTCAATCTGAGGAAATTACAGTAAAAGGTAAAATTCGATTTACCAATCTCACCAAGTATCCCACTACATTTTTATCACCTGGCATTATGGGGTGGTATTCGTTTGTTCCGTTTATGGAATGCAAACATGGAATTGGTTCCGTTTCACATAATTTAAGCGGTGATATTACAATTAATGATAAAAATATCAACTTCTCGGATGGAACGGGATACATAGAAAAAGACTGGGGAACATCTTTCCCTGAATCGTGGATCTGGCTTCATTGCAATACTTTTGACAAAGGCCGCAACTCATTCACTTTTTCAGTGGCAAAAATTCCCTGGTTAGGAAATTTCTTTATGGGGCACATCTGCTTTCTATATCTCGATGACAAATTTTACTTGTTTGCCACTTATAACAAATCTAAAATAGTAAACTTAAAATTTGCAAATAAGAAACTTGAATTCGAATTACGAAACAGGAATCACTATTTAAAAGTAACTGCGACCCAAAAACAGTCGGGCAATTTAAAAGCTCCGGTAACTGGTGAAATGAATCGTATAATTAAAGAAAGTGTAAACTCTGAAGTTCAAATAAGCCTATTCAATAATAGTGGAGAACTGATTGGACAACTAAAAGGAGAACGTGCAGGATTAGAGGTAATAGAAGAAATATTGAAGTATTTTTAATAAACTTATTTTCAAATATATCGGTCAAAAAGAATACTTTTGCCAATTCACTACAAAAACAATAAATGAAATTTTCAGAACTCGGAATACATGATGATTTGCTGGATGCTATTGAATATATGGGATTCGAAAAAGCAACTCCTATTCAGGTACAAGCTATTCCGAAAATTCTTGATGGCGACGACTTAATTGCCTGTGCACAAACAGGAACAGGAAAAACAGCTGCATTTCTTTTACCAATTTTAGACTTTCTTATTGATTTGCCTGGCGGCGAAACTACCACATTAATTATTGTACCAACTCGCGAACTTGCCATGCAAATCGACCAGCAAGTGCAGGGAATTGGTTATACCATGGGAATTCATTCCATTGCTATTTACGGAGGAGGAGATGCCGACGATTGGGGACAACAAAGACGTGCTTTAACGCAGGGTGCCGACATTGTAGTCGCCACTCCCGGAAAATTAATTTCGCACCTTAATCTTGGTTATGTAAAATTCGATACCATAAAATACCTGATTTTAGACGAAGCCGACAGAATGCTCGACATTGGTTTTTACGATGATATTATTAAAATTATCTCCTACTTACCAAAAGAAAGGCAGACGTTAATGTTTAGTGCAACAATGGCTCCAAAAATCCGCACATTAGCATCGAAAATTTTAGTGAAACCAGCTGAAATAAATATTGCCATGTCGAAACCTGCCGAAGGGGTTTTGCAAGCAGCCTACCTAATTTACAACCAACAAAAAAACGGGCTTATCAGGCATTTAATTTCCGAGAATCCCGACTACAACAGTATTCTTATTTTTTGTTCAACAAAAAAAGCAGTAACCGAATTGGCGCGTGCTTTAAAAAAACAAAAATTTGCAGCAGAACCCATTTCCTCCGACCTCGAACAATCGGAACGCGAAGCTGTTTTATTGGGTTTCCGCTCAAAACGAATTCGAATTCTGGTTGCTACCGATGTAATGAGCCGCGGTATTGATGTTAAAGACATTAACCTGGTAATAAATTACGATGTTCCGCAAGATGCCGAAGATTATGTACACCGTGTTGGACGAACAGCTCGTGCCGATGCAACAGGTGTGGCACTTACTTTGGTAAATGAGGACGACATGTACAAATTTCACCAAATTGAACAGCTCATTGAACGGGAAGTTTTCAAAATACCAATGCCCAACCATTTAGGAACCGGACCCGATTGGAAAAAACCAAATCCGCACAACAAACATCGAAAAGGAAATTTTCATAAAGGGAAAAAAGGTGGTCACTCCTCAAAAAATTTTAAACGGCGACCAAAACAGAGGTAGTCTTTCTTTATTTGCAAAAACATTGTAGATAATAAATATTTTTCATAACTTTTATTACAATAATTCTAACTTCAATTTTACAATTATGATACTGAACAAAAGTTTTTTGCTTGTTATCATCCTTTTTGCAACGACACAAATGTTGTTGGCACAAACAGCTCAGGACACTTCACTTGTTCAAATTGAAACCTCCGATGGAAATGAATTTATTGGGGAAATCGTTAGTGAAGACTCATTAATTGTAATTTTAAAAACAGACAAATTAGGACAAATTACGATTCCTAAAAATGATATAATTTCACGAAAAACAGTAAACGTCCAACAAATAAAAGACGGAAAATTATGGTTCGACAATCCTCAGGCGACGCGCTATTTTTGGGCTCCAAACGGTTACGGACTAAAAAAAGAAGAAGGATACTACCAAAACATTTATGTACTCTGGAACCAATTTGCTTACGGAGTTTCCGATAATTTTTCGATTGGAGGCGGAGTAATTCCATTGTTTTTATTTGGAGGTGGTGCAACACCGGTTTTTATTACTCCAAAATTCTCAATTCCTATTCAAAAAGATAAATTCAACATTGGTGGTGGTGCACTAATTGGAACTGTTTTAGGTGAATCGGAAATGAGTTTTGGAATTGTTTACGGACTAACAACGATTGGAACAAGGGACAACAATGTAAGTTTTAGTCTTGGCTATGGTTTTGCGGGGGGCGAATGGGCACAGTCACCATTAGTTAATGTTAGTGGGTTATTCAGAGTGTCGAGCCGTTTTTATTTTATTACTGAAAATTATTACATAAACACTGGTGGTGAAGGAGGAGCTCTTATAGGAGTTGGGGGAAGATGGATAATAAAAAAGGGCAGCTTTGGATTTTATTTTTGGGATTCCGGTGATTCCGGATATGGGAACTTTTATAGCTCTCCCGGCAATTGGTTTTACTATTCCATTTGGAGAGAAAAATTAATTGGTTCTTCAATTGTATTATAATCGCATATTATAATCATATTTCAAATCAATCCTTACTGTATTTTTGCTCAACTTTTAAAAAATATAACTTACAGCAAAAATCTCAAAAAAATGAAAACTCGACTTTTTGTATTCATTGTAAGCCTTTTGATTTCAACATCAGTTTATTCTCAAGAAAAACCACTCGAGAAATTTAATTCGCTTATTGGGAAATGGGAAGGAGCAGGCTCGGGATTTAGTTCTTCGAAATCTGTAATTCAATCGGAATTTAGCTGGGTAATGAACAATGAATTTATTGAAGTAAAAAACCGATCGGAATTTGAACCAACACCTCAAAAACCGGAAGGTGAAATTCACGAAGATTCGGGAATAATTAGTTACGACAAGGCACGTAAATTATATGTTATCAGGCAGTTTCATGTCGAAGGATTTGTAAATCAATACATTTTAAACAACACACTTTCCAACGAAAATAAATTGATTTTTGAATCGAAAAGTATTGATAATTTTGTTCCCGGAGGAACTGCCCGTTTTACAATTATCATTAAAAATCCTTCTGAAATTGAAACTATTTTCGATGTTGGATTCCCCGGAAAAGAGATGTCTTGTTTTGGGAATAATCAATTAAAACGTAAATAATCAGAAGTATTTATTTACTTATTTCAAACACCACAATTTTAATTAAAAAACCAAACCAACACTTTTTACTTCCATCTTTTTACTTTCTACTTTTTACTTCCTACTTTTGTCAACTATGAAACGTGTAGTTGTTGGACTTTCGGGGGGTGTAGATTCAAGTGTAGCCGCGTACTTGCTAAAAGAGCAGGGGCACGATTTAGTTGCCCTTTTTATGGTAAACTGGCACGAACGAATTGGAAACATAACAAGTGCCTGCACTTGGGAGGAGGATGCACTAATTGCTGAAATGGTGGCTAAAAAATTAAACATTCCTTTTCATATAGTCGATTTAAGCAAAGATTATAAAAAGCGTGTGGTCGATTATATGTTTGCCGAATATCAGGCCGGACGAACACCAAACCCCGATGTGCTTTGCAACCGCGAAATTAAATTCGACACATTTATGGAAGAGGCGATGAAATTCGATGCCGATTTTGTAGCAACCGGACATTATTGCCGAAAAAGCGATGTGGAATCGAACGGAAAAACCATTCATAAACTACTTGCCGGGAAAGATCCAAACAAAGACCAAAGCTATTTTTTGTGTCAACTCAATCAGCAACAGCTTTCAAAAGCAATGTTTCCGATTGGTGAGTTACTAAAACCGCAGGTTCGCGAAATTGCGAGGCAACAAAATCTGCCCACCGCCGAACGTAAAGATTCGCAGGGAATTTGTTTTGTTGGAAAGGTAGATTTACCAACTTTCTTACAACAGCAACTAAAAACAAAAGTTGGTAATATTATTGAAATTCCTGAAAAATTTATGGCACAAAAGAAACTATTTGAAGTTTCGGAGGAAAATTATAAAAAACTTTGTTTTCCTTTTCCATACAAACCCTGGAATGGTGATACAATTGGCGAACATCAAGGCGCTCATTTCTATACAATCGGGCAACGAAAAGGACTAAATATTGGTGGACACAAAGAACCACTTTTTGTTTTAGGAACCGATGTTCAACGAAATATTATTTATGTGGGCGAAGGAAAAGAGCACCCTGGTTTATATCGAAAAGGCTTATTTATTTCGACTGAAAACATGCATTGGATTCGCTACGATTTAAAAATGCAAGTTGGCGAAAAAAGAGATTTTGAAATTCGAATTCGATACCGGCAAGCACTTGAAAAAGGCAGCATTCATTTAAAAGAAGATGGAGCATATTTTTTGTTTGAAAAAGAGCAACGTGGAATAACATCGGGGCAATTTGCAGCCTGGTATTTGGGCGACGAATTAATTGGATCGGGTGTGATAACATAAAATAATTCTAAAGACAAATGTTGGACTACGAAAAAACTTAGGTCTTCGGACTTCGGACTTCGGACTTTATATTAAATTAGCACAAAATTATTTAAAATGATAAAATCAATGACTGGCTTTGGTAAAGCCGAATTCGAGGCAAATAATAAAAAGTTTACCATCGAAATTAAATCGCTCAACAGTAAACAAATTGATATTAATACCCGGACACCGGCACTTTATCGCGAAAAAGATATTCTTATCAGAAAATCACTTTCTGAAAAATTAATTCGAGGAAAAGTTGATTTTAATATTTATGTTGAAAATTTAGGTGACGAATCGAATTCAAAAATAAACGAGCCAATTCTAAAAAGTTACTTCCATCATTTAAGGAAAATAAGTAAAGAGCTAAATTTAGAAGTCGATCAATCAACATTGCAAGCAACAATGCGTTTGCCCGATGTGGTTAAAACAGAATATGAAACACTCGATGAAACTGAATGGGATACAATTCTGAATAACATTCAAAAAGCGCTGATTGATATCGACGAATTCAGAATTCAGGAAGGAGAAGCTTTGCTAACCGATATTTCGGGAAATATTAATAGCATAAAAAACTTACTTACTGAACTGGAACCTTTCGAAGAACAACGTATTGAATCGGTGAGAAAACGACTAACGGAAAATCTGGATAAAGTAAAACTAAATGGAAATATTGACGAGAATCGTTTTGAACAGGAGTTGATTTTTTATCTTGAAAAACTGGATATTAACGAGGAAAAAGTAAGACTCGCCAATCATTGCGAATACTTTTTGGAAACAATTGCACAGACAATTCCTACCGGGAAAAAACTAGGATTTATATCACAGGAACTTGGGCGCGAGATTAATACAATTGGTTCAAAAGCCAACGAAACAAATATCCAAAGAATTGTTGTTCAAATGAAAGATCATTTAGAGCGGATTAAAGAACAGTTGTTGAATGTACTTTAGTTGTAAGTAGGAAGTAAAAAGTCGTAAGTAGAAAGTAGAAAAGTTGGAAGTAAAAGGTAGAAAGTTTATGGTTGCAAACTCGAAGCTCAAAGCTCAAAAAAAAGGCAAACTAATTATATTTTCTGCACCTTCGGGAGCGGGAAAAACTACAATTGTAAAACACCTTGTTCAGCAAGATTTAAATCTCAGGTTTTCAATCTCTGCAACCAACCGTAAGAAACGCCACACCGAAGTGCACGGAAAAGATTATTATTTTATTAGTGATAAAGAATTTCAGCAAAAAGAAGATGATAAAGAATTTCTGGAATGGGAAGAGGTTTACAAAGGAACTTGTTACGGAACGCTGAAAAGTGAAGTTGAACGAATAATAAATTTGGGTATAAATGTTATTTTCGATGTTGACGTAGTTGGTGGCTTAAACATTAAAAAAATTTATGGAAATGATGCATTATCCGTTTTTGTTCAGCCTCCTTCGGTTGAAGAACTTCGAAACCGTTTGCAAGCCCGTTCAACGGAAACCGATAAAAAAATACAAATGCGAGTTGCCAAAGCGGAGCACGAATTAAGTTTTGCAAATCAGTTTGATGTTGTAATTGTAAACGATAATCTTGAAAAGGCATTTTTTGAAGCAAAAAATATTTTACATGAGTTTTTAAAAAAATAACAAATCACAAAAAAATCAAAATTCAAATAATAATCAATTTGCAAAAAAGAATAAAACCGTAATTAAAAATAGATTCTTGCATTCGTTTGAAGTTTAAAATATTTATGGTTTGGAACTTATTTGTAATTTGGTACTTGTTATTTTGAAATTTTATAAAATGAACAATTTAGTGACCGACTTGCTTACACCGAAAACAAACATTCAATTAAAAGTTGGTTTGTATTTTGGTTCGTACAACCCAATTCATATTGGCCATTTAGCCATTGCCAACTACATGGTTGAGTTTACCGAAATCGACCAACTTTGGTTTGTTGTTTCGCCACAAAACCCGTTCAAAAAGAAAGTAAATTTATTGGACGATTATCAACGTTTAGAAATGGTACACCGTGCAATTAAAGGCGATGACAGATTGCGAGCTTCAAATATTGAATTTAATTTACCAAAACCAAGTTATACGGCAAGCACACTTGCCTACTTAAAAGACAAACACCCTAAATACCAATTTGTTATATTAATGGGATCGGATAATTTAGAGAATTTTCATAAATGGAAAAATTACAAAACCATAATTGAAAACCATGGAGTAATTGTATATCCACGCCCCGGTTTCGATAAATCTACAGTTCAGTCTCACGAGAATATTACATTTGCTGAAAACGCCCCTCAAATGGAAATTTCTTCGTCGTTTATTCGAAAATCAATTCAAGCCGGAAAAGATGTTCGACATTTTCTTCCACCAAAAACATGGGAATATCTGGAAGAAATGTATTTCTACAGGAAATAATAAATACTTTAAAATAATTATCTTTAAAACTTAATCTACTATTAAATAAACCGGATGAATTTTTCTTTTAATTCAATTAAGCTTATTATAATAACACTCTTTTCGCTTGTTTTTTTTGAGGCAAAAGCACAAAAATCAATTCAGTCTGCACAATTAAACTCACCTCCGATAATTGATGGTTCTTTTGAACCCGCGGTTTGGATCGACGCTGATAGTGCCACACAATTTATTCAGATGGAACCTCAACCAGGTGATCCGGCATCGGAAAAAACGGTGGTTTATTTTGGATACGACGACGAGAATGTTTATGCTGTTTTTAAATGTTACCAATCGACACCGGTAATTGCGAAAAACCAAAGCCGCGACGCGCTTAGTAAAAATGATGATTTAACGGCCCTGATTCTGGACACGTACAATGACAACCGAAGTGGTTATGTTTTTTTTGTGAATCCGCTGGGAACTCAAATAGAAATGAAAGTGAACGACGATGGCAGAAACATGGATTTGAACTGGGATACCGAATGGAAATGCGAATCGAAAAGTTTCGATTGGGGCTGGTGTGTAGAAATTGAAATTCCTTTTAAAAGTCTAAAATACAAAAAGAGTATCGAAAATTGGGGAGTTAATTTTGCACGCATTATTCGTTCGAATTTCGAAACCAGTTATTGGTCTGGAACACTGAGCGATGATTTTAGAATTTCGCAGGGAGGGATTTTAAAAGGAATAGAAACGAAAGGAAGTAATATGAAACTTTCGATTTTTCCATACCTCTCTTTTTTAAAAACTTCGGGTAAAAAAGTAAAGGCCGATATTGGTGGTGATGTTAGGTTGCAAATTAGCCCGAATGTTTCGCTAAATGGAACCATTAACCCCGATTTTGCAACTGTAGAAGCCGATCAGCAACAAATAAATCTCACCCGATACGAATTAAGATACCCTGAAAAAAGGCTGTTTTTTCAAGAAGGAAACGATATGTACAATACCCGGATTAAGACTTTTTACTCCCGGCGAATTCAGGACATCGATTTTGGTGAACGCTTAAATGGAAAAATTGGGAAAACTCAGTTTAATGTTTTGAATGTACGAACACCTCAACTTTCCGACGAAGAACCTTCCTCATTTTTTACTGCTGCCCGTGCCAAATTCGATTTTTTGAAATCGTCCACAATGGGTTTAACATTGGTAGATAAAAGCTGGAGTGACGGATTTACACGCTCTTTAAGCTTAGATTACATAATGAATCTGGGTAAATTCTGGAAATTAACCGGGCAATTTGTGGGAAGTGCTCCGGGCAATTTGTGGGATCACAGTGCATGGTTTATGCGTTTTGCACGCGAGAATAACATTTATCACCTACATGTTCGTTATACCGAAATTGGAAAAGATTTTCAAGAAAATGTAAATCAAACCGGATTTGTAACCGACGACGACCGCCGGGAAATAGACAACGATATTACGTACAAATGGTGGTTACAAAACAACACATTCGAATACATCGATTTTCAAAGTAATAACAATGTTTTCTGGAGTCTTGGAGGAACTTTGCGAAGCTGGTATCTGACCGACGCAGTTAATTTTTATTTCAAAAATAAATTGAATTTTGAATATGCTTACAACAACGAATACAAACTTTACGAAGAAGAATTTTATAACCATAAACACACCTTTAGTCTGGGCTACAATACCGATGAATGGAGTCATGCAACCGTTAGTTTTACCACAGGTAAAAATTTCGACCGCGATTTTACTTTGATAAAAGGAAGTGCAAGAGTTAAGCTAATTCAAAACCTATCGTTAAGTTATTCAGCGAATATTTTAAATTTTAACCCTGACCCCGGCGATAATTCCACCCTTATAAATGTTGTTACTGCAAATTACAATTTCACCAAAGATTTATGGCTGAAAGTATTTGCACAAAACAGCACTAAAAACGAAAATGTATATTTATACGGAATGTTTGGCTGGCGTTTTAAGCCACCTTTTGGGGCACTTTACCTCATTTACTCTCATGATGAATTTCGCGATGCCGCAGGTTTTCCACAATCCGACAACCTGTTTCTGAAACTAACGTATCCAATTTCGATTATTAATTAGTTTTCTTTCTTTTTTTACTTTTACAAAACCAAACTCTTAATTTGTTGTTATAGACTTCAAATAATTTATAATTAAAATTACCATGAAAAAAACAACTCAACTTTTCGCGTCAGCCATAATTATTGGCATTTTAAGTTTGTCCAGCCTGCAATCGAATGCTCATTGCGAAATTCCTTGTGGAATTTATGGAGACTCGGTTCGTATAACTTTACTTTACGAACACATTACAACCGTTGAAAAATCGATGAATATGATTAATCAACTTTCCGAACAGGAAAACCCGGATTACAATCAATTGGTTCGTTGGGTTACAAATAAAGAGGAACATGCAAAAAAAATCCAGGAAATCGTAAGCCAATATTTTTTGCATCAGCGAGTAAAACCTACAACATCGGATAACAAGGAAGCTTACAAAAAATATTTGAAACAGTTGGAACTGCTTCACCACATTTCGGTTTTTGCAATGAAAAGCAAACAATCTACTGATTTAGGAAACATTGAAACTTTGCGAGAAAAAGTTCATGCTTTCGAACATTCTTATTTTGCCGGACACAAGCATTAAAAATAAAATATCAATAAAAAATGAGGATTCTGAATGTTTCAGAATCCTCATTTTTTTATACAATTATCGACAATCGAATTTCTAAATTCAGAACAAGAAATGTCTTAAAACAAGCTATCTCGTTTTTGTCATATCCTCATCAACACAAATTGTATAATCGGCCAAGCCTACGTTTTCTTCACTTAACTCTGAAACATCGCTCTGAGAAACTGTGTGAATAGTAACAATATTTAATTCGGGGTTTGCCATTTTCAGGTACCAGTAAATGCTTTCAAAATTCTCGGAATGATAAGAACCATGGTAATGGATTAACATTTTCCCGGGCGACCAATTTTTTAGTATAAAATATGCCATTGTTGCATCTTTTATAGCTTGCGATTTCGGAAAATTTTCAGTTACATGTGGTCCCATTCCTTCCATTTCCATCATACTTTTGTAGCAGTTCAAAGTTGAATCATAATCGATGGGTAAAGGAGGAATAAATGTTTTAGCCGCATCAGAAAGTTCTTCCAAACCCTCGAATCCTTTTGAATTAACTAAAGATGCATAACGCCGGGGAACATTTGTTGCCACAAAGTTTAATCTATTTTTATTGGCAAATTCAACCAAGGGTTTATAGTCGGTTTTATAATTTGGCCAAATTCGGGCTTCCGCCTCAAAGCTTTTTTGCGAAATTAAACTATCTAAATATTCATTTAAAATCACCTGATTATCGCTTTCGAACATTTCGGCACCCAGCACTAAATTTTCATTTTTTAGCTCGAAAAGATCAGTTGTTAACTCCAATTGCAGCCAATGCGAAATAGGATTATCGTGAGATTCGCCAAACAAAACAATATCTGCACCCTGAATTTCTTTTAACATTTTTGAATACTTTACCTCCTTACCGACTTTATTAAAAAGAGAATAAGCAGGTTTGTCTGATTTAAATGCCGCAAAAACAAAAAATAATAAAACAAAAAATAGTTGAAATTTCTTCATAATTATAATTTTAAAAACAAAAATACAACAACTTAAGGAACGTACAGTTCAATATAAATACAAACTTCATTCAAATAAAATCTAAATTTTTCATTTTAAAAGAGAATTGCTTTATATTAAGTTTAATACATGCCAATTCTCAATTAATGGATTAATTTTGATCCATTTATTATTACAATTAATTATGGGCGAAACTGGGTGGTTTTACAGGACTTTTATCGATCCGCTTTTGAAATCGGGGCGAAAATTAATTAAAAATAATATTAACGCCGGCGATATGGTTTTAGATGTTGCCTGCGGAACCGGTGCCCTGGTTTTCGATTTGGCTGAAAAAGCTAAAAAAGTTGTTGGTGTCGATTTATCTGAATCGATGTTAAAAGCTGCCCGACTAGAACAAAAGAAACGCGGTGTAAATAATGTTGAATTTATTGTAGCAGATGCAACTCTTCTATCCGTTTTCGCAGATAATGAGTTTGATATAGTTACACTTTCAATGGCGTTGCACCAGTTCAATCCGGAGTTGCACTCCCCTATTTTAGCAGAAATGAAACGGATAAGCAAAAAAATTATTATTGTAGATTATGCTGTTCCTTTGCCAAAAAGCACAAATGGTATGGCGGCAAGAATAATTGAATTTCTTGCGGGTAAAGAACACAATGGAAATTTTAAGCGGTTCTGCAAATTAGGTGGACTTGTACCAATTCTTGAAAAAAATAATTTGCAAATAAAAACAAATAAAAAATTTGGATCTGGTATTTTTCAAATAATCATTACTTCAGCCCGATAATTATTATTTCTATCTTACGGATAAAAAACATGAATCAGCTTTTCGAAAATATTCTTTTAATTGCAGGAAGTGGCAGAAATGTCGGCAAAACAACATTTGCTTGTAAAATTATTCGGGCCGAAAAAGAAAAACAAATATATGCTGTAAAAATTACTCCCCATTTCCACAAACCCACTCCAGGATTACTTGAATTTGAAAAAGGAAATAATTGGATTATTTATGAAGAAACAAACGCATCGACAAAAAAAGATTCTTCACTTTTCCTACAAAGTGGGGCAAAAAAAAGTTTTCTAATTCAATCAGAAAGGGAATATTTATAAGCAGCTTTTGATGCACTTGAAAAGTACCTGCCAAAAAATAATGTAGTAATTATTGAATCCTCCGGTTTGGCAGAAATAATCAAACCCGGACTTTTAATAGTTGTACTTCCCGATGGCGAATGTCAGAAAAAAGAAATTGAATTAACGCTGGAAAAAGCTGACTTAATTGTTATTTCGGATGGAGAAAAGTTTTATCCACCTGCCGAAAAAATCTCTTTTAAAAATAAATGGGAACTGAAATAACAAACTAAACCACAATGGATTTTCAATTTATAGGTTTGAATTAAGTATGAAATTTGTTTAGCATACACCAAATAACAATTAACAAATATCAAAAGTGGCTAATAAAGTTATTCTTTCTCAAAAACTCAGGATATTTCAGAGTCTTAATAAACGGGGAATTTGACTATTGGAGATCCTGAAACGAGTTCAGGATGACGAAACAGCTACTTTTAAAAAAACTCATTTTTTACAATTAAAGTTTAAGTTTTGAGTATAGGGAAAAACCTGAAATTTGGAACTTGAAGCTTGGAACTTTAAACTCTGAACTCTGAACTTTAAACTAAAGTTTCGCCATTTCCTCTTTTAACCATTTCGGTCGGTTTGTAGTAATTCCTGTTACTCCAATTTCGGTGAGTCGTTTTGCTTCAACAGGGTCGTCAACAGTCCAGGTAAGAACTTCAAGATTTAATTCTTTAGCCGACACAACAAGTTCTTCATCAATTATTGAATATTTTAGATTTATACCATCCAATCCTTTTTCAGCTGCTTGTTTCATTTTCTTTTTCAAACCGGGTTTTATAGCACTTAACCAGTAGCATTTATTGTCAGGGAATTCTAGTTTCGTATCTAAAATTGTATTCCAACCAAAAGCAATAAATACAATTTGTTCCTGTTTTCCGCTTTTTTCAACACATCGTTTTAATGCAGGCAAAACTTCGCTGCCACATTTTATTTCAACAACCAGAGTTTTACTTTCCGGCACAGTTTCAATAATTTCAGAAAGAAATGGTATTTTTTCGCCTTTGTATTTTTCATCCTTCCAAACACCGGCATCTAAATCGCGCAATAACATCGAAGGATTATCTTTTATGGCAAGGTTCTTTTTTCCGGAGCAAGTTCTTTTTGTGTCTTTATCGTGAATAACCATAACGCGGTTATCTTTCGACAAATAAATATCAATTTCCACTGCATCGGCACCAAGTTCCCATGCAAGATTCGCAGAAGCTACCGTATTTTCTGGAGCCAAATAAGATGCTCCACGGTGTGCAATAAATGTATTTTGTGCAAAAATATTCATAACAAAAAAAACAAAAAGAAAGGTTAATTTAAATTTCATGACAATAATTTTATTCAGAACGAAGATACATCGGATTAAAATAATCCGGGCAAAAATTACGTTAAAAAATGTAGCTTTGCACTAATCTTTTCAATTGTTTATGAAAAAAAATATTTCCTCTCGTATTGGTATTTTTATTTTAAAGCAGGTTGCCCGACTTCCTTTTGGATTGATATATATTTTATCCGATATTTTTTATTTTGTTGTTTATTATGTTGTCAGCTATCGGAAAAATGTCGTTTTGCAGAATCTAAGAAATTCTTTTCCTGAAAAGAATGAAAAAGAATTAAAAAAGATTTCAAAAAAATTCTTTCATCACTTCTGCGATTTAAGCCTTGAAGCAATTAAGACTCATGGAATGAATGAGAAGGATGCCATGAAACGAATGGTAGTTAAAAATGCAGATATCGTTAATCAATATTTCGATCAAGGTAGAAGTGTTGTTGTTCTTACCATGCATTACAACAACTGGGAGTGGAGTAACATTCTCGGGAAGCATCAGAAACATCAAATACTAGCAATTTATAGACCCATGACTAGTTTGCCATTCAATATATTTATGAATAAGGCTCGTGATAAGTTTGGCGCAACGGCAATAAAAGACTCATTAACTTTACGTACAGTAATAGATAAAACGAGAAAAAATGAACCAGTTTTTATTTGGCTGGCCGCAGACCAAACTCCACCTAAATTTCATAAATACTGGATGATGTTTTTAAATCAGGAAACACTATTTTATCCAGGTCCTGCTTCTATTTCTAAGCGGTTTAATTATCCTGTCTTTTTTCAATCCATGAAAAAAACAAAACGTGGACATTATGAAACCAGTTTTGAATTACTTTTCGAAAATCCAAAAGAAATTAGCGAAACTGAAATAATGCAAACTTTTGTAGCGAAAATGGAGGAAATAATTAGAGAAGAGCCGGAATATTATCTTTGGTCGCACCGGCGCTGGAAACATAAACGCCCTGTTGAGATTCCATTGCAAAAATAAAGATTTTTTGAAAAATGAGAACCAAAACACTTGAACAAAAAGATAAACGATTTCACGAGAGTTTTTTTAAACAAATATTAAATTCAATTCTTGTTGGAATTCTTATAGGATTATCATACTTGCCTTTTGGGATTCTATTTGGAATATCAGACATCTTTTATGTCTTGCTACGTTATATTGTAAAATATAGAAACAAAGTAATTATCGAGAATTTATCGTTTGCTTTTCCAGAAAAAACGAAACTTGAAATCAAATTAATTAGGAATAAATTCTACTATCATCTTTGTGATGTTTTTGTTGAAAATATAAAAATATACAGCTTGAATAGTAACGCCGCCAAACGTAGAATAAAAATTAAAGGTGCCGATGAAATGAATGCTTACTTTGATAAAGGGACAAGCGTAATAATGCTCGGAATGCACTATAATAATTGGGAATGGAGCAGCTTTTTGCCGTCAGAATTAAAACATAAAAATTTAGTAATTTATAATCCGTCCAGAGGAAATCATGCCTTTGAAAAGTTCCTACTTCATTCGCGCGAAAAGTGGGGCAGTACTTTTGTTCCAGTTCACAAATCGACCAGAACTGTGTTGGAATTTAATAAAAAAGAAATTCCAACTGCTCTCGGACTTGGTGCCGATCAAGCGGCACCGGCCACTTCAAAATTCTGGACAATGTTTTTAAACCGGGAAGCACCATTTTTTTCAGGTCCTGAAAAGATTGCAAAAAGAACAAATCAACCTATTTTCTTTCATCACACCCGAAAAATAAAAAGAGGCCATTACGAAATCGAACTATTCCCTTTAATCGAAAATCCAAAAGACATAGAATCAAAAGATATTCTTTTGATTTACATCCGTAAAATGGAAGAAATAATTAATGAAAAACCAGAATTTTATCTGTGGTCGCACCGACGTTGGAAACACACCCGCCCCGAGGGAATTCCGCTGACATTATAGAAAGCTTCTCCAAAGAGGAATATGAAACCATAATCAATTACCAATTTTAAATTGAAGTGGATCTTGTTCACTAAAAAGCAACAACCTGTAACTACAACTGAAAACTATTCACTAAAACTTTCACTTATTCATTTCGTAAGAAACCATCTACATTTTTAGCGGCAACGTTTCCTGCCTGAATTGCATGAACCACCAAACTGGCGCCTTTTTCCACATCGCCGGCAGCAAATATTTTATCGATAGAAGTCTGTTTGTTTTCATTTACAAGTACATTCCCGCGTTTATCGTATTCAACACCAAAACTGTCGAGTAATCCGGCATGAACAGGTTGAATAAACCCCATTGAAAGAAGAACTAATTCAGCATCAATTATTTCGTTTGTTCCCGGAATTTCATTCATATTCCAGCGTCCGGTTTCGTCTTTTTCCCATTCAACCTGAACAATTTCAACTTGTTTTAACTTACCGTTTTCGCCAATAAACCGTTTTGTATTCAAACTCCATCGACGTTCGCAACCTTCTTTATGCGAACTGGTTGTTCGTAATGTTTCGGGCCAGTACGGCCACGGATTATTAAGTTCACGTTTTTCGGGAGGTTTTGGTAGAATCTCGATTTGAGTTACCGATTTTGCTTTTTGACGGATAGAAGTGCCCACACAATCGGAACCAGTATCGCCACCACCAATAACCAGAATATTTTTATCTTTTGCCAGAATCTGGTCTTCATCAGCAATAATTTGTTCAGCAACTATTTTGTTTTGTTTTGTAAGAAAATCCATTGCAAAATGTACTCCATCCAATTCGCGTCCTTCCACCGGAAGATCGCGGGCTTGTTCTGCTCCAACAGCTAATAAAACAGCATCGAATGTTTCGAGCAATTCATCTTTTAAAATATCAACACCTACATTTATACTAGTTTTGAACTCAATTCCTTCCTCAACAAAAATTTCCAATCTACGGTCGATTACTCTTTTATTCAATTTGAAATCAGGAATTCCGTAACGCAACAAACCACCAATTGCATCGTTTTTCTCGAAAACCGTAATTGAATGTCCGGCTCGGTTTAACAAATCCGCTGCTGCCAAACCAGCAGGTCCCGACCCAATAACCGCTACTTTTTTCCCTGTTCTGACTTTTGGTGGATTGGGTTTTATAATGCCCGCATCAAATGCCTGTTCAACAGTTGCGCATTCATTTTCGCGAATAGTAACAGCTTCTTCGTGAATTGCCAACACGCACGATTTTTCGCAAGGTGCCGGACAAATTCGCCCGGTTATTTCAGGGAAACTATTTGTTGAATGAAGGATATAATATGCTTCTTCTTTTCTTCCATTATAAACAGCATCCTGCCATTCGGGAATTTTGCTACCAACAGGGCAACCCCAATGACAAAACGGAATACCACAATCCATACAACGCGAAGCCTGTAGTTGCCTGTCCTTTTCGTTCAGTGTCTGTTCCACTTCCCCATAATCGTAAACTCTCTCTTTCAACGGACGATATTCAGCGTCTTTGCGGGGTACAGTCATAAAACCTTTTGGATCTCCCATATCTATATTTCGTAATTTTTCAAATTAAAATAAAAACCTGCTCTATTCATGACGTGAAGGATCATCTTCTGTCAATTGTAATTTTTTCTGCAATTCTTTAACTTTTTGTTCTTCCAGAACTTTCCTGTATTCAAAAGGAATTACTTTTACAAAACTTGGCAGATATTCTTCCCAATTGGTAAGAATTTTCGATGCAAGCGAACTTTGCGTATATAACAAATGATTGCTGATTAAACCCTGCAATTCTTTAACATCGGCTTTGTCTTCAACCGGAACCAAATCTACCAAACCACGGTTGCAATAGTAATTAAAATCGCCTGTCTCATCTAAAACATAAGCAATTCCACCACTCATCCCGGCGGCAAAATTCCTCCCTGTTTTCCCCAAAACCACAACTCTTCCTCCGGTCATGTATTCGCAACAATGATCGCCCGTTCCTTCAATTACAGCTTTTGCTCCGGAGTTTCTCACGCAAAATCGCTCACCTGCTACTCCCCGTATATAAGCTTCGCCTGCAGTGGCTCCGTACAAAGAAGTATTTCCAATTATAATATTTTCTTCAGGTTTGAAAGTTGAACCAGTTGGTGGAACTACAATAATTTTTCCGCCCGAAAGTCCTTTTCCAATATAATCGTTTGAATCTCCCTCTAAACGAAAGGTTACACCTTTTACAAGGAATGCCCCGAAACTTTGCCCGGCAGTGCCGTTGAAAGTACAGTTGATTGAATCTTCGGGAAGCCCTGCTTCACCATATTTTTTTGATATTTCGCCGGAAAGCATTGCGCCCGCTGTGCGATCAACATTTATAATTTTATGCGAAATCCAAACTTTTTCGGAACCTTTAATCGCTTTCTTTGCTTCTTTTATTAAATCGAAATCAAGATGACCTTTGCTTGATTGAGTATTGGAACCTGTATTTCGAATGTCATATTCTTTCGTTTCTTTTGGCATATAAAGCAACTTCGAAAAATCAACATTTTTCATTTTCCAGTTTGTAACTTCCGGGTTAACCTCTAACAAATCGGTGCGACCAACAATGTCGTCAAATTTGGTAAAGCCCATTTCTGCCAAATATTCACGAATTTCCTGTGCAATAAATCTGAAAAAATTAATCGTGTATTCCGATTTCCCAATAAATCTTTTTCTCAACGATTTATCTTGAGTTGCAATTCCTGCCGGGCAGGTGTTCATGTGGCATTTGCGCATCATTATACAACCCAGCACAATTAATGCTGAAGTTGAAAAACCAAATTCTTCTCCACCCAAACAAGCCAAAGTTACCACATCGCGACCATTTTTTAACTGACCATCGACTTGCAATTTTACTCTACCCCGTAAATTATTTAAAACCAGTGTTTGTTGTGTTTCTGCAATTCCGAGTTCAACAGGCAACCCGGCATGTTTTATTGAACTAGCCGGACTTGCACCCGTTCCGCCATCGGCTCCTGCAATAATAATAATATCGGAAAACGCTTTTGAAACGCCGGCGGCAATTGTTCCCACCCCATCTTCTGAAACTAATTTTACTGAAACTTTTGCGTTCGGATTGGTAATTTTAAGATCGTAAATTAATTGTGCCAGATCTTCGATTGAATAAATATCGTGATGCGGTGGTGGCGAAATCAAAGTAATTCCCGGCGTAGAATTTCGGGTTTTTGCAATAATTTTATTCACTTTATAACCGGGTAACTGACCACCCTCGCCAGGTTTTGCACCCTGCGCAATTTTTATCTGAAGTTCTTCGGCATTGGTGAGGTAGTTGTTTGTTACGCCAAAACGACCCGAAGCAACTTGTTTAATTTTACTGTTTTTTATGGAACCAAAACGTTCCGGATTTTCTCCACCTTCGCCGGTATTACTTCGTCCGCCGATGGTATTCATAGTAATCGCCAGTGCTTCGTGCGCTTCCTTACTTATCGAACCGTACGACATTGCACCGGTCACAAATCGTTTCATTATTTCTTCAACCGGCTCAACATCTTCAACTGAAATCGGATTTTTTTTGAAGTTAAAACAGCTTCGAATAAATGCAGGTTTTTTATTTTGTTCATCAACAATCGCACTGTACTCTTTGTACTTTTTGTAATCGTTAGTTCGGGTTGCCCATTGTAAAAGTCCTATTGTTTCGGGGTTCCATGCATGATGTTCGCCATATTTGCGCCAGGCATTTGTACCACTGCTTTCAAAACGGAAAGGTTCTGGTGTAGTGTCAATTTTATAAGCCTTTTCGTGAAACATGGTGGTTTCTTTGTATATCTCTTCCAATCCGACTCCACCAATTTTAGAAACCGTTCCGGTGAAATATTTTTCAATCAAACCCTGGCTTACTCCAATCGATTCAAAAATTTGCGACCCGTGATAACTGCGTAAAGTAGAAATCCCCATTTTAGAAAACACTTTCAATAATCCCTTATTTATGGCTTTTATGTAGTTTTCTCTTGCCTTTTTATATTCCATATTAATTTTGCCCTCTTTTACCATGTAATCGATGGCAGCAAAAGCAAGATATGGATTAACAACACTTGCGCCGTATCCGAGTAACAACGCAAAATGATTTACTTCGCGAGCCTCGCCGGTTTCAACAATTATTCCCACCTGCATTCTCTTTTGAGTTTTTATGAGATGATGGTGAACCGCGGCAACAGCAAGCAACGAGGGAATTGGTGCCTGGTCTTTTGAAATATTCCTGTCGGTAAGTATTATATAATTCTTTTTATTGTCAACTGCTTTTTCTGCATCGGCAAGAATTTTTTCTAAGGCAGCCTCGAAACCATTAACACCTTCTTTTACATCGAAAACCATTGGAATGGTTTTGTGCGTAAACATTTCATCTTTTAAATCCTTGATTTTTCCAAGGTCGGTGTTAATTAGAATTGGTCCCATAAATTTAACCAACTTACAATGATCCGGAGATTCAGAAAGCATATTCGATTGCAATGAACCAATATAATTTGTAAGTGCCATTACTAAACCTTCACGAATTGGGTCGATTGGCGGGTTGGTAACCTGAGCAAACATTTGTTTGAAGTAGTCGAAAAAACGTTTTGGTTTATCCGAGAAAACAGCTGGTGGAGCATCGTTTCCCATCGAGCCGGTTGGTTCGGCACCATTTTGACTCATGGGTTGAATAACTTCATACATGTCTTCTTTTGTGTAACCAAAAACATCGGAATACGTTTCGAAGTTTTCTATGGAAGACGGTACCCGGTGTTTTACAACAATGTCTTTCATTTGCAAACGATTTTCCTTCAACCACATTTGGTAAGGATTACGTCGGCTAAGCTGAGCTTTAACTTCCTGATCGGGAATAATTATGCCCAACTGTGTATCTACTAACAAGATTTTCCCGGGGCGCAAACGGCCTTTTTCTTTAATTTCTTCTGCTTTGAAAGTTTGCACTCCAACTTCGGAGCCCATCACAATCAAATTGTTTTTTGTGATTACATATCTGGAAGGGCGTAACCCGTTCCGATCGAGGGTTCCTCCAATATAACGTCCATCGGAAAAAACCATCGAAGCAGGTCCGTCCCAAGGCTCCATTATAGTAGAATGATATTCATAAAAAGCCTTTAAACTATCCGGAATTGGATTCTTCTGATTAAAGGATTCGGGAATCATCATACACAATGAATGTGGGAGCGACCTTCCTGTTAAATGCAAGAATTCCAGAACATTATCGAACGAAGCAGAATCAGATTTTCCAGGTTCAATAACCGGTAAAAGTTTTTTAAGATCTTCTCCGTAAACTTCCGATTTCATTAATGCTTCGCGTGCCTGCATCCACAATCGGTTTCCGCGAACCGTATTAATTTCGCCGTTGTGGGCAACCATTCTGAAAGGTTGTGCTAAATCCCAGGTTGGAAATGTGTTGGTGCTAAACCTAGAATGAACGAGTGCAATCGCACTTTTAAACTGTTCGTTTTTAAAATCGAGAAAATAACTACGCAACTGGTCGGGTGTAAACATTCCCTTGTACACAATTATTTTGGCCGAAAAACTGGGTTGATAAAAACTATCTTTGTATTTCAGATTCGAATCACGAATTTCTTTTTCAGCAAGTTTACGAACAATGTATAATTTTCTTTCCAGCGCATCTTTTTCAAGATTTGCTTTTACAAAAACCTGTTTAATTGTAGGTTCGGTTGTTTTTGCAATTTCGCCCGGTGCCGAGCTATCAACGGGTACATCGCGGTATGCCACCAGTTTTAAACCTTCTGCTTCAATATTTTTGGTTAAAATCTCAACACAAATATTAGCTTCAGTTTCTTCTTTGGGAAGAAAAATAAGTCCGGTACCATATTTCCCCTGTTCGCCTACCTTTAATTTTAAAACCTCGGTAATAAATTCATGAGGTATCTGCATTAATAAACCAGCCCCATCTCCCGATGAATTGTCGGAACTAATTGCTCCGCGGTGGTCCATATTCCGAAGAACTTCCAGACCTCTTTTTACAATATCGTGTGAAGGTTTACCTTTAATATGTGCAACAAATCCTATCCCACAACTGTCATGTTCATTTTCCGGGTTATATAATCCCTGTTCTTCAGGTAATCTCATCTGCATCATTTTTTCCCTATTTTTTAAAACTATTTTGCACAAAATTACAACGACTTGTTCGCGTAACCCGTAATTGTAAAATTGGAAGTAAAAGCTAATTTTTTCTTACGAAGTGAAATCAAAATTAATCAAACACTCAATAATTCGCAATTTACGAACAGACAATGTGCGCTTAATAACAAACATTTAACCTTAAAAACTTAAACTTAAAACTTGGCAAAACCTTTATAAATAGGCAAAATGAACATTTGTCACATTTCCAAATACTTAAAAGTTTTTACTCAAGAAGTTGTTTTATAGCTCTCGTTGTTTTCATGAAATTAAAGTTCTCAACAATTGCTTCTTTTTTCTCCAAGATTTTATCGAGGCATAAATTTCCAATACTTCCCTCGTGCGAATGATCTACATTTTTCTCTGGTTGAAATTCTCCTTTTTCTATTTGTTCGCCAACTTGTTTATAGGCTTCACGAAACGGAATTCCTTTTAAAACCAGTTTATTTACTTCTTCAACACTAAAAATAAAATCGTATCTCGAGTCATCAAGAATTTCTGAATTAGCGGTCATGTTTTTTATTGCC
>Ga0307988_1000214_pt1 | contig 44589 bp, 40 predicted proteins | sample EllFjometagen183_FD_203166 | JGI IMG/M metagenome (GOLD analysis project Ga0307988, IMG submission 203166) | Marine microbial communities from Ellis Fjord, Antarctic Ocean - #183 | ecosystem: Environmental > Aquatic > Marine > Unclassified | place: Southern Ocean | collected 2014-10-08 | reverse complement strand
TGTTTTTCGCGGCCCATGTTTGGCGGGAAACTCTCCGCCACATTTTCCAAGGGCGCGTCCCCCCTGGTTGTGACCATCCAACCCGGCGCTTTTAAACCGGTCTTCCCGGACAACTCAACGGCGGGCAGGGTGACGAAAATGGTTTATGACGGCCATGAAGACCGAATGACATTCACCGGAACCAAAGCGTCGCCCGTTGCGGGATCGGAGCTTGGCCAGGCCGATGTCATTGTTTCCGGCGGTCGGGGAATCAGGGACGGGGAAAATTACAAATACATGGAAATGCTGGCGGAGATATTTCCGAGATCCGCCACAGGCGCCTCCCGGCCGATTTGCGATTATGGATGGGTGACATACAGCAAACAGGTGGGAATGACCGGCGCCATGATTTCTCCAAAGCTGTACATCGCATGCGGGATATCGGGCGCGAGCCAGCATATCGAAGGGATCAAAGACTCCGGGTTTATCGTGGCGATCAACACCGATCCCGACGCGCCTGTTTTTCAGATCGCCGATGTCTGCATTGTGGAGGACGCCATTGAATTCATTGGATTGTTTGTCGAAACCGTCAAGACGCGCCGGTTGGGCGAGGGTTCGGATGAAAAATAATGTGCCATTTTGAGGGTTAATGCGCGGCCTGACCATCCGATATGTGTGGGCATAAAAATGCGGGCATATCGGGATTCGCCGATTTTTTATCAAGGACTATCCGCCTGTCTCAAGGGGTTGGATTCGGGTTACAGCCTGTCGTGATCTTCTGGCTCCACATCCGGGATTTTATTAAGGACGGCCTGGAATTTTTTGTGGCTGGCCCTTTTTGATCGGCTTTCAATATATTCTTCAGTTAAAAGCGCGGCCATTTTTTCGGCGGCTGCGGAAGCCACAAATTGATTGATGGAAATGCCATCTTTTTTTGCCAATAGTCGTATCTGTTCATGAAGTGAATTGGGTAGTCGCAAGCTTAAAATGCTCATGGTATCACCCCTATCTCGGTAAGAAATTCCTTGGAGTCAAAAGCCCTTAGTCCAAATTTTTCAATGTTTCGAAGCGGTCAGCCGGGCGGAGCCTTACGTTTTCTTTTTTGCGCGATAGGCTTGCCGGGGATGTTTGGGATTATTCGGGAAACGCATTTCCAGAGCATCGCCCATTCGATACAAATAGTTTTTTCTCAATGTCTTTGGCTTCCGATTCAGAAGTTTCGATAAATCATCCACGCTTAAAAAACAGTGAGAACAAAGCGCTTTAATTGCGTTAAGAACATCATTTTTTGGGGATCGCTTCCGGTCCCTGATTGGGGCGGCCAGCGCCCATAGCTCATTCCAGCGCCTGTCAGAGATATCCTTATGGGGGTAGCTCTCCGCCTTATGGGGGTAGCTCTCCGTCTTATGGGGGTAGCTCTCTTCCTTATGGGATATGCTCTCCGTCTTATGGGCCATGCTCCCTTCCTTATGGGACATGCTCTCCGTCTTATGGGCCATGCTCCCTTCCTTATGGGATATGCTCTCCGCCTTATGGGACATGCTCCCTTCCTTATGGGATATGCTCTCCGCTTTATGGGGGATGGGGCCTGTCCATTTTTCATCTCCAGATTTTTCCGCTGTAATTTTAGGAGCTTCTCCTGGGAAATAATAGGCGGTCGCTCGCCCCCTGCCTGTGGATTCAAGAGCTCCAGCATCAACAAGATGCCTTAATATGGATGTGATATCACTGGGATGGTCGCTACTCATCTGTTTCAGACGAGCGTGCGTTACTGTCCCCTCAATTTCAACCGTTATCAGAGCCAATCGTTCCGTTTCCGTCATGCGGCCAAAGTCATCCCCAAATTTTTCATTTAAAGATTGAAGGGCCTCTTCCGAGATCAAGCTTGAAAGACGCAGACGGAGCAACGTCTGATCCGGGTCGATTCTTTCCCAAAGTTCCGGGGGACGAAAATGTTGTTTTTTCCAATTGGTATATACTTTTGGCAATCCAGAACCCGCCTGTTCCCCCAACCCGATTAACTGGAACATTTTTTGAAGATTCCGGTTGCGGCAATCACTGTTGCCTCCCAAAACAGCGTCTTCAATGGGAATGCGCATATTCCCTGGATTTCGAAAAACAAAAAGTTCCGGTCGTTTAACAATCAGCACAGACACCCGTCCCGAATAATCGGCATGAATCAAAGAATTGACGAACGCCTCACGCAATGCTTCGTGCACGGGGGTATCATCCACCCGTTGATCCCCTATCAACTTAAATGGGACTTTTAAATCCTGAACCAAACGATTTATGGCGCGTCGATAAAAATCATATAGATTGCCCGACCAAGAGCCATCCGTTGTTATTCGGTCCAGCCAACGGCTGCTTTCGGATTCCTTTTGATGGGGGAGTTGCTGGTAATCAACGACATAATTTGGAGCCGCGTCAAGAATGGATCGCAACTTGCCAAACATCAGCAACCCGGCCAGGGTCAAACCTTCGATGCCTGTTTGCCGATCACGCGACAATCCTCCGATATTGCGAATAAACTCCCGATCACTGATATTACCCCAGGGATGAGAGGGCCTTGTTGAGTGAAACGCATTTCGATACGCAAGGAAAGAGTCCATGTGAATATCAGGAAAATCAAAGCCTTCCAGTAGTCGCCTGTCGCGAGAATCTTCAATCTGTTCCGCCAGCATCCGACGGACGCTTTCTTCATCGCAACGGTAATCGCCTTCATAATTGCGACGATATGTTCCGGTCAGCGGGTTCTTTCCCAGATAGACCGGTCGCTGATGACGCGAAGCGCGCGGCACATTGATTTGTATGATATTCAGCCCTTTTTCCTGGACCACTTGGACATCTTTTTCATTCAATATGTTGCGGCTCACACAATCCCGATCATTCAATGCGTCCCATAGATTTTTTTTGACTTTGCGGGTATCTTTAATGCCGGTGACTTTAAAGGAATGGTCTTTTTTTTCTGTAATGCCAAGCCATACCACTCCCCCTTCAGTGTTTGCCATGGCCGAGTACGTTTTATAAAAATCCTTGGGAACGGCGCCAGCGCCATCTTTGCCCGCCGCTTTTTTAACCTCTACGTCCACGTCTTCGCCCAGGAAGTTTAAGTTAATCTCGGCAAACTCTTTCATTGGAAAATCCTTTTTATATTTTTAAAACAAAATCATGATTCTGTGTCGTTGGCGGCTTTCAGCGGCGGCCTGTAAGCGCTTAAAAAGTAGCGGTTTGGAAATGTTGATTTAAGCGGAAATACTTATGTTGTCACATTTGCTGTTTTAATCCCTTCGAATCAGGTCAATCATTCCGATGAATTTAAAACAGATCAGGGGAACAGTAATTACCAAGGGGTCTCAATCCCTTCGAATCAGGTCAATCATTCCGATGCCATCGCCACCACCGAGGCCCCGGCTCGTGTGTTTTCGTCTCAATCCCTTCGAATCAGGTCAATCATTCCGATAAATTCATAGAGCCAACATACCAGGGCGATGATTGATAATAGTCTCAATCCCTTCGAATCAGGTCAATCATTCCGATATATCTCAGGGTGGGATCATGGAGCAGGGAATGATCCAGAGTCTCAATCCCTTCGAATCAGGTCAATCATTCCGATGTTGATGCCCTTCATGTTGGAATCAAGCGGAATTGGTCTCAATCCCTTCGAATCAGGTCAATCATTCCAATTGTTGTATATTAGTAGGAGAAGATTGAAATTTCATAGTCTCAATCCCTTCGAATCAGGTCAATCATTCCAATGAACGTTGCCGTTCACGCGAATGTTAAAGGGTAAATTGTCTCAATCCCTTCGAATCAGGTCAATCATTCCAATTGTCTATACCCGCGATGGCCTATGACGCGCCGTGGGTGTCTCAATCCCTTCGAATCAGGTCAATCATTCCAATTCTTAAATCTTTCTTTTCCCATATAAGAGTATTTAAGTCTCAATCCCTTCGAATCAGGTCAATCATTCCAATATGGAGACTTGTTTCGACTCGTTCCTAACATCTTCATGGTCTCAATCCCTTCGAATCAGGTCAATCATTCCAATGTCGATGGTGGCGGAGGTGACAATCACTTTTAGATCCGTCTCAATCCCTTCGAATCAGGTCAATCATTCCAATTTGAACAAAGTCGTGCAGTTACATCTATGCGCACACCGTCTCAATCCCTTCGAATCAGGTCAATCATTCCAATCGTGATCCACAAAATCGCCCAGGAAAACAAAAACAGTCTCAATCCCTTCGAATCAGGTCAATCATTCCAATCCATCAAAAATATGATGGCCACTGTGGTTATTGCGGTCTCAATCCCTTCGAATCAGGTCAATCATTCCAATGCTTGACAACTCGGAAAAGCCCCGCAAAGTGCTTCTACGTCTCAATCCCTTCGAATCAGGTCAATCATTCCAATGACCAAGCTGAACAATTTTGGAACAATCTATGCGAACGTCTCAATCCCTTCGAATCAGGTCAATCATTCCAATGATGCTAAAAAGGCTCTACCGAGAGCTCTGTTATTATTGTCTCAATCCCTTCGAATCAGGTCAATCATTCCAATGACGGCTGGGGTTGTGGACACGCCCATGATCAATATGTCTCAATCCCTTCGAATCAGGTCAATCATTCCAATGTTGAGGTGGGTGACACCTGTGTGATTGTGAATGGAGTCTCAATCCCTTCGAATCAGGTCAATCATTCCAATAGTAATAGTCGACACCCTACTTAAGTACCGGGGTGTTGAGTCTCAATCCCTTCGAATCAGGTCAATCATTCCAATTGCTGCTACTATGGCTGCTGCTGCTGCTGTCTCAATCCCTTCGAATCAGGTCAATCATTCCAATTGGGGTGGGGGGCTAGGATACGTAAATGGCCTACAGTCTCAATCCCTTCGAATCAGGTCAATCATTCCAATAGTTGACAAACACCTATCTCTCCACGGAATCAAACGTCGTCTCAATCCCTTCGAATCAGGTCAATCATTCCAATGAAGAATATTTGAGATTGACCCAAGAATTGAGCCACGTCTCAATCCCTTCGAATCAGGTCAATCATTCCAATTTCCGCAACGACCAATGACCGAACCCTGGGTTAGCCTCGTCTCAATCCCTTCGAATCAGGTCAATCATTCCAATAAAAAATGCAATACTTAAAAGCACAACTAAATGCAAGTCTCAATCCCTTCGAATCAGGTCAATCATTCCAATTATAAGGAATTTTTACCGTAACCCAACGAAAACACCGTCTCAATCCCTTCGAATCAGGTCAATCATTCCAATGATAACCCTTGTGGCCGTGCATGGATAAGCGTAATTGTCTCAATCCCTTCGAATCAGGTCAATCATTCCAATTTACCGATCTGGCAAGGCCCATCGGCATCTTTTTAATGTCTCAATCCCTTCGAATCAGGTCAATCATTCCAATCATCAGTGACGGCTTGACCGCCAGACCGGGTTTCCCCGTCTCAATCCCTTCGAATCAGGTCAATCATTCCAATGTTTAGGGATTTCAACCCGTGGTGTGAAAAAGCATAGTCTCAATCCCTTCGAATCAGGTCAATCATTCCAATGAAGATGATCTTTACGGAGTGATTAAAAAGATGCCGGTCTCAATCCCTTCGAATCAGGTCAATCATTCCAATCAAGATGTGCCTGGCTCCCATCATACGTTCCGGCCGGTCTCAATCCCTTCGAATCAGGTCAATCATTCCAATTCACCACCCGGTTGATGCCTTGCGCCTGGATCACCGTCTCAATCCCTTCGAATCAGGTCAATCATTCCAATTATCTCGCAACTCCCGTTATTTGTGCCGCCGCACGGTCTCAATCCCTTCGAATCAGGTCAATTATTCCAATATTTTGAGCAGGGCTGAAATAGAAGCAATAGGATAGTCTCAATCCCTTCGAATCAGGTCAATCATTCCAATGCTGTGACAATATCCGATCAAAACAAAAATCTATTTGTCTCAATCCCTTCGAATCAGGTCAATCATTCCAATTTAATAACATCGACGTGGGGCGTGAAAACAGCTCCATGTCTCAATCCCTTCGAATCAGGTCAATCATTCCAATCTTCTGGGTTTTCAAAGACCCGAAAATGGTTAAAGAGTCTCAATCCCTTCGAATCAGGTCAATCATTCCAATGTTAGCCGCAAATTGGCGCCCCATGCTGATGTGTGTCGTCTCAATCCCTTCGAATCAGGTCAATCATTCCAATGTGATTGGGTCTTACTGGACGACTCAGAAGATTCGTCTCAATCCCTTCGAATCAGGTCAATCATTCCAATGATATTTTATATTTGCCGTTGTTGATTCTTTTTTTAGTCTCAATCCCTTCGAATCAGGTCAATCATTCCAATGGTGAGGCCAGAGAATGGGCGGAAAGCTTCATAAAGTCTCAATCCCTTCGAATCAGGTCAATCATTCCAATCTTGTAATAATATATGGATGTTTTGCGCCCCTGAAACGTCTCAATCCCTTCGAATCAGGTCAATCATTCCAATTTATTATCGGGATAGATCCAGGAACGTCCTCAAACGGTCTCAATCCCTTCGAATCAGGTCAATCATTCCAATCCTTAAATTATCCCTTGTCACCCTCCGAACAATCCAGTCTCAATCCCTTCGAATCAGGTCAATCATTCCAATGTTATCACGGGGATGGTCAATCCATTCCAGCTTAACCGTCTCAATCCCTTCGAATCAGGTCAATCATTCCAATGCGGGGCGACGTCGTTGGCGACGCCGCCGCCAACCTGGTCTCAATCCCTTCGAATCAGGTCAATCATTCCAATGGAGAATCGGATGTGGAGGGAAAATACATTTTTGTGGTCTCAATCCCTTCGAATCAGGTCAATCATTCCAATGGGGTTAGTAGAGAATATCCACCACTGTTTAGATCGTCTCAATCCCTTCGAATCAGGTCAATCATTCCAATGATAATATAAGATGTGCACTGTGGGAGAATATTGTCGTCTCAATCCCTTCGAATCAGGTCAATCATTCCAATCAACTTCAGGCTCGCGCACAGGGTTAATCAATAACGTCTCAATCCCTTCGAATCAGGTCAATCATTCCAATGATGAAGGAAATATCACCCAGGAAGCTTCAGAAGCTACGTCTCAATCCCTTCGAATCAGGTCAATCATTCCAATGTTGGACACATTCAGTGTGCATTCTGTCCTGAGTCGTCTCAATCCCTTCGAATCAGGTCAATCATTCCAATCCTGGAAAGCATTAAGGAAAGCCAAGGAAGAAGAAAGTCTCAATCCCTTCGAATCAGGTCAATCATTCCAATAAAGAACCGTGAGATATATGGCGACGCATAACCCCACCGTCTCAATCCCTTCGAATCAGGTCAATCATTCCAATGGTCCAGCCCGGTGGTCGGCTCGTCAAACAGGATAAGTCTCAATCCCTTCGAATCAGGTCAATCATTCCAATAGCTCCCTCGAATTCTCAAATAACAACAGCGGGTTACATATCGGTTTCCAGTAGTCCCCTTTTAGCGGCGCTTTTTTAACGTTCATCCTCGCGGATTTTCTCGTTGGCTCCATCAATATATCCTTTAAAAATAGAGTGTTAATGATTTCCAGTAGTCTCCCCCATTTTGAGGGGTTTGAAAAAGTTCGATAATATAATCATTTTGTAGCCACTATTTGTCATCCTCCTTTCGTTTGTTTTTTTAACGCCTTGATTTTAAATAATATATACCGTTTCTACCCGGCTTGTCTCTCCTTGCCCAAAAATTTTAACCTGCTTTTCACATGCGGCGCACAAAGCATATACCCGAACACTATCTTCTTTTTCATCTATCAATTGGTTGATGCCATCAACCATTTTTCCATGCAAAGCCGAAGACAATATGCATTCAAAGACGCTGTATTGGACCCGATCCCCAAAATTTTTGAGCAAATTGGAAAGCTTTGTCCTCCGCTTGTCGTTGGGGATGTCATATGAAACCAAATACAGCATATCAATCCGTTCCAAAAGGGATATATGGTTTATCTTCAGATATCACCTTTGCCATGTTTTGGGCCTGAAGGCGGAACGCTTTTCGAAATGTGACCGTTTCTCCGCTCCTTTGGAATTCCCGGTTAAGAAATTTCTCGTATTCTGAAAAATAGCGTTTCAGAGACTCCCGCTTCAGATAGACGCCGCCTTTCGGATTTTTGTAAAAATCATCCGCTTTTAAAATGCCTTTGTTTACCAGGTTGAGCGTCAGTTTATCGCCGATGGGAGAGCGAAATTCTTCAATCAAATCAGCCCCTAATGATTCCCGGCCATAATTTGGGTGGTGAAAATAACCGAGAAATGGATCAAAACCCAGGCCGTCCAAAAGGGATGATATCTCATTGAAAATCATGGTGTAAGTCAGGGACAGCAAGGCGTTTATCGGGTCGGTCGGCGGTCGTTTGACACGGCCCGGGAATTCAAACTCCTTAAGAAACATCATGCCGTATGCATGGTAATAACTTTTAGCGGCGCTCCCCTCAATGCCGAACAATTGTTCAATGCTGTCCGCCGATTCAATGGCCACAAGCGCTTTTTTCAGACCTCCCAACTCATCTCCGAATTTTAAATTTGGATGATTGGTCAGGAACATAGTGAGCATGTGGATGCCGCTTAAAAATTTTCCTTTCAGAATTTCTTTTGACAATTTTAATCGGAATTCATCATCGTGATAGCGTTGAAACTGCATGATGCGCAATGCAATGTTTTTCGGGGCCGGGGGCGTCAGTTGCCCTTTTAATCTGCCGGTTCGCGAAAGAATCGCCAGTTCAATATCATGCTCCAAAAGCTCGTTGACGGCCTGTGTGGTGAATTGAACATTGCCGAAAATCAATACCGCGTCTATTTTATGGCATTGAACATCCAATATCGTGGCGTCATTTTTTTGAACGATCAACCGATCGCCCGTCTTGCGCAAAATCGAATTCTGCTCAGTGATGTACAGGTTCGCCATTATGAGCCTTTCTTTTTTTTGTTTTTTTTAAATGTCCATTCCAAAATATAACAGCTTCATTTTTTCGTCAACAGGCATGATATTGATATTATCCATGAACACGTGTCAACCCCGGCGCTCGTAGGGCGCGGCATGCCGCAACCTTTAGCCTAATAAACATTGATGCCCGTGATGACGGAAAAATTTTCAGCGCGCGCCTGCGTCGTTAAAAAGGATCATGGTCAAATAGGGTCACATCTCCAGCGACCGGTGACCGGTATATCAGTTTTTTTGCTTTTCCGTGCAACGCATGGGCGATCGAAAGATAAAGCCAGACAGGCGCTTTGCCGGTTAAAACAACGGTGTTGCCTTCGCCGGCCATGTCGATTGCTTTTTCAATATAAACGGATAAATTAGAAAGTTTGGCTATCTCTTCATATATATTTTCTAAATCAATGCATATCATAATCGTTATCGTATTTCAGGTTTTAAGCTTCCCCAGTTTTCATATTTTCCAACGCGATACTGCATGGAAAAAACTTTAAATTTATTGGCAAGTTCAGCGCCAACAATTGTGGCGAAAGCCACAGGGCCGCTATAGAACAAATAGACTGTATCTACGCCCGATTCGGCCATTTTTGCCATATTTTTACGTATATCACTAATAATATCAAGCGAATCTGAGGATGACAAATTCTTTTGGCGTGACGTTTTATAAATCCTGTCGTCGGGAATTTTTATATCGGAATTCATTTCACGCCAGTGTATCACTTGACTATCAATCTTTAAATCGGGATTTAAATCAACGATAAAAATAGAAGAAATCCCGACAGGTTTTTTATTGATCTCCACAAGCATCTTTTTTCGTCTTCGTTTGGCCGCGAAGATAATTTCATACCATGTCCAGAATACAGGCATAGCAAAAAGAATGGATAAGACAATGCTTATCGGGTTGAGTATCTCATTAATAATTTGCATGTTGTCGCCTTTTTAGTTGATAAGATGAGAGTTAGGAGTCTAATGGGTCTTCTTGATCATCAAATAGATGTGGAAAATCTTTTTGCAACTTATCGCTCAAATCATTATCTATATATGCTTTAAACAAGCCACCTGTTCGCATTTTAGAAAGTTGTTTTTTATACAATCCTTTAACATACAACAAATTTGCGCCATTTAAATTTGCGCCTTCCAGGTTCGTATTTCTCATATCGGCATTTTGCAGGTTCACTGAACATAAATCTGCATATGAAAGATTAGCCCCTTCGAGTTTTGCGCGAGACATTTCGGCAAATTTTAGATTCGCATAAACAAGTACAGAATCGGACATGTCTGCTGAAATGAGTGTTGAATCTTGCAAATTAGCATTCATAAGATTTGCCTTGCTTAAAGAAGCATTCGATAATATCGAACCACGCAAATCCACTTTTCTGAAATCCATATTTGATAAAAAACAATCTGTTAAGATGAATTCATGAAACCCTAAACGGTTTAATTTTAAAATGTTGGCTCTTATCTTCTGGGCCGCATTTTCTGAGTTCAACCCTCTATATCCATCTATTTCATCCTGCAATTTTCTGATATATTCTCTTTCTCGCTGTTGCCCCCACAAATCTTGAGCATTTTGAATTACTGATACTAAATAATCTTTTGGCAAGACTGCTTCAGGGTTTTTAATGATTCCAGTAACACTTCGTAACTCAAGCAGTATTTTCTCTAATTTATCTTTGGTTGATATTGGACTTGCTGTTTCTGACGGGTTATTTTTTTTAAACAATAACTCTTTAATTTTATTTGTATTTTTTTCAAAATTAGGCCAAATATTTTTCTGGAAAAAATTATGGAAGTCTTTTATTGGTCTATTAAGTTTGTCATTAAAAAAAGAGAATAAATTTTGTAAATCCTCTTTTTTATATCGTATGGCTTGAAAAGTGCTAAAAGTTGATGGGAGCATAGATGGTTCAGCATCAAATAAAATTGGGACTATTTTGCTTTTAGACACACATTTTGATATCGCGCCTGCCTCAAAGTTTAGCCATGGAGAGTTCATATTGTCTTTTGTGATAATGAGGATACCGAATTTGCATTGCTCCAATTTTTCATCAAGTTCCTCCCGCCAACGAGAACCCATATCAATATCATCAGAAATAAAGACGCCAATCTGGCGACCAATAACCAGATCTAAACATTCAGCGAAATTTTTTGCTATTTCATGGCTGAGTTTTCCTGACCAACTAACAATTATTATTTCATTCTCCATCCTTGATTTCTCCTATAGCCCAATAAATTCAAGCTTCACCCACCCAAACGGATATAAGCCATTGGCCAGCGTGCGAGTCGTGCCCCAGGGCAACGGCCTCCCATCTTTTCCGCGTCTTGTTCTCGGAGCGCGGACATTGTCCAGAGTGACAGATTCCACATGAGAAAAATGTCCAATTCGGAGAATCGCTTCATTTGCTTTCAGGTTTTCAACAATAGGGGTGAGCATCTCTATTTTGGAGCGTATTTTTTCCGCGTGAGGCAGGGAGAAAAACTTTTCCAGATCGCTTTTGTACTTATCAACATAAAAGTCGCGCAATGCTTTTAAAATAAACTCGACATCTATTTTTTGATTGTGCAGGAAAAAGGGGTTCAAGGCAAAAGTTAGGTTAGCCACAATGCTTTGTCCTGTCTGGCATAAACTTTCAACCACCTCCTTATGCCCCTTGGGAGTGAGTGATTTGCCAGGATTTTTTGAAAATTCTATGGCTTCCATAATGACCGTGCTGCCGCTTACCATGGGTATATCTTTGATCTTTAAATGTTTCATGGGGTCTTTGTCAGGCGGCCCGAATATTTTGTCGTTGTATCGTCCACGAGAATCTCGAGAAGTGACATTTGCGATTTTTACAAACTGGTTGGCGATTGCCGTTCGGATGGCGCCTTTGATTGAACTCCCTGGAATATATGGCGCCATTGTGACGGGGTTGCGCGTTACAGGCTCCACAATCACTTGATTTCGGCTGTCTTTTTTGCTGATCGCGTTATGATATGTTCTGATCAGTTCATTGTCTTCGATGGCGATCTCACAAAGAACCGCTTCAGGCGCGTCGAAATTATCTGCGATAAACGATCGGACACTCGCAAAATTATCGGAATTCATAATTTCATACAGGCGCTTTTTGTCTGGATAGCTTTCAATCCATTTTACCGTATCAACAATGAAAAGTTTTTTATCCCGAATAATATATGAGAAAGGGTCCAATTCTTCTCCGGTTCCGATATGGACAGGCGAAAGAATGTGGCACTCCACCTGGTAGTTTACTGGATTTGCCGGCTTCATGGATACACCTCGCTGGTTGTCATTTTCAAAGGCAATGTTATTGGAATGCCGCAATGCCGAATGTTGGCTGTCGGTTCGGAATGAACCTGGTTTAATAACGGTCTGTCATTCAATTCATCCTTGCAAAAAAAGATCGCCCCTGGTTCGTACATTAAAATCGGTTTTTTAAAAGGTTTGGGGTTGCCGCCTGTTGGCGATGAAAAAGCAAAGCTCCCGCCCAGCTTGCCGAATTTTGTGTTTAGCTTGTACGATGCGTCTATGGAGCCGATGCCTTCAAAAGCCGCCAGGCAGAGGGACATCCTTGCATTGGGTTCGTTGACCTCAAAAAACGAGGGGTCAAAGTCTTTGTCCTGTTCAATGGTCATATGCCCCATGCCGATTGATTTGTCAGCGCCGAAACCGTTTTGCGGGAGATAATCGGTTAAAAACCAATGCGCCCGATCATATTCCGATTCATCCGCCTGCATGTATATGTCAAGGGTTGTATCTTCATTGTGCCATCGTTTTTCACGAGTAAAGAAACCCCCATCTTCCAATGTGCGGCCGTTTATTCTGCTGATGGCGTTTGCCGCGCCTGTTTCAATGTTGAAACATGTTTCGTCCGTATCCTGCCGCTTCAAATGCATTTCATAGAATTTTTGCTGGGAATAGTCATTTTTAAGGGTTTTCCAGTCGTCTATGGCTATGAATTTTTTCTTGCTCAAGTCTTTGAGTTTTGAAACATTTTTGACAATATTTTTTCTGTCTTTTCCCATTAGCGTGTTGCTTTTTTTACGGGTTAGAGCCGGAAGAGTGGGGCGAGGCAAACGCCCTGCGGGAAAAGCGGAGGAAAACAGGATCGGCGCGGGCTTGTTTTCTTCATACCGCGTGAGAAATTCCTCCAAAAATTTATCCCCTTCAGTATAGGCTATCGCCCAACAGAGATGACCGAATAGTGTGTCCGACATGATTTCCGTCATAAAAGGAGATTTGGGAGTCGCCTTGTATCGATAAAGCATCTTGATTCTCCTTGTAAAATCATTCAAGTGAAATTGATTCCAGAAAATTTCCCGGTTGTTTTATACCGTCTATTGATATTTCTTTGAATTTTACGCGCCCGCATCCCCTTGAGCCACACCCGCCCAAAGCGTCCTCCTGCACAAGTCGTAACCCCTGCAATATGATATTAAAATAACTTTTCGGATCTTCTGGATATTTCGGATCTTCCGCAAACTCTTTATAAGAAATTTCCAAATCAAACTCCACTGTTGCGGGAACACGCTCCAAGGGGCGCGGGTTGGCTGCGCCGGTTATCCGGTCGATTGTGTTTTCATACTTGATTTCCATGGGAAGGTCGCCCCTTTTAAAGCGATTTTTCCATTTTTCTGACAGATAAGCGTCCCGCACAATAATGCGAGTGACGCTTGGCGTGGATTTTTTCTCTTTTTCGTTGTCATTATCCTTTGCGGCGGATGCCCCAAAGACAGCGCATATGTCGCAGGCTCCGCATTTGCATGGGCCGCCTTTTTTGTCATAGTTGCCGCTTTTAATTTCCAGCAATGACCTCATTTTGCCCTTTAAAGAAGAACCGGGGACATACGGCGCATGGCTTCCGGGAGTCCCGTCTTTAATGATCGGGTTGTCAAGGCCGCCTATTTCCATATTTTCATTTGCGGCTCCAATGTGCAAGCCGGTTATCACCACAATTTGCGCCTTTATGTTTTTGAATTTAAACTTGTTTAATTTCATTTTCATCGCCTCCTTAATTTTTGCCGACACCCGGGATGCCATAAAAAAAACCGACCACCGCTTCAAAATGAAGCATAAAATCTTTAAAATCCGGTTTTTCCTCTATCCGATCTATATTCTCAATTAGAAAATTCTTGAAGCTTTTCGGAATTTTCGGCTTTGAGGGATTGGCCGCATAATGAGCCTTTGACTTTTCCATTTTTATAAATGGTTTTATCTTTGGGAAATTTTTTTCTTCGTCCACCTTTTTTTCCAGCAACTTAAACTTTCCGTAGAACCTCCGCATTTGCGCAGAACTCAATGATTCTTTGTCTATTAGTTTTCTTTCATCCCTTGGGTTTCGTTTGACAAAACTGTTTGCGAGACTGTAGGCTTCCGCATCCAAAAGATCAATTCGGATATTTCCATCTTTATCCCTGTAATAGCTCATAAAAAGCCCCCCCTTTATTTCCGATTTAAATTCATTGCATAAAAAAGTGAAATGTTTAATTTATCAAGTTTGGAACAGGCTTGGCCCACTTGAAACAGATCATATAGTTTACTGGCCTCGGGCATATCTTTTATTGCTTTTTTTTTCAAAATATTTCTGCCGATATCGTAATGCGCATGAGCCACATATTTGGCGGAGCTGGGTTTGCCTTTTTTCATTTCTTTGTACATCTTATGGTATTTAAGTAATCTATGCATAAAACTGGCGCTGAAATTCGTTCTGTCCCGCTCCTGGATGGCCTTGTCGAAAAATTTTCCATCCTCGATTAATTCGTGCAACTCGTCCCATGAAACAATTTCGTCTAAAATACAAACCGCATTTTTTTCATCTTTGGTATCCGTGCTTTTCGCTTTTTCAAGCATTTCTTCCGCTTTGTCTGCGGCTCTTCTCATAGGAAATCTTGGTTTGGCGATCAGGATTCCCGCTGATATGGTTATGTCATCGTTTTTGCAACAAAATCGACGAAAGTCCTTTTGCAGTTCAATGGCGAAGCGAATGGTTTCATGCCACGGGCCTACCAGGAAAAGGTCGTCTCCGCCTGCGAAGACAACGTAAATGTCGGGGAATTTATTTTTCACCAGCGCGCTGATATAGTCGGAAAAGAAAAAATTGAACATTCTTGCGGCAAACGCGAATCGCGCCATGGAGAAATTATTTTTCATTCCCCAACTGAAAATCATCCCTAAATTGTCAATGTCGGCTTTTAAAAAACCTAACAGCGCATTCCCGATCAAATTTTCCTTTCCGTTTGTATCTTTTTCCCCCCTCAGTGATTTGGAGGCGATCATGCCAAAGGTTTTTATCTGCCCTTCTTCTATTCTTTGATCGTCCTCATCTTTTTCAAATAAAGGACTCCATATTGGGTTTGTTTTTTCTTCCGCTGTGACCACTGGCAAGTGAGTCGCCATTCTTGCCTGGGCATAACGAAAATCGTGTTTCATGGACTCAATATGGATCGCATCTTTCGTGTGTTCTGGATTGTCGATTAATCGGAAGCTGAGTCCGTCAAAGAGGGGGATGCTGTGTGGGTGTTTTTTTGTTTCGAAAATGATATAACCGGTTTTGGGCAACTTTGCGCCGATATAGTTGATCTGCTCGTAACAATCTGAGCAAATACTATCGGGAGAGTCATCTGTTTTAATGTTGTCCGATTTGTATCGCTTTTCCAGTCTCGTATTTGGAAAAATTCCGCAAAGGCGGCAATTTCCGCCTTCTTCCGCATTGTAATCGTCCGACAGTATGGGACCATGGGTGGTCAGAAATTTTTTCAGCCGACGGTATTTCAGTTTTTCTATGGCATCGTTTGCATTATCAATTTTATTATAGAACCTGTTTTCTGTAAAATCCGTTTCTGTCACTCCGACAGACCAGGATAGATGCATGGAAAGAATGCCTTTGAATTTTTTCACAAAGTATTCTTGCAATTCATGATCAAATATTTCCAAATTGTTTCTGACATCCTTTGTATTGGGAAGCAGTAAAAAAAACTTGCCGCCAGATGCCATGATGGAACAGACTGAAAAAATATTTAGTCTTCGCTGTATGGACAGTATCACTCCTTTTGTCAGGGCCTGGAGAAAAAAGGACCTGGCTCTCAAAATTTTAGACACGCCCCCGCCTGTGCTGCGTTTAACATGAAATATATAATTTTGAATGCCGGACAGGTCGCCGCATAAAAGCAGAATTTTTTTTGTATTCGCCTGATCTTCGGAATAAGGTTTGTCATAGGCCGTATGGTATCCATAGAGGGCTTGCGCAATAGCGGCGGCGCTCATTGCATGATCAAAAGATGAAATATCTTCCATTGATTTATGCGTCGATACAGGGAAACACCATGTGAATCTTTCCAGGGCAGATATCAGGCTTTCGGTGAAAATATTAGCCCCCGAAGTCAGCGGCAACTTTTTTATATATTCCAGGAAGTGATCATACAATATTTTTAGATCTGAAGTTCGTTCTCCTGTGAACGGAAAGACGGAATCGTTTTCCGGCGTTAATTCTGCAAAATCATAAGCACAGGAGCCGGAATCTTCAGGACGATGCTTTTCTATTTCGATTTTATTGAAAACAGACGTCATCGGTTTTTTAATCACATCGCCCTGTTTATGTTCAGCGCCAATGGCGAGTCTATCTGCGATTATTGCAAGTTTTCCGAGCAGGTCGCTCGCACTGTCCTGATCATTCAGGGTGGCCATTTCCGCAATTTTTTTTCGCATCGCTTGCATGTCATCCGGCAGACTAAGATTATCGGTGATAAAGGACTTTGTATAAGTCGTGTGATTTTTCGAATCCGTATCTGCTGTTTCCTGCTTTTCAGCAAAATGGTCCGCTGATATTGCGAACCTTCCGATGTTGCGCAACAGTGAGCTTAAAACAAGTATTGCAAGGTTCTGATTCATGGAATTCTCCTAAAAAAATCTGATTTTCTTATGCAAATGATCGTATATATGAGTTAATCTTGGCGCTGTCTCAATCCCTTCGAATCAGGTCAATCATTCCGATGATATGGTGTACCTTCGGAGAACATTGTTCTTTCGTCTCAATCCCTTCGAATCAGGTCAATCATTCCAATCCCACTGATACAAAAGGGGAGTTTAAAGACGTTACGTCTCAATCCCTTCGAATCAGGTCAATCATTCCGATAACAACGATATTTTAAATATGCGAAAAAACAAATTAAAGTCTCAATCCCTTCGAATCAGGTCAATCATTCCGATCGCAGTCACCAGCATGAGGACACCTAAAGGGTTTCAGTCTCAATCCCTTCGAATCAGGTCAATCATTCCGATCTAAAATTGTCACTTGCTAAAACCCCCTTTATTGTGTCTCAATCCCTTCGAATCAGGTCAATCATTCCGATGGACATGCTGTCCGGGTCACAGGCGATGGATTTGAGTCTCAATCCCTTCGAATCAGGTCAATCATTCCGATATCGAGGAGGCCATCAGCAACGCCAAGGCCGATGAGTCTCAATCCCTTCGAATCAGGTCAATCATTCCGATTATGCGAAGCGGGTGGATGCGGCCAGGTTAAAATCCGTCTCAATCCCTTCGAATCAGGTCAATCATTCCGATGGGCATAAACAACAACTTTCAGATTATGACATTCCTGTCTCAATCCCTTCGAATCAGGTCAATCATTCCGATACAGTATCACGGTGTATGAGATATACGATATTGTGGTCTCAATCCCTTCGAATCAGGTCAATCATTCCGATGGTACGCCGAATCCGCGCTTCATATTTTCAATAAATGGTCTCAATCCCTTCGAATCAGGTCAATCATTCCGATGATGAATACGGCTTTACTCTCTTTTCTTCTTCAGCGTCTCAATCCCTTCGAATCAGGTCAATCATTCCGATGACCTGGAAGATGTTGATTACAGCAGGATGTTTATTCGTCTCAATCCCTTCGAATCAGGTCAATCATTCCGATAAAAATTAATCAAACTAATTAATAATTTATTTTTAGGTCTCAATCCCTTCGAATCAGGTCAATCATTCCGATGATGCTTTAACTAAAGAGTGTGAGACTACACTAGATAGGGTCTCAATCCCTTCGAATCAGGTCAATCATTCCGATGATAATTTAAGTGGCGATGCTTGGGTGCATGGCGATGCTGTCTCAATCCCTTCGAATCAGGTCAATCATTCCGATATCCATATATTATTACAAGCCCATTGTCAAGAATATGTCTCAATCCCTTCGAATCAGGTCAATCATTCCGATGAGGCAGTTCCAGCGGAGGCCAAAGCCCCTGTGATGGGTCTCAATCCCTTCGAATCAGGTCAATCATTCCGATAGAATATTCACAGATGACGCAGGGGTTGAAAGATCGGTCTCAATCCCTTCGAATCAGGTCAATCATTCCGATTTTGACCGTCGGCCCCGGTGTACCCAGAAGTCTCGGCCGTCTCAATCCCTTCGAATCAGGTCAATCATTCCGATACTCCTCAAAATTGGGGTCGGTGGGTATGTTGTTGGTCTCAATCCCTTCGAATCAGGTCAATCATTCCGATGAAACCAGAGCCACTTACGGCACCGGCGGGGATATGGGTCTCAATCCCTTCGAATCAGGTCAATCATTCCGATAAAGCTTCGCGGCGGTTTCTATTTTGATGGCTCAGGGTCTCAATCCCTTCGAATCAGGTCAATCATTCCGATCGTAATGACGTTCGCATTAAGAAGCGGGGTTAATATTGTCTCAATCCCTTCGAATCAGGTCAATCATTCCGATACAAATTGTCCATTTCCTGTTGTGCGGGCGGTAATAGTCTCAATCCCTTCGAATCAGGTCAATCATTCCGATATAAATTCTTTTTTGGTTTCCGCCAAATCTGATTCGGTCTCAATCCCTTCGAATCAGGTCAATCATTCCGATACAACTCTTTCAAAAACATATTAAGATTATTAAAAGTCTCAATCCCTTCGAATCAGGTCAATCATTCCGATTTAAACCATTCTCCCTTCATCCGGTATTCCTTTAATGTCTCAATCCCTTCGAATCAGGTCAATCATTCCGATCCACTCATATGGTCATATACTGTACTGTTTCCAGCGTCTCAATCCCTTCGAATCAGGTCAATCATTCCGATGATAAAGAAAGGCATGTGGCTGAATGCGCCCAAAGGGTCTCAATCCCTTCGAATCAGGTCAATCATTCCGATTGCGATGGCGCCGATCTTGCCGACGATACGGTTATCGGGTCTCAATCCCTTCGAATCAGGTCAATCATTCCGATGATGATGCTAAATGGCTGACACGGAAACCCCGCCAAAGTCTCAATCCCTTCGAATCAGGTCAATCATTCCGATAAAGAGTTTGATGACGACGACATTCCATTTTGATATTGTCTCAATCCCTTCGAATCAGGTCAATCATTCCGATAGCTCCCCCAAATTCTTAAATAACAACAGCGGGTTACATATCGGTTTCCAGTAGTCCCCTTTTAGCGGCGCTTTTTTAACGTTCATCCTCGCGGATTTTCTCGTTGGCTCCATCAATATATCCTTTAAAAATAGAGTGTTAATGATTTCCAGTAGTCTCCCCCATTTTGAGGGGTTTGAAAAAGTTCGATAATATAATCATTTTGTAGCCACTATTTGTCATCCTCCATTTGTCACGGCTCTTTTCGAAAAATTTTAAACGTATTCTTAAAGGATTCAAAGTCGTCTCAATCCTCGTGGGTTAGCCCTTTTTCTCTATATTTTTATCATGGTTTCTTGCGGCGTAAAAAATTTCATCAACAGATTTATCCTTCCAAATATCCCTTTGCCATTCTGTATAGTCAAAATTTTCTCTTAGAATCAGACTTATAAATTTTTCGGATTCGACGATATCAAGTTTTCCTCTGAGGGCTTTCATACCTTCATACATTATTATTGAATCTGTTCTCATTGTCCCTCCAATAATATAATAAATTCTAATGGATTTATGGCCTTAATTTCTTTTAGTTTCATTGCTTTTCTCATAAGAATTTTGTCAGTTGTAAGAAAATATTCACATTTTGCCTCAATTGCACATGCTATATGGAGAGAATCTTTTGGTTTGATTCCATATAAATTTTGTAGTTCATTTGCATACTTTCTTATTTTTTCTGTTGGTTTAATATTTTTAGTAGATATTGATCTCCATTCTATTATTGACTCTCTTTTCTCCTTATAAGGATTCTCTGAATTTTCAAATTCTAAAATAAAAGACCAAACAAGTTCAATCTTGTTGTCTTTAATACAATTTTGGACAAAAATTTTTGCTTCAGTTTCAAGCCTTATTATATCATATGTTTGATTATCATAAGGTCTATTAAAACAGCAATTATCTAAATATATTCGTATTTTTTTCATTTTTTTGGTCTAAACAATTGAAGTATAAATTTTAGAGTTTTCAAGATCGCCATTGCCTTGTTAGTTCCATCTTTAATATTTGGTTTAGCGCCCGGAAATCAATTCAATAAATTGTTAAATTGAGCTGTTTTCGGAACACCGCCTGTCCCCATATTTTTTTTCGATAGTCGCCATCCATCATTCACCGCCCATCATTTCATCGCAGGCCATCTTCCCCAACCCAAACGCGGTCTGTTTGCCGATGTGGGTTTTTGCGCAAAAGTCGATCATCGAAAGGAAGGGGGCGATGTCTCCCGAGTAAGTGATGGAGCCGATGATGCCGCCTAAAAACATTTTGTCTTTTTGCCGGAAAGAATAGCGTTGCCAGTCATGCCAGTTTAAATTTGATTCTTTGATGACGACAGTTTCAGCCCGCTTTACCAAGCCTGTAAAGTCAATGTCCGGCTCTCCGTCGCCATAAACAAACAGCAGGGCGGACGCCCGCCGAAGCATGGCCCGAGTCAAGATATGAAAGGGCAAATCCGCTTTTAATTTGTTGTTGTATTTGATTCGCAACGGCGTTTCGAGGACGATTTTTATTGTGCTGGAGACGACCTCTTGCCGCGTTCCAGGGGCGTCTATGGTTATCTCCGGCAGGGCGTCGATGGCGGACATCAGTTTCGTTTCACTGGTGTAAAGGGGGACTCCATCCCACAGAACAGACTCCAGGGTGAATCGTCCCCGTTTGCCATTGATTTTTCTTCCAATGCCAATGGCGCCCATGCGGTCGATGGCGTAGATGAAATACGGGAGATAGTCATTGGCTTTCCCAAACAGGATCAGGCTGAATTCCAAAGAATCGCCGGCGTGATATTCTTCTTGATCGGTCAGGGGCGGTTCAATGACAAACGGATTCGGCGCCGCCGATATGTGGGCGCTTTTTTTTTGATGGGGGCTTACGGCGGGCTCAAATACGTTGACATAGATGCATTGGCTTTTTAAGAGACATTCCGGGCATTCCCGCCGTTTCAGGGCGCATACGACGTCCTTGAATGCCCGTCCAAAAACGCCCCGGAACGTGGACCCCTTAAAAATTGGCAATTGGGCGTCAGTGTTTAATGTGCAGATAAATGTGTATTTTCCATAGCGCATTTTTTATAATTCGCCGCCTTTCGTCCTGAAATTAAGTTTTAGATGGATTATATTATTATTTCAGTGACTTTGAATGGGACATGAATTTTCATTTTGCCGGGAAAAACCGTTTTGGGAATCCAAGCTTGATACGCTCGTAAAAAGTAAAGATAGGTTGGGTTGCTTCGCTTAACCCAACCTGCAAGTAACCGTCATTAATCAGCATCTGAATTATGCAATGTGGCGTCTGGTTGCAAAACCGATTTTTTACGAACGTATCAAACGTACAAAGTGGATGTTTTCCCGCCATGGATATTGAGGCGATTCGATATTCAATCAATTTATAGGAGGGAAAAATTTGAATGTCAATGTCAAAGAAAAAAAGGCCGCGTGAATCCGGCGTCAGGACGGCGAGTGTTTGGGGTTTTAAACCCGTCTGATGAGCTCGCGCATTTTAATGGGTTGATCCAAGGTTTTGTAACGTTTTTTTTAATAGGGCGTATGGTTTTTGTGGCGTCCCCAAGGGGATTTGAACCCCTGTTTCCGGCGTGAAAGGCCATTTAGATATCTTTGCCTGCCATCGCTTTTAAATCCCAAAACCATAAAAAATTCATTAATAATCAGAATGTTAGCAGGCATAATCTTTCTTGACCTTTCTGGTTTTGCCCTGATATATATATAAATGTGTGGGGAATACATCTTAATGGTCGGAAACAAACAGGATATGAAACCACTTCAAACAAAGCAGACAGGATAAAACCAATGTTCATTGAAGCCATTAAACCAAAATCACATGAGGACTTACAATGACTGAAAACCTTCCGCAGAAGAATCATTCTCAAATTTTGATTTATCAAACCGAAAGCGGCAAAATAAAACTGGAAGTTCGGCTGGAAAATGAAACCGTCTGGCTGACGCAAAAGCTTATGGCCGAGTTGTTTCAGACCACCAAGCAGAATATAAGTTTGCATATTCAAAATATTTTTGCAGAGGGTGAATTAACAGAAGATTCAACTGTCAAGAATTTCTTGACAGTTCAATCTGAAGGTAATCGAAGGGTAAAACGCCTCATTGAATATTACAACCTCGACATGATTATTTCCGTAGGGTATCGGGTAAAATCACATGTCGCCACACGTTTTCGTATATTTACGCTACAAGCATCGACTATGATCCCACATCGAAAATCAGCGTTGCCTTTTTTAAGACGGTTCAAAATAAGTTGCATTGGGCCATCACCGGCATGACGCGGCTGCAATTATTTATGACCGTGCCGATAGTAATAAGATAAATATGGGTTTGATGAGTTTTCGGGAAGAAAAAGTACGGAAAGGGGATGTCTCCATAGCCAAAAATTATTTGGATGAAGATGAGTTGCGTGTATTGAATAATCTGGTGGAACAATATCTTGTGTTTGCAGAGGGCCAAGCCATGCGTCGGATTCCGATGCATATGCCAGACTGGACAAAAAAACTGGAGGGTTTTTTGCAACTCAATGAGCGGGATATTTTAAAGCATGCCGGGAAAGTTTCCCATGATATGGCCAAGGCACTGGCCGAAGCCGAATATGAAAAATTTAACCGTGAGCGTATTCGATTAAAAGACAAGGGGGAAAGTGATTTTGATAAAGCGGTCAAACAATTACATGGCGTCCCCAAGGGGATTTGAACCCCTGTTGCCGGCGTGAAAGGCCGGTGTCCTGGACCAAGCTAGACGATGGGGACGCATATGGTTGGTAGGCCGTGCTGGGCTCGAACCAGCGACTCTCTGCTTAAAAGGCAGATACTCTGCCGACTGAGTTAACGGCCCCCCTTAAACCAAAAAGTATCTTTTAGTTTCTTTTTCTGTCTTTGTCAACAGGTAATTTAAAAAATATTTTATTTTCTCCAAAACTCAGGAACCAGGAATATGATGACCGTGAATATTTCAAGCCTTCCGATGAGCATACACCATATTAACAGCCATTTGCCCAGATAAGGAAGATGGGCATAGTTGTCCACCGGACCCACCGTTCCAAAGCCGGGTCCGATATTTCCAATGGCCGACGCCACGGCGCCGATGGATGTCATAAAATCGAGGCCAAGGCCGGAAAGCAATATGGAGCATACGACAAAGATGCCGATGTAAAGCCCCAGAAATCCCATCACGCTCTGGATGACCTCTTCTGAAATGGCGTTTCCGCCTATTTTGATGTGCTTGACCGCCCGTGGATGGATGGTGGAAAACAGGGATTTGTAACAATATTTCAGGTAGAGTATGACTCTAAGTATCTTGACTCCGCCCCCGGTTGAGCCGGCCGAGGCGCCCATGATCATGCACAACAGAATAATGATCTGGGACATGGCGGGCCATGTCTCGTAGTCCGCCGTGGCAAATCCCGTGGTGGTGATGATGGAAATGATCTGGAATGAGCCGAATCGGATGGACTCGCCGATGGTTTCATAGACGTCTTTGTAAACGTTTACGCTGACCATGGCGATCAGGGCTATCAAAACGCAGAGAAAAAATCGGCATTCGGAATCCTTCCAAAATGCCAGAGGCTTCCCCTTGAGCATCTGGTAGTGCAAGGAGAAATTGATCCCCGCAAAGACCATGAAAACCATCAGGATAGAGTCGAAATAGAGGCTGTCATAATGGGCAATGGACGCGTTTTTGGTTGAGAATCCACCGGTGGGCATGGTGGTGAAGGCGTGGCAGACCGCCTCGAAGGCGCCCATTCCCCCCATCATCAAAAGAATAATTTCCACTCCGGTGAATAGCCCGTACACTTTCCAGAGCGTCATGGCCGTGTCCCTGATGTGGGGTTTGAGCTTGTCGGGAACCGGGGTGGGCACTTCGGCTTTGTACAGCTGCATCCCTCCCACCCCCAAAAACGGGAGGATGGCCACGGAAAGGACGATGATGCCCATTCCCCCCAGCCACTGTATAAAGCTTCTCCAGAAAAGAAGCGCCTTTGAAATGGATTCGATATCCGTGAGAACGGAGGCTCCGGTTGTGGTGAAGCCTGAGACCGATTCAAAAAAGGCGTCCACAAAGCTGGGGAATTCGCCGCTTAGGTAAAAGGGGAGGGCGCCAAACAGGCCCACGGCGGTCCACCCAATGGCGACAATGGCCATCCCCTCCCGCTGGCTGATGTAGTCCGAGGGGGGGCTTTTTGAAAAAATAAATATCAACAATCCCGACAGGATGGCGATGGCCATGGATATCAACAGGGCGGCGGTGACGCGTTCCTGATAATAAAGTCCGACGAGAAGCGGGAAAAACATCAAGAAACCCAGAAGAAAAACCAGTATCCCGGTTATGTTGAGTATATAGCGCCAGCGCATTAAAAGAACTCCAGTTTCACAGACAGGATTTTTTCTATTTTTGGAATGGCCTGGCGCATGGCAAAGATGATGATTTTGTCCCCCGGCTCAATGACGCTGTCGCCTCTGGGGATAATCACCTGGTCATCCCGGATGATTCCCGTGATCAGAACCCCTTTTGGAATGGACAGCCGGTCCAGCGGTTTGCCCACAATGTCGGACGTTTCAAGAGCCACCGCTTCCATGACTTCGGCCTGGTCGCCGATAATGGAAACCGCTGAAATCACTTTGCCCCGGCGGATGTGCCGGAGGATGGAGTTGATGGCCGAAAGCCTGGGGCTGATCAACTGTTTCAGTCCGATGGCCGCCATGAGGGGAAAATAGCTGAATTTGTTTATTTTTGTTATTATTTTTTTAACACCCATCCGTTTGGCCAGCAATGACGTCAGAATATTGGTCTCTTCATCCCCGGTCAGGGTGATGATGATGTCCATGTTTCCGGCGTTGACTTCGTTGAGAAACGCATGGTCGGAGCCGTCCCCATGAAGGACGATGGCTTTGTCGAGATTTTCGGCGAGTCTTTTGCATTGCTCGGCGTTTTTTTCCACGATTTTGGTGTGGATCGATTTTTTTTCCAGAGACTCGGCCAGACGGCTGCCGACCCGGCCTCCCCCGACAATCAACGCCCGTTTGATCGGCTCCTCCTGTTTTTTGAAAAAGGCCAGGGTTTTGGACAGGTTGTTGTCTTCGCTGATAAAATAGATCAGGTCGTCTTTTTTAAGTTGGTCGCCCCCCCTGGGTATGATCAGTTTTTCATCTCTGACAATGGCCGCGATCAGGGGTTTGTCTTTGTTTACTTTGGACAGTTCGGAAAGAGGGATATCGGTCAGGCCGGTCTCTTCGTCCAGATGAATGCCGACGAACTTGACCCGGCCGTTTGCAAACTCATTGATGTCAACGGCTCCCGGAACGCTCATCAGCTGTTCGATGGTTTTGACCACCTCGATCTCCGGGCTGATGATGGTGTCGATATTGGGAGGGAAATCGCGAAAACTGTCATGAAACCCGTCAAAGCCAGCGTCGCGCACCCGGGCCAGCTTTTTGATGGTCGGGGCCAGAAGGCTCGCCATGAGGCAGGCCACAAGATTGGTCTCGTCATGGTTGGTCACGGCCAGAAGTATATCGGCCTGTTTGATCCCGGCCTCTTCCAGCAAAACAGGGTTGCTTCCCGATCCGGTGATCACCTGGACGTCAACGCGTTCCGCCACGCGCCGAATCGCTTCCGGGTCGTTGTCAATGACAACGACATCCTTGTTTTCATGGGCCAGGTGGGTGGCGATGCGAAATCCGACTTCCCCTGCTCCGACAATCAATATCTTCAATTTTTTTTTGTTCCTTAAATGGTGATACGTTGGTAAAAAGTAAAGATAGGTTGGGTTGCTTCGCTTAACCCAACCTACAAGTAACCGTAATTAATAAGCATCCAAAATAAGCGATAGTGTGTCTGCTTACGAATCCGATTTTTTACGAACGGATCCATATCATATCCTAAAATTTTATGAAAAGCGTATTTTTATACCGTATATTCCAGATCATTGTCAAACAAAGAGCCAAACTATTTAATGTTTTTTATAAGGCGCGGATTTCAAAGCCCAGAGTCGGCGCCAAATCAAAAAATCAAAAAAACGCCATGAGGGCCGCCAGGCATAAAACGGCCAAAGGGGCCAGAATGTCTTTTTTGGCAAGTTTTGGAAAATGGCGGGGGGATCGGTTTTGGGAATAGAGCCTCGCCTCCATGGCCTCGGTCAGTCGGTCCGCCTGGGCAAAGGTTTTTAACATCAGGGGAACGGATATTTTTTGAATTTTGTAAAGGGGGTTTTTTCTGTTTTCCATGCCTCTGGAGCGCTGGGCCGCTGAAATCTCATTGGCCTGTTCAAAGATGACCGGCACAAAACGAAAAACAAGGCTGATCATCATGGCGACGTTTTGTTCCGAAACAAATGGAATGGGCGCGAAAAAACATTCCACCACCGATTTTATCTCTGAAATTTTTGTGGTGGAAGAAAACAGAATGCCCGCGACAATCACCGAAAAGACGCGCCATGCGATGAGCCCTCCGTCATGCGCGCCGTCCCATGTGATGTTGATATTCTCGGTTCCAATGATGATGTCTCCAGGGGTGGAACAGGCCCGGGCCATGAACACAAAGGCCAGTAAAATGAGAAAATATTTGATTTTGGACAGGAGTTCCACAATGGAAAAATCAATGTCACGGAGCAGAAAAACAAACAGCGCGGACAGCGCGGACAGAGAGATAAACTCCGCGTGAAAGATCGACGGACTCAGAATCAAAAGGCAGAGCGCCTTGCTTCTGGGGTCCATTTGATGAAGAAACGAATCGCCGGGGCGAAGACTGTGGGGGCTTGTTTTTAGCATGGTTTTTACGAGGTTTGATGGCGTTGTAAAAAATCCGATCTACTGCGTTGTAGTGGTTTTTCACTCGTTCGGCATACTACATGTTATGTATGGCCCTGCTCCCGAAAAACCCCTACGCCTTGGTTACCGAATTTTTTGACCCATTGGCTATGGATTGGGCCATACGTGCTTTTTTACGAGTTTATCAGGTTTGATGACGGTAACTTTCATTTTTTAAAAAAAGGTTCCGGAAAAATTCACTCCAAATTTTCGCATATCCGTGGGAGCCATGCCCGGTTTAAATGAGGCGGCTATTTTTCCCCGTCGCATGATCAGAAGCCGGTTTGCAAAGGGGGCCATTTTTTCCGGGTCGTGGGTGGTCATGATGATGGTGCGGCCCATTTTTTCAAGCCGACGAATCTGTTCGATGACCTGAAGGGTCCCTGGGTAATCCAGATTGGAAAACGGTTCGTCAAAGACAATGATTTCAGGTTCCATGGCCAATATTCCGGCGATGGCCAGCCTCCGTTTTTCACCCCCGGACAAAAGATGGGGCCGTTTTTCTTCCAGCCCCTTTAGCCCGGTGATTTCAAGCGCGCGCGCGACCCGTTGATCAATCTCCTTTTTTTCAAGGCAAAGATTTTCCGGGCCAAAGGCAATGTCTTCAAAAACGGTTTCCCCCACGATCTGGCTGTCGGCGTCCTGAAAGACCATGCCCACAAGCTGGCGAACCTGGACCGGGTTTTTAGAAACGCTGATCCCCGCCACCCGCGCCTCCCCCTCATCCGGGATAAGGAGACCGTTTAGATGCCGGAGCAGAGTGGTCTTTCCTGAGCCGTTTTCACCCGTGATAATGACCACCTCGCCTTTTTGAATAGTCAGGCTGACGCCGTCAAGACCCATTGAGCCGTCGGGGAAACGATGGGACAGATTTTTGATTTCAATGATCGTCATGAAGGATCGTTATGAAGATGGATGACGGGCCTTAATTTTTTGGCGATGAACAGAGCGGCGGTTATTTTCAACACATCGCCGGGAATGAACGGCGCCATGCCGACCATGATTGTTTTTGAAAGGGAAAACCCCGTGTGGAGTTGAAGCCAGAAAATGCCTGTGGCGTAAATGATCAGCGATCCGGCGGTCATGGCCAACGCATCAATGAGCGCCCCGTTGTTTTTTCTCCCCCCGAGCGCCCCGACGACAAAGACCGCCGGGATAAATCCCAGAAGGTATCCCCCGGTGGGGCCCGCAAAATGACCGATTCCCCCCGTCCCCCCGGCGAACACGGGAAGACCGGCGGCTCCGGCCAGAAGATAGATGGCCACAGAGGCCGTCCCCCATTTTTTCCCGAGCAACAGACCGGCCAACAGCACAAAAAGGTTTTGCAAAACAATGGGAACCGGGCTGAATGGAAACGGGATGGCGATGTAAGCCCCCACGACGGTCAGCGCGGCGAAAAGAGACGCATAGACCATCATTTTTAGTTGAGGATTTTGTGGATGGGTCATTGTTTTTATTTTCCGTGATTTTATTTTCCGTAAAACAGTGTTTTTAAAAACCAATCACATGTGGAAGCAATCGCCGTGGATCACTTTTTTTTCAGAGCCGTCGGCGCATGTCAAAATCAGGGCGCCGCTTTGATCCATATCGGTGGCCAGCCCTTGAAAACGGTTGTGGATGGTGACGATTTCGACCGGTCTTCCGATGGTGACGGTCTCTTTTTTCCATTCCCCTGGAACGTCGTTCATGGCGCTGGAGCGGATAAATTTTTCATAGTCATCCAAAAATAGTTTCAGCAGTTTTTTTTTGTCCGTCTTTTTTTTTATCAGCGAGGCCACCGAGCAGGCCCCAGGCTCAAAAAGAGACGGGTCGTTGTTGACATTGACGCCGATGCCGATGTTGAGAAATTTAATGTTTTTTTCGTCGGATTCCATCTCCGCCAGAATTCCCGCGATTTTTTTTCCACCTGCCATGACATCATTGGGCCATTTGACTTTGGCGTCGATGCCGTGGAGCATGCGCAGTGTTCGGGCCAGGACCAGGGAGGCGGCCAGATTGAATCTAAAGCTCAAACCGGGCTGAGCGTCGGGCCGGAGAATCAGGGTGAAATAAAGGCCTCCGTCCGCAGAGAGCCAGTTCCTTGAAAGCCTCCCCCGTCCTTGGGTCTGGCGGTCTGCGGCGACCACTGTAAAATGGGGGACGCCATCGGCGGCCAGAGTCCGGGCGATCTCCATGGTGGAGGCGACTTCGGAAAAATAGCGGATAGGATGTCGTCCTCCGGGAGATTCCAGAGAAGAAAATTCCAAAGAAGCGACGGCGCCGTTGGCTTCCGGCTCCCGCGTATCTGACGGCGTCATGGACGGATCGTGTGGTTTCAGGGTCATGATCGTGTGGATGAACGCGTTTTAAAAAAAAAGCTGTTTGTTTCCATTCCTCCCCTCTCCCGAAAAGGGGGAGGGGAGGGACGGATAGGCGGTTATTTTTTTTCTACCAGCCCCATGTCAGATAGTCGTGCATGGAATCGGCGGCTTTTCGGCCGGCTCCCATGGCCAGGATGACCGTGGCCGCGCCGGTGACAATGTCTCCCCCGGCCCAGACGCCTTTTTTGCTGGTCTTTCCGGTCTCTTCATCGGCGGTGACATATCCCCATTTGTTTAAGACCAGATCCTTGGTCGATTGGGTGAGAAGGGGGTTGGCGCCCGACCCAACGGCGATGATCGCCTGATCGCACTCCAACTCAAATTCCGAGCCTTTGATGGGAATCGGTCGGCGTCGTCCGGATGCGTCCGGCTCGCCCAATTCCATCTTGAGGCCTTCCATTCCAGTCACGCGGCCATTCTCATCCCCGATAAATTTTGTCGGGCTGGTCAGAAAGAAGAATTCCACCCCTTCCTCCTGGGCATGATGCACTTCAGCGCCTCTGGCCGGAACCTCTTCCATGGATCGGCGATAGACGATTCTCGATGTTTTAGCTCCCAGTCGCAGGGCGGTTCTCGCGGAATCCATGGCGACGTTTCCGGCGCCAAGGGTGACGACATGTTTCCCCTTGATGATGGGGGTGTCGTACTTGGGATACAGATACGCCTTCATCAGATTGGAGCGGGTCAGGTATTCATTGGCCGAAAAAATTCCGATGAGGTTTTCTCCCGGAATATTCAGAAAGCTGGGCAACCCGGCCCCGACTCCAAGGTAGATGGCGTCGAATCCTTCCTGGAAAAGCTCATCCAAAGAGACGGTTCGTCCCACCACTTCGTTGCATTCCAGGGTGACGCCCATTTTTGAAAGGGTGTTCACCTCGCTGGCCACGATATCTTTGGGCAGTCTGAATTCTGGAATTCCATAAACAAGCACCCCGCCCGCCTCGTGGAACGCCTCAAATATGGTGACGTCATGTCCCTTTAAAATAAGGTCGCCCGCCACCGTCAGACCGGATGGACCCGATCCCACCACCGCGACTTTTTTGCCCGTGGACTCGGCGCTGGCCGGTATTTCGCCATGGCCGTTGATCCGTTCATAATCCGCGGCAAAGCGTTCCAGGTTTCCGATGCCCACCGGGTCCCCTTTTTTGCCGACAATGCATCGGCCCTCGCACTGCAGTTCCTGGGGGCAGACCCGTCCGCACACGGCCGGAAGAGCGTTTTTTTCCCATATGGTTCGTATGGAGCCTGAGAAATCATTTTCTTTGATCTGTTTGATAAACGCGGGTATGTTCACGGAGACAGGACAGCCTTCCACACAGGCCGGTTTTTTGCATTGGATGCACCTTGATGCTTCCAGCATGGCCGCTTCAGGGGTCAACCCAAGTGGCACCTCCTTGAAATTTTTCGCTCTGACAAGGGGCTCTTGCTCCGGCATGGGTTGGCGCGGTATTTTTTTCTTTTCTTTTTTAACAGTGTTTTCTGACATGACGTCCTCTTTATTGGTTCTTTATTTTTATGATTTTTCCGCGTCGCAAAAAGACTCGTAGCATTCTGTTTCTTCTGTCTGGTATGAGGCCAGCCGCTGCATCAATTCATCATAATCGACTTGGTGGCCGTCGAATTCCGGTCCGTCCACACATCCGAATTTTGTTTTTCCTCCCACAGAGACGCGGCATCCCCCGCACATTCCGGTTCCATCCACCATGATGGGATTTAAGCTGACCATGGTTTTGACCTTGAATTCTTTGGTCACGGCCGAGGCGAATTTCATCATGGGCACCGGGCCGATGGCCACCACAAGTTTGATGTCCTCTTCTTCCAGGATTTTTCTCAACACATCCGTGACAAAACCGTGATGCCCGTATGAGCCGTCATCCGTGCATATGTGGAGTTTGTTTGACGCGGCTTTCATATGGTCTTCAAGAATCAGCAGATCCTTGTTTCGGGCGCCGATGATGCTGGTGACCTCATTGCCCACCTCTTTTAATCCTCTGGCGATGGGGTGCAACACCGCAATGCCGGTGCCTCCGCCCACGCAGACCACCTTTCCCAGTTTTTCAAGGTGCGTCGGCGTTCCAAGGGGGCCGATGACATCGCTGTACGCGTCTCCGGGCATTAATTTTTTAAAAAGGGCGGTCGATTTTCCGACCACCATATAGATTACCGTGATCGTCCCTTTTTCAGGATCAGTGTCGGCCATGGTCAGCGGGATTCTTTCCCCGCGCGCATTGGCCATCAGTATTACAAACTGTCCGGGTTTTGCTTTTTTGGCGATCTTTGGGGCCTCGATTTCATGGAGGATGACAGTCCCCCCCGACATCTCTTCCCGTTTTATAATTTTAAACATAAAGCCTCCGAATAAGTTAAAACATTAATATAAGGTAGAACATTGTATCCAAAAAAAAATGCAAGTCAAGAAAATACCTTGTGATTATATGAAAAAAATATAGAATCCATTTTTATTTCCCCAGGCCGTTTCAGCGGAAAAAAAACCGGCATGGATGGAGAAACAGACAGAGTAAACGAAAAGGAAGCCGATATGATGCTTTTTGACAGTCATTGCCACCTGGATGACCCGTCGTTTGAAGGGGATGTGGAGGCGGCGATTCATCGGGCCGTTGATGCGGGGGTCTCTGAGATGATGGTCGTGGGAACCCACAAAGACAGTTCCCTGAAATGCGTGGAGATCGCTCAGGCCGTACCGGGTGTTTACGCCTCCGTGGGCCTGCATCCCCATGACGCGGCGTCGTGCGACGACGCGACCCTGGAATTTTTAAAGCGACTGGCCACGCGCCCCGAGGTCAAGGCCTGGGGAGAGACCGGGCTTGATTTTAACCGGATGCGCTCTCCTTCGCTGGTCCAGGAAAAATGGTTTGTCCGCCAGATTGAGGCGGCCAGGGAGTTAAACCTTCCGTTGATTTTTCATGAGCGGGATTCAAAGGGCCGGTTTCTTGAAATTTTAAAATCCGATTTTCAAACCGGCGCCGATTTTTCCCCGGAAAGCAGACGTGATCAAGGGACCGGTCTTAATAAAAAATTTGGACCCCATAAAAAACCGGGCGGCGTGGTTCACTGTTTCAGCGGAGACCGGGCGGATCTGGAGGAGTATCTGACGCTTGGGTTGCACATCGGAATCACCGGCATTTTAACCATAAAAGGACGGGGCGCGGCCCTGCGGGAGATGGCCCCGTTGATTCCCATGGACCGTATTTTGATCGAGACCGACGCCCCCTACCTGACCCCGGCGCCGCAAAAAAATAAAACCCGGCGCAATGAGCCGGCCTTTGTGAAATCGGTTCTGCTCAGGCTGGCGGATGTCTTGAATGAAGATCCTGAAACGCTGGCTTGTGCGACCCGTCAAAACGCGCTGGATCTGTTTGGCATCGACCTTTGCGCTTCTCAAACGGATGCGCCAAAGGGATAAGCCAAACCAAACGGATAAGATAGAGTCGGATCACATGGAGTCGGACAAAATAGCGCGGATAAAATAGCGCGGACCACATGGCGTCGGATAAGATAGCATCGAATCAAAGAGGGGCGGGCCAAACCGATGGGTGAATTTTTTTAAAATGGCGGGCGGTTTTACGGCCGCGCATGAGGTATGAACGCCCGTTCATATGAACCGGCGTTCATACATGTTTTTATGTTTGTTTACAAGGTGTTATAATGAAAATGGTTTGGGGCTGAATATAGGAGCGATTTTTGAGGGGAGTCCTACCGCCCGGAAAAGACCGGCGGCCGTTTTTCGATAAACGCCATGACACCCTCTTTGGCGTCGTCGGTGGACGCCACCTCGGCGATTTTCCCGGAAAGAAAATCCAGCGCCTCTTCAAAGGGCATGTCCTCCATTTCATAAAAGGCCCGCTTGCCCAGCCTTATACCGATGGGGCTTCGTGAAACCAGGCCGGCGAGGATTTCAGCGGCCTCATCATTCAGCCGTTCCGGGGCCGCCACCCGTGTGATCAGGCCCATTTCCATCGCTTGCGCCGCCGTCAATTTTTTGGCGGTCAGGATCATCTCCATGGCCTTTTTCTTAGGCGCGTTCCGGTAGATCAGGGCGCCGATCATCATGGGCCAGAGTCCGACGTTGACCTCCGGGGCGCCGAATTTCGCGGTCGGCCTGGCGATGACCATGTCGCAGGCCAGCATGAGTCCCATGCCTCCGGCCATGCAATAGCCGTTGACCATGGCCAGGGTCGGCTTGGGAAAGGATGAGATTCGCTTCAACAGCCGGGCGTAATCCGCAAATGCGCGCCCCATATCTCCGGCGGCGGCGCCCGCCAGGTCGGCGCCCGAGCAAAACGCCTTGTCCCCGGCCCCGGTGATTGAGACGGCCCGGACGCTCGGATCGCCTTCAGCTTCGTCCAAGCGCGTTAAAAAAAGAGAGATGATGTCATGGGTCAAGGCGTTCCGCTGGGGTTGCCGGTCGATGACCAACGAGGCGACGCTGTTTTTGACCTGATAAATCAGAGTGTCGGGCATGTTTTTTTTCCTCCTTGTTTCACGTACTTTTTTACGGGCGCGTCATTTTTCATACGTTCGTAAAAAATTGGATTTGCAACCAGACGCAACATCGCATCATTTAAATGCTGATTAATGACGGTGACTTGTAGGTTGGGTTAAGCGAAGCAACCCAACATATCTTTACTTTTTACGAGCGTGTCATTTTTCACGAACGCATCATTTTTGACGCGCATTTTCAGTCGTCGTCATCGTCTCCCAAAAATGTGTTCATGAACCCGGAGTCAAAGTCGCCTTTAATAAAGGCGGGGTCGTCCATGATTTGGCGATGCAACGCCAGGGTGGTTTTTAACGGCGACAGTTCAAATTCATCCAGCGCCCGTCTCATCACGGCGATGGCGCCCTTTCGCGTGGGGGAAAAGCAGATCAGTTTGGCGATGAGGGAGTCGTAAAAGGCGGGCAGCTCATACCCCTGGAAAACATGGGTGTCCAGCCGGGTCCCAAAACCCCCCGGCGGTCGGTAGCATTCAATGGTTCCAGGGGACGGGGCGAAATTTCGCTCCGGGTCCTCGGCGTTGATCCGGCATTCAATGGCCCAGCCCCGTTTGGGAATGGAATCAAAGGAGGCGCCCAGTTTTCCGTTGTCCGACAGTCGGATCTGTTCGTTGACCAGGTCAATGCCGGTGATGATTTCCGTCACCGGATGCTCCACCTGAATGCGGGCGTTGATTTCGATGAAGTAAAAGCGGCCGTTTTTATCCAGAAGAAACTCCACGGTTCCGGCGTTGAAATAGTCGATGGCCCTGGCCGCGGCGATGGCGGCGTCTCCCATCTGTTCCCGAAGTTTGGCCGACAGGCCGGGGGAGGGGGACTCTTCGATGAGTTTTTGGTAGCGCCGTTGAATGGTGCATTCCCGCTCTCCCAAATGAACGATTTTTCCAAACCGGTCCGCCAGAATCTGGAACTCGATGTGCCGGGGCTCTTCGATGACCTTTTCAATGTAAAGCGCGCCGTTTCCAAAGGCGGCCCGTGCCTCGGCTTTGGCAATGGGAAACTCGTCGTTTAGTTTTTGTTGGTCATGGCAAATGCGTATGCCCCGGCCGCCGCCGCCGCCGGCGGATTTAATCATGACGGGATAGCCGATGTCACGTGCGATCTTGGCCGCCTCTTTGACGTCAACGGCTTCTCCGGGTCCGCTGGGAATCACCGGGATCCCGGCTTTTTCCATGATCTGTTTGCAGGCGATTTTGTCTCCGGCCAGTTTGAGGTTTTCAGGGTCCGGGCCGATGAACAGGATTCCGGCGTTGGCGCAGGCCTCGGCGAATTCATGTTTTTCAGCGAGATACCCATAGCCCGGATGGATGGCGTCGGCGCCGGTTTTTCGGGCGGCCTCCAAAATGGCCTCCATGTTCAGGTAACTTTTGGCGCTGATGGCCGAGCCGATGCAGACGGCCTCGTCGGCCTGTGTGCAATGAAGGGAGGTTTCGTCCGCCTCGGAATAGACGGCCACGCATTCAATGCCCGCGTCTTTGCACGCCCGGATGATTCGAAGGGCGATTTCGCCCCGATTGGCCACCAATATTTTTTTAATCATATGGTTTGTCCGCCTTTGGCTTTTGGGTGGTGTTTGTTTTATTCATTCCATGAAAAGAGCGCCGCCCCGGTGGCCAGACACAGGGAGGTCATGACCAGAAGCGCGGTCAAATCCCGGCTGACATCGAAAAATCCCGCGTTGTTGTTGATCACGGATCGGGCCGCCCGAAGCATGGGGGTCAATGGGAAAATCTCGGAAACGGTTTTGATCCATTGGGGCGCCCCTTCCAGGGAAAACCAGACCTCGGAAAGAAACATCATGGGCCAGGCGATGAAATTCACTATGCCGTTTGTGAATTCCTCGCTGGTTCCTCTGGAGGCCAGGACCAGGCCGATGGAGGTCAAACTCATGCTCCCCAGAAAAAAAACAAAAAATAAAAGGGGGAGAGACCCATTGACATCAATGGAAAAGATCAGACTGCCCCCGACCCACATGATGGAAAATGAGAACATCATCACGAAAATACGGGACAAAAGCTGGGCGGAAAGGTATTCAAAGGCGGTGAGCGGGGTGGCCTTGAGCCGTTTCAAGACCCCGTTTTTTCGATAACGGACCGTGACATACCCGACCCCGTACAGGGCGCTGAACATCATGTTCATGGCCAGAATGCCGGGAAACAGCCAGTCGATGTACCGGATGTCGGAAATGCCGATTTCGTTTTTCACCGCCGTTTTTTTGTCCGGCTCCGGGGCCAGGCCGGACAGAAAAATTTTCTCCGCCACGAACCCCTTGGGGGAGGAGTCGCTCACCCAGTATTGATGGGGCTTGGGCCCGATCTTTAAAAGAAAGTCAATCTTGTGCGTTTTCAGTCGGTCCATTCCCTCCTCAAACGTGGGAAAGCCGGTGAGTTTGATGTGGTCTCCGTTTTTTGGATGGCCCGGTTTCAGATGATCCGGGATATCGATGGACTCCGTGGCTGAAATTTGAGTGGCATGGGGAAACAGACCTATTTTATAGGCGTTGTATGATTTGCCTCCAAAGATCAGGCTAAACCCCCCGATGATCAGAAATGGAAAAATAAAATTCCACCCAAAGGCGGAACGGTCTCTGAAAAATTCATAGTTTCGGGATCTAAATATGACCCATAGTCGTTTGAAATTCATGTTACGCTCTTAATTTTCGTCCGGTCAGGTTCAAAAAAACATCTTCAAGATCAGGCGTGCGGACATTCATTTCGCCCAGATCGACGCCCAGCGACAACAGCTCATTCAGGCAGACGTTCATGTCTTCGGCCTGTATTTCGATGGAGTCTTTGATTTCTCTGCATTTCATGGAAAGGGAGCCGATGGGTTTTTTAAAGGCGTTGGACGGGATGACGGCGGTGGCGGCCCCGCAATATTTTTTGATCAGCTCCCGGGGCGTTCCCTCGGCGATTATTTTTCCCTCATCCATGATGGCGATTTCGTCGCAGAGATGTTGGGCCTCTTCCATGTAATGGGTGGTGAGTATGATGGTTTTCTTCTGTTGTTTGATGGATCGAATGATGTCCCACAAATTGTGCCGGGCCTGGGGGTCCAGACCGGTGGACGGCTCGTCCAAAAATATGATTTCCGGTTTGTTGATCATGGCCAGGGCCAGGAGAAGCCGTTGTCTCTGGCCTCCGGAAAGCGTTTCGTTAAATTGGTTTTGAATGTCTGTGAGGTGGCAAATTTTGATGAGTTCGTCAACGTCCATGGATTTGTGGTAAAGGCTTTTAAACAGATCCAGCGTCTCCTTGACCTTGATAAACAAAAGAAGGGAGGTCTCCTGAAACTGGATGCCGGCCTCCTGGCTGAAACTTCCGGTTCGGGGTTTTCCCTTGTATAAAATCTCGCCTTCGCTGGGATCAATGATGTCTTCCATGATCTCGATCAACGTGGTTTTTCCGGCGCCGTTGGCGCCCAGCAGACCCAGGCATGTCCCCTGTTTGACGGAGAGGTTGACGCGGTTGACCGCCGTGAGATTCCCGTATCGTTTGACGATGTTTTTGACTTCTAAAAGCACAGGCCAAAGGCCTCCTTTATGCGGTTTATGGGGGGCAATCCCCATTTTGTTTGGCCCTGATTTCTGACGCGCAGGGCCATTGTTTTTCCATGGGTCGCGACCTGCACGGCGCCGTGTGTGTCGGTGCGAAAGATGGCCGCCCCCTGTTTTTTGTATGTTTCCATGGTCTGGGCATGGGGAAAATCCTTGCCGTATTTGCGTCCCGACGATATCACGATGGCCTCAGGCGCCACGGCGTTTAAAAAATCCGGGGAGCTGGATGTTTTGGAGCCATGATGGGGAGCCAGCAGAATCGAGCTTTTCAATCTGTTTTTTGTTTCTTTGCTATTTGGTCCTTTTTTGGCCGTCCCTTTGTTGGCTGGCCCTTTGTTATTTGGCCCGTTTCCACGGGTCAGGCGCAAAAGCTCTTGCTCCCCTTTTTTCATAATATCCCCGGAAAAAAGAATGGAGGCGTTGGCCAGGGACACTTTGATCACCAGGGAGTTGTTGTTTGTGTCCCGCCATTTTTCAGTTTTTTTTCGTTTCAGAAAATCGACAGGGGGATACAGCGTCTCCAGAGTGACGCCGTGGATGGTCCGGGTTTGGGAAACGCGTTTAAAATCCGGAGTCGGGATGTTTTTCTCCCTGGCGATTCGCATCAGTTTTTTATAGGCCATACTGCCGGATTTTTCATGGTTTGTCCATATGCTTTTTACATTGAAATGAGAGGCGATGTAAACAAGGCCGTTGACATGGTCGTTGTCTGGATGGGAGAGAAACATCGCGTCGATGGTTTTTATTTTTTTTCGCCACAAAAAAGGGGCCACGATGTTTTTTCCGGTGTCAAAGTCCGATGTGGACCGCATGCCCCCGCCATCCACAATGGCCCTGAATCCTTTTGGAAATTCAATCAGGGCCGCGTTTCCCTGGCCCACATCCAAAAACGTGACCCGAAGATTCGGGTTTATGAAGCGATCATAGACCCAGAAGGCGACGTCGGCGCAGGAGATCAGAGCCGCGGCGGCAAAGAAAAACGCGGCTTTTTTATATTTTTTCCCATCGCCGGCGGTTTTTTCAGCGCCGATTTTTTTCCCATTTTTATAGATTGAGAACAGATGCGCCCCGGAGATCGCCAGGGCATAGTAGCAGACGATTTCAAAATAAGACAGACCCACTGTTTTTATGGCGGCAAAAGAGAACCCCGACAGATATTCCAGCGCGTCAAAGGCCCAGGTCAGGACAAAGAGCGCTGCGGCCAGAAAAAAATCCGCGCCAAACAGGCCGCACAGGTTCAACGCCGCTGAAAAAAGGCCCAGGGGAATCGCGATAAAACCGACCGCCGGAACAATGAACAGATTGGCCACAATTCCCGCCAGGGAGACCTGGTTGAAATAGAACATGGAAAAGGGCAGGGTTCCGATGATGGCGCACATGGAGATGAAAAACGTGGCGTAAAACGCCCGGGACAGTTTGGGGAGCCATTTAAGTCGGACATGGTTGAGGGGGGCATGGAACCATTTTGGCGGGTCGGACCCGTGGCGCGGTTCACGCTCTCGCGGCTCAAGCTTCGGCGGCGCCTGTTTTATTTTTTCAAATCCCCACAGGATGGAGAAGACCGCCGCAAAAGAGAGGCGGAATGAGACGGAAAACAGTGAATGCGGCGCAATGATCAGCATGACAAAGGCGGCCAGCGCCAGGGTGTTGAACGATTCATGGAGCCTTCCCGTGGGCAGGGAGATCAGAAACAGGGCCGTCATGATGGCCGCCCTCTGGGTGGATGGGGAGAGGCCGGAGATGGCGGCGTAGGCCATGACCGGAAACAGGGACAAGACCGCCGCTGTTTTTCTCACACCCCCGGCCATGGCCACTGGCCGGATAAACCCGATGGCCCAGGTGAATAAAAAAAATGAAAGGGCGGCGATGATTCCGATGTGAAGACCGGAGATGGCCAGAAGATGGCCGGCCCCGGATCGGTTGAAGACCTCCCGCACATGGGGGGTGATTTGCGATCGGTCGCCGGTGACCAGCGCCCTTAAAATTCCCCGGACGGCCGCGCTTTTCATGGCGTCGGCGGCGACTTCGGCGTCAGGCGCTTTTCCCTCTCCCTTTTCTTTTTTTTTTCCCTCTCCCTTTCCCTCTCCCTCTCCCTCGCCCTCTCCCGTTCCCTTTCCCTCCGGCGGCGCCGCGCGGTCTATAAACCGGGCGATTTTTTGTCTGAACGATTCGATCACGGCCCCGGCTCCGGAATGCGTCCCTTTTTTTTCCAGAGTCATTTTTCGGGAGGAGACGTAAGAGGAGACCCATATCTTTTTAAAGGCCATGTGTCGTTTGTAGTCAAACCCTCCGGGATTTTCAAAATTTCTGATCTGAAAGAGTTTGCCGTCAAACGAGACCCGGTCGCCTGTCGAAAACGGTCCGACGCCATGGTAGAGGGTCGCGCGAATCCGTCCTGAAACAGGAATTTTAACGTTTTTAGCGCCGGTCTCCCCCCTGTTTTTTTCTCTGTTTTTTCCTTTGTTTTCAGGGGCGATTTTTTGTTCAATGGTCTCGGCTTTTAAAATAAAAGAGGCCCGGTATTCGGATTTTTTGCCCCGCTTGACGCCGGGCGTTATCTGTTCAATGACCCCGGTTATTTTTTTTGGCTTCCCGTCGGCAAACCGGACCATGTGATGGGGGGGGAATTCTGGATACAACCACGGGTGGATGGAGACGTATCCGAGCGCCACAAACAGGAGGATGGGCGCCAGCGCGGATGGCCTTTGGGCCATGATGGCCCAGGCGATAAAACAGAAACAGAGACCGATGACGGCAAAGGCCGCCATCGCATGCCCCTGAAACAGAGCAGAGAGAACAATGCCCGCCGCAAATGAAAAAAGCAGGGGGATGACCGGGCGATGATACCGGTCCATTATGTCAATTTGACACGTTTGATGGCCGCTCCCAGGCGGGCGAATTTCTTTTCCATGCCATCGTATCCCCGGTCCAGATGATAGACGCGGTTGACCTCGGTTTTGCCTTTGGCCACCAGACCGCCCAAAATCAAAGAGGCGCTGGCCCGTAAATCCGTGGCCATCACCGGGGCGCCGGACAACATGGGGACCCCTTTCACAAAGGCGGAGGAGCCTTGGACCGTGATGTCGGCGCCCAGCCGTCTCAATTCGCTGACATGGATGAACCGGTTTTCAAATATGGTTTCTGAAATGTGGGACAGCCCGTTGGCCACAGACATCAGCGCCATGAACTGGGCCTGCATGTCCGTGGGGAATCCGGGGTAGGGCAGGGTGGTGATGTCGATGCTTTCGATTTTGTCGGCCCCTTTGACCCGGATATTTTTCCCGTCTACGCGCACGTCCGCCCCGGTGAGTTGCAATTTATGGATCACGGCCTCCAGGTGATCCGGCTCGCAATTGAGTACGGTGACATCTCCCCGGGTCAAGGCGGCGGCGGCCATAAAGGTTCCGGCCTCTATCCGGTCGGGGATGATTCGGGTTTCGGTCGGGGTGAGAGACTCCACCCCGTTGATGGTGATCACCGATGTTCCGGCCCCCTGGACGTCTCCGCCCATTCTGTTTAAGACATGGGCCAGCGCGGTTATTTCCGGTTCCCTGGCCGCGTTTTTTAACGTGGTGACCCCTTCGGCCAAAACCGCGGCCATCATCAGGTTTTCGGTGCCGGTCACGGTGGCGGTGTCCAGATATATTTCGGCGCCGATCAGGCGCTTGGCCTCCGCCGACACATAGCCGTGTTCCAACTTTATTTTGGCTCCCAGACGGGCCAGACCTTTGAGATGCAGGTTTATGGGCCGGGCGCCAATGGCGCACCCCCCTGGCAGAGAGACCTTGGCTTTTTTGAGCCGGGCCACCAGGGGCCCCAGCACCAGAATGGAGGCCCTCATTTTTCGGACCAGGTCATAGGGCGCGATGTGATTGTTTAGACCTTCCGCGTTGATCCGCACTCGGTCGCCGGACGACTCCACACAGGCCCCCAAATCCGTGAACAGCGGGAGAATGCTTTGGATGTCCATCAGGTTGGGGACGTTGGAGTAGGAGCTCCATCCGTCGGCGAGAAGGGATGAAACGAGAATGGGGAGCGCGGCGTTTTTCGCCCCGCTTATTTTGACTTCACCCTTTAGCCGGCGACCCCCTTCAACTATGATTTGATCCATTGAAAACCTCTGTTTTTTTAATTTTTTTTATATTTTATTCTGTTTTGCGTGTCTTCAGTTTTATATTTCTTCTATTTTGCATTTCTATTTTATATTTTTGGCTTGCGGTTATGGCCTGTCGGCGCCGCAAATAACGCTGGGATGATATCGCGTTCACCTCTTGTTGTCAATTGGTATGATTGGCTCGGGGGTCGAGAGCGATTTAAATTGTTCAGCCACGAAAATGGCCCAGGGAGACCCACGAAGAGCCGGGGGGGATTTTATTTTTTTTCGTTTGCTTTCGTGTGTTTCGCGGCCATTTTTTTAGGTCACGGTTGAGGACGCTCGTAAAAAATCGGATCCGCAAGCAGACACCCCATTGCATAATCTATATGTTGATTAATTACGGTCGCTTGTAGGTTGGGTTGAGGGACGAAACCCAACATAGCATTATCTTTTACGAGTTCATCAAGGTTACGGGCTGGCCATCGCCTGATTCACAAGTCCATACCAAAGTGGTTTAAAAACCGTACAAATTAGGAGTGGCATTCCTAATTTGCACGGTTTTCGGGTTTGGGATCGGAGGGCGTTTTAATTTGACAGAAAAAATGGTTTTTGTTTACAGGGCGTGGACTCGGCGCTAAAAGGGGGACGGCTCATTTAATCAGCCGCTGAAATTGACAATCTGGCCCGTGTTCTTTTTTGGAAATAGTTGAGTCTTATTTGAAATAAAGCCCGGATATGACGGTTTTAGCGATTGATTTTTTACTTATAAAAATAGAGGAATGCAGCAAAAAATAGTAACGTTTTAAAACCAAATGAAAAGGAGTTTATGATCATGGCAAAAATGACGGAGAGAATGAAAACATTGTTTGAAAAAGTGGGCGTGGCAACGCTTGGAACGTCAACCTTAGACGGCGTCCCCAATGTGGTGCCCATCGGCGCAAAAAAAATAATTGATGATGAGACCGTCCTGGTCTCCGACCAGTTTTTCAACAAAAGCCTGGCCAACATGAAATCAAATCCGCATGCGTGCGTGACCTTTTGGGAAGGGCATGAAGGCTATCAGATCAAAGGGACGGTGATCATTGAAACCAGCGGAAAACGCTTTGAAGAGACTGCGGAATGGATTAAAGAGCTGGGCGAAAAAAAAGGGGCTCCTCTGAAATCAAAGGGCGCTGTGATTTTGAACATTGAAGAAATTTTCAGCGTTGCGCCGGGGCCGGGCGCCGGAAAACAACTGGCATAACGCGGATGGGAGAGTCATGGCGCTCCAAAACATACTATTAGAATTAAAGGACCGGTTTGAGGATTACACGGCCGGTTTTGACTCCAGCGAACCCATTGTTCAGCAAAACATGACGTTGAAAGTTGAACACACGCGCCGGGTGTGCGAGGCGATTTTAACCATCGGGGGCAGTCTGGATTTGTCCCGTGACGATATGTCCATCGCTGAAATGTGCGCGCTTTTGCATGATATCGGTCGATTCGAGCAATACCAACAATACCGGACGTTTTTGGATCATAAATCCATTGACCACGCCGCGCTTGGCGCCGATGTGGTACAGCGTTTGCATCTGCTGGAGGGCGTTGAACCTGAAACGGCGGAGATGATTGTTCGGACGGTAAAACACCATAACCGCGCGGCCTTGCCTGAAAATGAAACGCCGCGCGGTCTTTTATTTTTGAAGCTTTTGAGGGATGCCGACAAGGTGGATATTTGGCGTGTGACGACCGAGTATTACCACCGCGGTTTTGACCATCAACGGAATCGGTCCATTGAACTGGATTTGCCCGATGAGCCTCAGATTTCAGACGCGGTTTACGACGCGCTGATCAATCAAACCCTTGCCAAAATGCCCGATCTCAAAACCCTTTCGGATTTCAAGGCGCTTCTGATGGGGTGGGTTTATGATTTAAATTTTCCCATGACATTCCAGATGGTTTTGGAAAAAAAAGTCCTTGAATCCATCCGGGGTGCTTTGCCGGCGTCTTCTTTGCGCGTGGACGAGATATATGGACTGGCTCGGGCCTATGTGGAAAAAATGTGTTTTGCGCGCGGGGATGATCTTGGGAAATAGCTTGGGTTGGTTTGGGTCGGGCGCCGTGCGTCTAAAAAAGTGACATTGACCGAGGTGGTTATAAAAAACTTGAGATTATTCCAAAAAACAGGTATCTGATATGCAATTAAAAAAAATCCGCAGGTGATTCATTCCCCCCTATTTTTTTTACGCATACAGGAGGCGGCATGTCCGACGTGTTAAACACGATGGTTTCGGTTTCGTTGCTGGCCCTTGCCAGTCTGTTGTTTTACCGTGATTACAAGGCGCGGTCGTGGAAAGGGTTTGTTTTCCACGCGGTTGTCCTGATCGCTTGCGCCGGTTTTTTCTGGCGGTTTTATGATTTTTGGAAGCCGTCGGCCGTTGTGGCCAAAGGCGTCGATGATGAAACCTGGCCGTTGATCATTCTGCTTTATTTGTTCATGCTTGCGGGCATGCTCGCCAACTACGCCCATCGGCATTTCTCCATTGAAAAAGCCCGCCGGGGAAAATGGGATTTTGGCCTGTTCATCGCCCCGATGTTTGTCTCCCCGATTATTTTCATCCCTTTGTTTATCGAATTCCAAAAAGCCGGAAGCGACTCCGGCGGCGTCATCTCGTTTTTCATGGCCTTTCAAAACGGTTTTTTATGGAAAGAATATTTTGATCACAAGAAAAAAAAGAGTGAGGAAGATGATTCGTAAGATACCTGGCGCCATTTTGATTCTGTGCGGGCTTTTGTCCCTGGCCGCCGTCGCTTTTTCGCAACCGGCCGGGCATGAAAAACCGATATACGAAAAATGGGAGAAGGGCGCGGTTGAGCGGTGGCATCGCCCGGAAATA
>Ga0307988_1000213_pt1 | contig 44614 bp, 28 predicted proteins | sample EllFjometagen183_FD_203166 | JGI IMG/M metagenome (GOLD analysis project Ga0307988, IMG submission 203166) | Marine microbial communities from Ellis Fjord, Antarctic Ocean - #183 | ecosystem: Environmental > Aquatic > Marine > Unclassified | place: Southern Ocean | collected 2014-10-08 | reverse complement strand
GAATATGGAATAGCTAATTCTTCACATACTTGTTTGACGTTACCTTTTGAAAAGCTTAATTCTACTGCCTTTTGCTTAAAGGATAGACTGTAATTCTTGTGTTGTCTTTTCATATTTCAAAGTTAATTTATGTAACTCTAATTCTCGCAACTTTATGTCCAGTCTAATATAGTAAGTCCACTAGCGGAAGGAATAACAAAATACCCAAAGCAAAACAAAATAAGGCAACTCCTATTTCTGAATCATTTATTTGTAATTTTTCTTTTACTTGCGGAATGTATAAAACCCAAGTACCAATAATAAAATTTAGGGAAGCAAATATCCAAACAACTGAAAAATACTTGAATTTTGATAAAATTACTTTAAGCGAATGCATCTGAATACTATTTTTAAAAGGTTTTCTTTAACTTTTGGATGATTTCATGAGATGATCCTGTGAATAATTCCATACCTCTATTGACCTATAAAATAGTTACCTTTAGTTGTTTATAAAATTAACATCCTGTATGTTAGTTTAGGGTATTTCTGTTTTGTAACGCTAGGTTTTTAAAAAGTTTATTTGGATTGATTAATTTATTTAAGTGTTGTATGAATTCTTTATTTAGTAAGGTTAAGCCATATTGATATGAAGCATTCATCCAACCAAAACCCTCTTGGGTTATGTATTCGAAATCTGTACCTACGTTGCCATATTCTGCAAATACTTTATGAGTCGCTAAAACTACATCGTATTTTTCTGGTATGGTTCCGTTATAATCTACCGCATTTTTGGTAATCATAAAAAGCCATCTATAAATTAATTCTTGAGCTTCTTCTGCAAAATTATAATGTAATAATCCTTTCCAAATTAACATTTGGTGAGGTGCCCAACCATTTGGAAAATCCCATTGTCTTTGTGGTCTTTCTTGTGATATTTTACCAGCACTTTCTTGCGTGCTCCCTGCAATTCCACCTTGCATTTTTAAGAGAGGGATTGCTGCCTTTACTAATTTTTCAGCTTGTTCCTTTGATGCCATTTTCGCCCACAAAGGCGTTAATGTTGTCGCGGAAATAAATTGAGATTTAGACTGTCTTTTTACATTATAATCGAAATACATTCCTTGTTCTTCATCCCACAAATAGGTATCTGCAAGCTGCTTTCTTTGTTCGGCTTTTTTATTCCAATAATTAGGGGTATATCTTTGATTATTGTATAAAAATTCATCGTTAAATTCTGAAGCAATGATTTCTGTAAAATCAGTTTCGTACTTATACAAAAAGGCATTTAATTCTACCAGATTAAGTTCTCCACAATTGCCATCAATTCTGTAAGAAGTATCATGCCCAGATTCGCGAACAGATCTGTCGTTTAAAAAATAAATATCTAATTCGGAATTTTCTATTTCTCCGTTTTGATACTTCTCAATATAACTATCAACACTTATATTTAATGCTTTTGCTAAAGGCGAAATAATAGCATCAAAGTGTCCCGCTTCACATTCTGGAGGAAAACCAATTCCATCAGCAAGAAATCTATTTAAACCGTTTTTTGTCAATCTTTTGCCTTGAATCATCCAAACAGTTTCGTATTCTTTGATAGCTGTTTTTAAATGAGATGCTAACCATTTTTTATCCTGAGTAACTCCATACACTTCTCTAATTAAAGAAGTATAAAAAGGCGGTTGCGTTCTAGTTAAATAATAAGATCTATTGGCATTTAATATTTTTCCATAATATTCAATTTCATACTGAAAATTATCTGCCATGGCTTTTGCCAAATCTACTTTACCATCAATGAGTAAACCTACCGATTCAAAATAACTATCCCAACCATACATTTCGTTAAATCTTCCACCAGGAACTACAAACGGAACTCCAGTAATCTTGCCATTTTCTTGTTCCAATTTCAAAGCTAAAATACCAGGTGTTGTATTGATGCTTTTTACAAATTTGGGAGTAATTATTTGCGGTAACTGAACAGCTTCAATGGGCAACGATTTTTCTAATTGCTGATAATATTCAAAGGCAATAGCATCTTGAAAAGGAATATAAATTTTTAAAGTATCGGACGTTAGCGTCTCGTTTTTGGTATCTTGAAGCAATTCTTCAATCCCTTTTTCATCCATAGTTCTGGTTAAACCTTGCCAATAATAGTCTTTAATGCTTCTTGAAATTCTATCTACAGGAAGCTCTTCAATTGTATTGATATCAACTTCTAATATCTTAAGTTCTTTATTTTTGGCTCTTACTAATTCTTGCAATAAATTAGAGAGGTAATACGTGCCCTTTATGGTATGCACTTTTCCTGTTGTAGAGGTGATTGTAAATTCTTTTGGGCCTTTATCTTCTATAGTTATTTTTTTATCACCATCTGTATCTTCTTGTAATAGAAGATTTTTTAAAGTTTCTTTTATGTTTAGGTTGAAAATCATAATTATACAGTTACTTGTTTTTTTGATATTCTATCAATAAATAAAACAAAAACGATTAATAAAGACATTGGGATTAATAAGAAATAAAATGCGTTCGCTCCTCCAACACTTTCAAATAATTCTCCTACAATTCTAGAGCCAATAGTACCTCCTAATGCTGAAAAAATAATAATTAATCCAGACATTGGTGAGTGTAAACTTTTTGGAAGTGAACTTAATACTGTTGAGTTTAACAAAGGATAAATTGGTGCAATAAACAGCCCTATTAAAGGTAAAATAAATCCTAATAATGGTACTTGAGATAAACTTGTAATTTCTCCAATAGATTTTACATTACCTTGCAATTGAGGTAAAATATATATCAAAATACTACCAGAAATTACAACACAAACAATTACTAAAACTACCCAATTAATATACTTAGTTAAAAAACCGGCAATAAATCTACCAAGAGCTAATGAAAGGGCTAAAACACTCGCCATTTGCACACTTAAAACCGAATTAAAATTAAATATTTTTTTATTGAATGTGGGCAACCAAGTCATTATACCTTGTTCAATCATTACGAATAAAAAAGCAGAAACAATAAATACTAGAACCAAAGGCACAATCATTAATTTTACAGACTTCTTTAAATCTTCTTTCAAACTTGAGCCAATAACTTCAACTTTGTACTCAACTTTCGAGAATAATAAAAAGACAAAAGAAATTAAAATTAGACCGCATAAAAGGTAATATACATTTAACCAAGAGTTTTCATCCTCCGAATAAAAAGCGGGAAATAAAAAATAGGCTAAGGCGATGCCTACCATAAAAAAACCTTCTATAGAACTCATTAAAGAGGCATGTTCTTTTTTTGAAGCTGTAAGAATTCCAATGAGCGAATACACGGATAGTTTTATTAACGCAAAACTAACCCCTATTGATAAAAATAACACTTTAGTGTGAAAAAAGGTATTTCCAAAAACCATATACAAACAACCAAAAAACACAATACCTAAGGCGGTAAGCATTGCTCTTTTGTACCCAAATCGAGGTAAAAAAGATGCAAACAAAAACGCAATAATTGCAATTGGTAAATCTTTAAAACCCTCTAATACTGATGCTTGAGATTCTGTCACTTTGTATACCGTAATAGATCTTTCTATGACGATTCCTACACTATTTAATAAAATAGCAAATACAAAGTAGTTTAGATAAACAGCTATTTTTATTCCTATATTTTTCATCATTTATTTTTTAAATTGTACTTTTTTGATTCCTTAATTTTAAATTTATTATTCATAAGTAATTCCATAACCAAATGGATACAGGGGGGTTTTACTATCATAGGGTACATCCTCTTTTTGCTCTTGCACTGCTTTCATAGATAAAGGAATTTCAAACGGAAGTTTTCCTGTTGGTTTGAATTTCCCAAATATCAAATCTAATATAATATCAGGCTCGCAATTAAAATCTGCAATCAAAGCAGTTGTTGCTTCATTTATCTCAGGAATAACTGGAGGTCTCTCCATGGAAAATATGGTAATTGTAGGTTTTAATTTTATGAGGTTTAAAATTCTGTTTATTTTTTCTTCAGGAAAGTCCAATCGCCCTTGATGAAAGAAGCTTTCTAAGATATAGGTATCTCTTGGATCAAAAGATGTAGAGAGTTTTAAAACTATAAAATCAGCATCTTCTGGTTTTTGAACAGCATTAGGATACTTTTTAATAAAATCCTTTTCTACTCCATCAAAATAAATTTTAGCATTCTTTTCTAGAGGAAGTATTTTATTGTTGTTTTTTAACAAGGTTAAAGATTTTCGTTGTGCTTCTCTACCTTTTTTGTTGAATGCATCGTTGCCTATAATATCAAGATTCTTTAAATCAACATAAGGGTTTTCAAATAAACCTAAAGTAAATTTATCTCTTAATATTCTTCTAACGGACGCATCAATTCTATCTTCAGAAATCTGTCCACTTTTAACTAATTCAATAACTATTTCTGGAATAGATTCGCCTCCAAACATATCATTTCCAGCATCAATAATTTTAGCAACGCGTTCTTTTACAGTCAAGTTTTCAACTCCCCAAGCGCTTGCCGGTTTCATACTTTTACCTAAGATACTTTTATCTGTAACCAAGCCCCAATCAGTACAAACAACACCATTAAAATGATATTTGTTTCTCAGCATTCCAGTAATAATTTCTTTGTTATAGGCAAATCCTACATCTTCACTAGTTTGCCCCATTGGGACTCCATAATAGGGCATTATTTGGGCCGTATTTGCTGCAAATGCCCCTTTTTCAAAAGGAATTAGGTGATATTCAAAATTATTCCCCGGATATTCTTGTTCTGCTCCATAAGGAAAATGTGCATCTTCGCCATCTTTTTGAGGGCCAGCACCAGAAAAATGTTTGCTCATACAAGCCACACTAGAACTATTTAAAGTATCTCCTTGAAACCCTTCTATGTATGCTTTTACTAGTTTTGCACTTAACGCTGCGTCTTCACCAAAAGTGCCATTTATTCTCCCCCATCTTGGTTCTGTTGCTAAATCTGCCATAGGAGATAAGGCTAAACGTATGCCTACTGCCTTATATTCTTGTCTTGCTATATTGCCAAATTCTCTCATTATTAGGGTATCGCCAATAGCAGCAAATCCTAGTGGAGAACACCATTTAGAATAAAATGGTGTAAAGATAGCTGCTCCAAAATTATTTGTAGATACGTGTCTTGGATCTGTAGCGATGGTTACAGGAATTCCTAATCTGGTTCGTTCTGCTAGTTCTTGTATATTATTATTCCATTGAGCAATGGCTTTTGCAGAAGGAGATTGTATGATGTTAAAATGATTCATTTTCTTTTTAGCAACCGCAGTTGAATTGAAATCTAATGCAAAACTAAAAAGATTAGAAAAGACACCACTCTCGGATAAAGAACCATCGTTATTCATCGCAGCCATATCAATAAACATAAGACCTGCTTTTTCCTCTACGGTCATTTGATTGAGAATGTTGGTAACACGGTTTTCGATATTTTGACGACTATCCTCATAAATGTCTAATTTTCCATTTTTATTTAAATCTCTAAAGAAACTTCCTTGTATTTCTAGTGTAGGTGCTACATCTCCTAAAAGAGCCATATTACTTTTAGTATTCATATGCCACTTAATGGAATAAACGCCATAGGTTAGTAAAAGAAGAAGGAGGACTCCTCCAATAGTGTAGCCAAGTATTTTGAATGCTTTCTTCATTTTTTCTTATTTAATTTTAGCTTTTTCATTCAATCGCATTGCTAATAGCGCCGAAATTGCAAAAAAGACCCCTGCAAAAAGCATGGCATTTATGGCATTATCGCCTAACAGATATTTATAAATAGGTCCAAAAGTTAGGGTTTGAATAAACATTGGTATTACAATCATCATATTTAAAATCCCCATATACACACCTCTTCTGTCTTGAGGAACAATCTTTGAAACCATTGTATAAGGGATTCCCATCATGGCTGCCCAGCCAATACCAAATAATACCATTGGTGCTAATACAAGTAAAGGATGGGAAATATAAGGAATGGTAAATAATGCAATTGCTGTACCTACCAAACTTAAAGCATAAATCTTTTTTCCTCCAAAGCGTATTGTTAGAGGCACTAATGCCAAAGCAACTACCATAGTTACAATATTGTAAGTTAAACTCATTTTGGCTGCTTGTGAAGCGGCTTCTGAAGTAGAATATCCCATAGTAAGTTTAAATAAAGGGGTGGTAAATTGCCAATAAATAAAAAGCGCATACCATTGAAATAAATATACAGCACCTATTTTCCACATAAATTTGGGCATTTTCTTTATTGCATCTACTATTTCTAAAAAAGGTTTTTTTATTTTTTGACCAAAAGGAAAACTCTTAATTTCATTAATTTCTTCTAACTCTTCTTCTGATGGTGGAATTTCTGGTGTTTTTAAAACCGACCATAAAATGGTCGCTAAAGAAAGAAAAGCACCAATAAAAAAAGAATAATACAACCATTGCGGAATGACACCTGCTTCTTCTACAGACTCTCCTCCGAACAAATATTGAAATAAAACAATAGAGCCATTGGCTAACAATATCCCTGCACCTACAAAAAGACTTTGCATTTGAAACCCAAGGCTTAATTGTTTTTCTGGTAATTTATCACCTACAAAAGCTCTATAAGGTTCCATTGCCATATTGTTACCAACATCAAGAATCCATAGTAAACCTACAGCAAACCAAAGTACAGGACTGTGCGGAAATGCAAACAAACACAAACTTCCAAATAAAGCACCAATTAGAAAATAGGGTTTACGCCTTCCCCAACGATTAGACCAAGTCTTGTCTGACATAGCACCAATAATAGGTTGTATAATTAAGCCTGTAACTGGGCCTGCAATATTTAATATAGGCAACATATCTTCTGGAGCTCCTAAATATAAAAATATGGGATTGATGGCTGTTTGTTGTAATCCAAAACTATATTGAATGCCTAAAAAACCAACATTCATATTAAAAATCTGCCAAAAGGATAAGCTTGGTTTTTGTAGCTTCATATTGTAAGTCTTAAGTTAAAATATAATTAAATTTATTGAGTTATACACTTAGGAAACATAGTTTTATTTTTATTTTAACTGATATTGAGTTAGTTATGAAAAATTATATTAAATATCAGATGATTCAATTAATATGTTTACTCATTTTTAAACTAAAAGCTAATCTAACTTGTTGATTATCATTAATTAAATTAACGGCAACTAACTGACTAACTCAATAAATTTATTGTTGAACAATACTAAGTGCAAATCCGCCACCTGGAGCTAATTTCACTTTTAAATTAGATGCGCTTGTCAGTTCTAATTTTTCTATTTCATACGCTAGTGGGTTGTTATTCCAATGTGAATTTGGTGCATCTTTATACAATTTTGCTGTATATTTTTTCTCTTCTTCAAGAAAGTTAAATGTAAGTTCTTGTGTTCTTTCATTTTCATTAGTAACACCGCCAATAAACCAATTTCCAGTTTCTCTTTCTTGTCTTGCAATGGTTACAAAATCTCCAACTTCTGCATCTAATACGTTGGTTTGTTGCCAATCTACACCAACATCTGTAATAAATTGGAATGCAGGATGCACTTTACCATCAATCATATAATGTTCTGGCAAATCGCAAGCCATTTGAATAGGACTATAAATTACAACATACAATGCTAATTGATGTGCCAATGTAGTATTTACTTGGTTCCCTTTTTTATATTCATCAAACTTAATATTAAAAACACCGGGTGTAAAATCAATTGGTCCAGATAACATTCTTGTAAATGCTACGGTAGGAATATGGTTTGGAGGATTACCTCCATCGGTTGCCCAAGCGTTAAATTCTTGACCTCTTAATCCTTCTCTTGCAATTGCATTTGGATAGGTTCTACGTTTTCCTGTGGCCTTAATAGGCTCGTGCGCATTTACTGCAATTTCCTTTTTTGCTGCTTCAATCAAAACTTTATGGTAGTGATTCACCATCCATTGTCCATGATGATATTCTCCTTTTGGTATAATTTCGCCCACATATCCTGTTTTTACAGAATTTATGTTGTTTGCTTTCATAAAATCATACGCTTCATCCATTTGTTTTTCATAGGTTAATGGTGCTGCAGATGTTTCATGATGCATAATAACTTCGACACCCTTTTCTTTTGCATAAGCCATCACTTCTTTAAATTCATAATCTGCATAAGGGGTCATAAAATCAAAAAGGCCTTCTCTATCTTCTGCGGATGCAAGCCATTTATCCCAACCAGTATTCCAACCTTCAACTAACAAGCCTTTTATGCCGTTTTGTGAAGCAAAATCAATATATTTTTTAGCATTTTGCGTGGTAGCTCCATGACTAGATGTTGCGGATTTCCCTTCAGTATAGGTGTTCATATCTTGACTTCCTTCCATATCCCAGGTAGATTTTCCAATATGCATTTCCCACCAAATTCCCACATATTTCATCGGCGTAAAGTAGTCTACATCTCCTAATTCGTTTGGATCGTTTAAATTCAAAATCATTTTAGACTCAATTAAATCTCCTGCTTTTTCTGCAATTTGAATGGTTCGCCAAGGTGTGTTAAAAGGTACGGTTAGTTTGGCTTTTGCTTGCAGCCTTTCTGACCCAACCAATTCACTTGTCATTTTTAAATTGTCTTTGTCTACTTTAAGCGTCATGCCTGCATAATTTGTTAAATCTGCTTCATGAAAACTTAGATATAAACCTGTATCCGTTTTCATAGTAACGGGTGTATTTACCGCGTTTTGTGGTATATAGGTTGCCGATAAATTTTTATGGTTTTTTTTAGACAATCCATCAATTTCAGAAAATTTTGTTTTAGAGTATAAATGCTCATAAATATCCCAATCTCCAGGAATCCACCAAACGGTATGATCTCCTTTTAAATTAAACTCCGTATTTTCATCCGTGATTAAAACTTCTTTTAAATTCGGTTGTTCTGGTAATTCATATCGAAAACCAACACCATCATTATAAACTTTAAAATGAATATTCAGTTGTCTTTTAGAGGCTGTTTTTTCTTCTAAATAAACAACTAGTTCATTGTAATTATTATGAACATCAAGTTGTTCCCCCCAAGGCATTTGCCAAGTTTCATCAACTCCATTAGTTGTTGACTTTAAAATTTTAAAGTTCTCTTTTAAAGAAGGTACATCTTTAAAATCAAAACTCATAAAAGAAGTATCTATTACCCCTTTATTTTTAAACTGAACCGTATAAAATGGTGCTCCGATTTTAGAAATGGAAAACTCAACAGCTATTGTTTGGTTCGGTGAACTAACTAATAATTGGGTTTCTGATGAATTGCAAGACATCAAAAGCCAAGCAAAAAGAAACATTAAAATGACGTTAAAATTTATTTTTCCCATAATAGATTGTTTAGTTTTTTAATGAATATATAACAGCTTGATATGTTTTTAGGGTTATTTTATCTACTTGATAATCAATATTTTTAATTTCAGGAATTTCTATACTAGAGTTTTGGGCTGTGAAATTTAAAAGCACCAACATTCATATTAAAAATCTACCAAAAGGATGAGCGTGGTTTTATAATATTCACAAGTCTTGTTATTTATTTACTATTAATATACTTAAAGGTAACTCTTTAGCTTAAAAACGTGGTCTCCATCGACATTTTGTTGAGATCAATATACAATGCTGCTTTATGTGTTTTATTTGTCCATTGCACGTTAAAGATATGTGTATCTGTTTTTATCAAATGAAATTCTCCATCAAAAGCCTTGTGTGTATTTCGCATTAACATTAACTCTTTTAATTTTTTAAAGAGCGGTTTTTCTATACTCTTTTTAATTTCTTCTTTTGTATAATGGTGTCTATTTATGCTTCTACCTACATTGGTGTTTTTTAGTAATACCATATCATTTTCTCCGGCAAATAAACCTACATAATAGACTTGAGGGATTCCGGGTACAAAAAACTGAATAGCCCTTGCCATGAGGTATGCATTTTCATCTTTTCCTAGAGCATCAAAATAACTACAATTTACTTGATACAAATCTAAGTTAGAGGCAGCTTTTCCTGTTGCTTTTACGCTTTCAAAATTACTATTACTATGTACTTTATTTACTATTTTGTCTAAAATTTCATCTTCAATTAAACCTAATTTTCCGTTTTCGGACCCCACATCTACAATACCAATACCATCGTGGGTATCTAATACTGTAATGGTATTTCTAGGGCTTATATCTAGCCACTTTTTAAGGCTTTTTGTGTTTTTATTAAAAAGTGTGTCTAACACCAAAACAGGCAATGCAAAATCATAAACATAATCTACTTTTTTTGAAATTTCTATTTGTGTTTTGTAATACGAATGGATTTCCACCAAAACTGCAATCCCTTTGGCTTTGGCTTTTTTGGTAAGTTCTTCAATAAAAGTGAACGTTTCATCAATCATAAAACAAGAGGTTCCTTGTTTTTTAACGGAATACCCTGCGGCATCTAAACGAATAATAGTAACGCCTGCTTCTTGAAATTTATCTAAAATTCCTTCTAAATAATTAATTCCTAATTTAGAAGCAATATCAATATCTATTTGATTGCTGGTAAAGGTGGTCCAGATTAACTTATTAGTACCATCTTGAAACTTTACATTGGTAAACGGAAATCCCGGGCGAGGTCTGTAAATACTTAACAAGTCGTTTTCTGAAGCCCCGTTTGGAAAAACGGTATTATAACTTAAAAATAACGGTGCGTATTCAGATTTTCCTCCCTTCTGTAAGTAGTCTTCAAATTCGGCAGATTGTGCAGAGATATGATTCACAATTAAATCTGCCATAATATCTACCTCATCGCTCAACGCTTTTAAATCTTCCCAATTTCCTAATCTTGGATCTATTTGTTGATGATTAATGGGATCAAAACCTGCGTCTTCTCCATCATAGGGGTGAAAAAATGGAAGAATATGAACACCTCCAAAGATGTCTTTCAATTCATTGTTTAGCATTTGTTGTAAACCTTGAATATTTTTGCAACCTAAACGATCTATATATGTAATTAGCTGTATTTGGTTTTTCATTTTGAAAAAAGTGATGTTTTTAAATACTCTATATTTTAGGTGTTTTTATAATTCGGAAATAATTGCTTAATATGGTTTTAAAATAAAGCTTCCTTTATTGTTATTTAAATCACTATAATATATTAATAAGCGTTTCATCCATTGGATAAATTTGATAAATGATAGCTTCTTTCCTTCAGTTTCTTTTTAAAACAGCATTAAGATTTTTTTCTTTGAAAATTAAGGTGTTAATTCTTTAATTGGGAAACAACAAAATTTCCAACATTTTTTCCTTGTACAAGACCTTCATCAATGGCACCCCTATAATCTACCCCCTAAATTCTACTTAAAGCGGCTTCATCTGCCGCTTTATTAAAAGAAGAAAAGGATCTAGTTGGCAATCCAAATTGAAGTTATGTATCATCATCAAAAGCAACAGCGCCTAAATCTTCATATATATATTATATTTTCAAAAATCAATGTATTTTTAATGATGTATTTACCGTCTTTAGTTTGCAAATATAAAACAGGTTCTTGATTTCTTCCCCACCAATAAATAAATCTTCTAACCCATCAGCATTAAAATCGGCTTGGATTAAAGAAGGACCTTCTATAGGGAGGTTCTAAAATTGATTTTTAACACAAAGTTCAATAAGCACGAACTCCGTTAAATGCTTTTTTGAATTTTGTAGGACAAACTTATTAAAAATCTTTCATATCCTAAGATGTTTTTTTACTTTTTTTTACAAAACTAACTAACTAACTATTAGTATTTTATACTCAATCTAGTTATCTGCTCGTATCTAAATAATTTGTAAGTTAAATTGATTAGACCTATTATTCTTATTGCTCTTTTAATACCTACTGATTTCAAACATAACCCATTCATAATTTGTACCTTAAATCCAAATATGTGCTCAACTCTAACTCTTGTTTTGGATTTCTTTTTGTTATTCTCTTTTTGCTCATCCGTTAGTGGATTTGCTCTGTATCCCTTTACGTGAACTTTATTTACAAGTTCATATTTATCCATAATTTCGTTTTTTTTGCTCCGACATAAGCACTATCCGCAAATAACTCTTGATTTTTATCATCATCTTCAAATAGCCCATCCAATGCTTGCGAATCATAAACTGAGGCATCTGTAACCAAATATGTTTTTAGAAATTCACTTTTAGTACATGCCTTGGCCTGATTTTTATATCCAAAAAATGTCTCGTTATTTTTCTTTGTCCATCTTGCATCAATGTCTTTATGATATTTTTTATGCTTGTTGTCATTCCATAATTCATCTCCTTCACCCTTTTTTATTTTTTCATTTTCTTCACGTGAATTTCTTTGTTTTGGCGCAACTGTGAAACTTGACCCATAGAATTAATGTGAGCTATTGCATTTTTCTCATCAAAAAGACCTTTTTTTCCTTGTTTTTATAATTTACTGATTCCACACCTATTTCATTCAAAATTATGTATAAATACACATGTAATTAATTGAATATCATATTATTAAATTACACCTCTATAGTTATTCTACTAATGTTACTTTTATTAAATAATAAAAAAGGGTTAGTTTTTAAAAATTGATAAGATTCATTATCCCATTATGAACAGTTTCTCATAGATTGTAATTTTTATTATAATTTTTTTAGTCAAATTTTTATTTAATTTATAATTTTTTTCTTTTAATTCTGAATGCTGTATTTCTCCACCAGTTTCTCCAGTTTGTGCAGCATAATAAATAACCACAAACGAAAATAGTATTGTTATTAAAGCAAAGATTCTTGAATATGACTTTTTTTGCCAATTGACAATCAAACCAACTAAAGAAAGTAGCCCTAAAATATAAAGAAACGCCAAAAATACTAAAGCGGTTTGTTTGTGAGTTGCTATAACAAGATTGTCAATTCCATTTAATAATTGTTGTGCATTTTCACCCGTATAAAAAGTGAAAAATCCAAAAATAGCTCCAAGCATAACAACAATATAGGCTATTCTTTTAGCTAACTCAGATTTAAATAAAAATCCACCAACCATAACTAGTATTCCAAGAATAACAAATGTTATAGGCAAATGATTTAGTATTAAATGTAAATGTGCATTGTTCATACTACTTTGTTTAAAATATTTTATTATTATTATTATTATTTCTCTTAGCCTACATTTATCCTCGATAAAAATATCCTAAAAACTTTAATTTCTATTACCATTGAACACTCTTATTCACCTAATAAAACTCATTTCAGTTCTCTAGTTTTATGGAATCACATATACATTTAATCTCTCTACCTATTTTCTGATTTAAGTTCATACCAGTTAACCTACTAGTTCTTTTATCAATACATTTTTTACAATTAGAAAATAAGCCTAAATCCCAAACATCTGCAAATACACGACCCGCATTTAGCGTAATACCATACTCTAAAACCGATTCTAATGAATGAATATTAGGCAAACTAAAGTCACCTTTTTCAAGTAGCAAATCCATTGCGCCATTTCCTGCTCTAACTGGAATAACAATACAACATTCTACCCCAGCACTAAAAGCAAAATTAATGGATTTTTTTGCCCAATACACTCCTTCTGATTCAGATAGAAATGGTGGTCGCAATAAAATAAATGCTCTTGACGGTATTTCATTTTGTGTAAGGTAACTAACCGAATTGCTGAAATCATCCAAAGTCATTTGTTTGTTTAATTTAAGAAGTACCTCAGGATGTACAGTTTCTAATCCAATTGCCACTTGTAATTCAGGATTAAGCATATCTCTAAAACGAAGACATTTTTTATTTATGAATTTCGGGTGACTTTCAATAATAACGGTGTCAAAATTAGATACAAGAGAAGCAATTTGTTTATAGTCCTTTTCAGGAATAGCCCGTTCATCAAAAAAACTTCCGCTATTGTATAACTTTAAGTGTTTAACTTTTGGCATTTGTGCCAGTGCCCATTCAATTTGATCAGGAATAGCACCTACAGGAACTGGTTTATCTGTTGTATTTTTCCATAAATCACACATCAAACATTGAAAAGGACATTCCTTGTTTGTAAGAAAAATAGTTGCAATCTCTTCAATTTTTCCTGAAGCTGTACGCTCTTTTTCTACCAACCAAGAATAAGGCTGTCGTGAATCAACAGCCTTTTTTTTTCCTCGGTTAGAAACTATCCATTTACCATTGATAAGTATCTCATGGTTTTTACTCATACTTTGAATCAAACTCTTTTCTGTAATCTAAATCATTTTCAGGAAATAGTTTTTTAAAATCATTATCTGAAGCTACTCCATGTTGAAAACGTCTTTTCTCAAAAACTGGCATGTCTATCCCTGTAATAGCTTTAACACCAGCAGCTACAATTTGCCCTTTTAAGTCATATAATTTTTCATGATCCCAATCGGTCATATCAATATAAGGAATTCCTTCTGAAATTTCTATTACATTCGGAAGTGTGTACGGACTAAACTGCTCAAAACCAAGCTTATCCCCAGGAGAGTAAGTTCGCATATATCCTCTACTTAATCCACCAGAATAGGTCAATGAATGTTTAATTGACTCTACTCCCCAACCTTCATGATACAACATTAGATTATTAAGGACGCTACGTATGGTTAATTCTGGGTTTTCTTCAATTGGATAATCCTTTAAATTTTCATCACCTCCATCACCATCAATTAGATATTTCCAATCTGGATAACGTGATCTAATTCCCTCCGCAAGAGCCAAATTCATAGTTGCACACTCAATATCAAGTGGTTTATAGTCTTCAACAACACTAACAGCCTCTTTCCAATTCAACGCTGTATAATCCAATTGAATAGGTTCCAAAAATAATTCAAGATCTAACGTTTTTAGAAATTTTCGGGCTTGTAATAAATCAGCGCCATCTTCATCAACAGAAAGTGTAAAAGCTTTTAACCTCGACGGACTTTCTCCCAATTCTATTAGCGCATGGTACATTAACAAGAAAACTGATCCGCTATCAATTCCTGCGGAAAAAGCAACCCCAATCGGGCCTTTTTTAGCACGAAACTGTAGCCATTTTTTAATCTCATTGTATACTTCACCTATATAATCTTTTCCTATTTGTTCTATGCTACTAGAAGTGTATTTATTGCGCTCAGGTGTAAAAAACCTGCTATAAACAGGGTTTGGATCCGGGCAACCTAACAGTTCAATTTTAGTAACATAATGAGCTGGCGCCATTCGTGTATACGATGGGCGAAACTGATCATCTAAGCCTTCCTTTTTAAGGTATTCATAAATAACATCTATACGTTCAGCAATCACCAACTGAGGGCCAACTGCCCTTTTGGCAATAAAATAGCGTATTGGTCGACCAATTGATCTTGCCATGTGTATTGTCTTTCCTTCAACAGAAATAAGAGAGAATTGCCCATCAATTTTGCGAACAGCTTCCACATTACCAGACTTAACAATTTCAACAGCTTCTTCATGTGTCATATTATAAATGACATTTTTTTCGGGATTTGTAAGATCCACCACTTTGCTTACATACTGACTATTCATTTTTTTTAATTTTATACAATTATTTAACTATTGTTCTTTTACTATTCCTTTACCTTTTACGATAGTAAGGTATTGGTTCGATTCAATATTCTTAAAAACCTCCTGCTTGCCATCAGGCCATTTCACCTCAAGTTCGCTAATTAGTTTTTGTTTACCTAGCCCAATATGAAGGCGAGGTTCGTTATTAGAGAGATATCCTGTTGCCCATTGGTTTAAAAGAACCTGTTTTTTATTTCCTGCAATTACTGTTACTTTTGCACCTATTCCTGACGCCAATCCCTTTTCACCTTTAAGTGTTAATCCTAACCAATGATTTGTGTTACCTCCATCATTTCTAAGTAAAGAAGGAGTTGCCTTTAAATCAACATGAGATACAATTACATCTAAATCACCATCATTGTCATAATCCCAAATAGCTAAACCACGTCCTGAACGCTTAGTTGAAAAATATTGTCCATGATTCTGACCAACATCCTTAAAATTCCCCTTACCATCATTTTCAAGTAATAGCGGATATTGCAATATTAATTCCTCCGCTGTTCCGTTTGCAGAAATAATATCAAGGTCTCCATCATTGTCATAATCAAAAAATGAAGTTCCCCAACTTCCTTTACCAGCAAATCGCTTTGCAATGCCACTTAATTCTGTTATATCTTCAAACAATCCATTTCCTATATTACGATAAAGAGCTCCATATTTTAGATCGGAAACAAGTATATCCATCAAACCATCTCCATCAATATCACCAACTGTTCCATGCATTGAACCTGTTAAATTTCCTTTACTGTTAACTGCCACTCCACTTGCCACTCCAACATCTTTATATTTACCATTATCATTTCTGAAAAGGAAATTCATTTGGTGATCATTAGCCTGAAAAATATCTATATCTCCATCATCATCATAGTCAAATACTGTTAAACCCATACACATTGAATCTGGGAATGACAATCCATTACTCTTAGTCACATCAACAAATTTCCCATCAGGCTGTTGCTCATAAAGCATTGATTCCTGGCCCTTATATTCTGAAGGATGTGGCATCATACCTGGTGTTTGTGTTGAAATATAATTCGGATCAAACGCAAGAAAGTTACCAACCATTGCATCAAGTCTTCCATCTAAGTTATAGTCCCAAAATGCAACTCCTATGCTCCATTTAGTAAAACCATTTAATGTATCGGGTCCTTTTAAACCTAATGAAGTTGTAATATCACTAAATGTACCGTCTCCGTTATTGTGATAAAAAACATTTGGGCCATAATTTAGTACGTAAAGATCCAGATAACCATCGCTGTCTAGATCTATAGCTCCAGCTGCCATGCTCCAATTACGATCATCAATTCCTGCTACTTCAGAAACATCTGAAAAAGTTCCATTTCCATTATTCTTATATAACTTGTTAGCCGTGTCCTTAAATACTTTTCCATCAGGTTTAGAAATACCTTCAAGATACGTTCCGTTCATTAAATACAGATCCTGAAAACCATCGTTGTTATAATCAAATATTGTAACCCCTGAACCACTACTTTCTAAAATATTCTCATAGGAATAATCCCCAAAAGTATATTTAAAATCTATTCCAGCTTTACTGGCTATATCATTAAACATGATATCTTTCTCCTGAGCAACTATTAAAGTTGGAAGAAACATTAAAAAAAGGCAATAAACAAAACCTCTACATTTTTCTCTCATTATTAATTTTTAATTTTAATTGAATTACGATAATCGTCCATTGTTACATTTCTTGTATTATATTCCTGAATGTATTCTTGAAGTTCCAGATCGTTCGGATATAAATCTTTCTCTGATGGAGGATAACTTGACATTCCATGAAAAGGAAGCGGTAATACTGTACCTCCAAGCGCCGTATTTATATCTCCATCTTTTACCCAACCAACACTATGAATAAAAAAATCTCGTTTCCAGCCTTTCTTTAGCTCTGGTAATCCATCAGCCTCAAACCTTATAGATGTTTCATCACCTGCATTAGAAATAATATATTTGTTATCTGATTCTGCAAGAAGTGGTACAACATCACCGTAACGAGTATAATCGCCAATCAAATCACGCCATTTTTTATTTTTATTGACTTTGTAATAATCAAACCAATGAGGTCCATATCTACCTCCTTTTTTATAGCTTTCAGAAAAACCTCTGTAATGAATATCTGCATATACAGGATTTAAAACATTTGAAACGATAGGAGCATTAGAAGTACTATCCGAAAAAAAGATTTGATCCCAGTATATTTCCATATTAGTTTGAATTCTAATCCTATAGTCGCTTGAAAGGAATTTTCCCGAAAGATCAGCAATTACAGTCTTATCTTTTCCCATTGGAAAACCAATATTTTCTATAACTGTTTCCCATTCACCTTTCATATTCATAACCTGAATAGAAGGAGGTTTCATTTTAAAAGTATCTGATTGGGAAAGAGCAACATTAATACTTGCATCTGATGGAAATATCCAGCCATTCAAAAATATAAATAAATTTTCGCTTTTACCAATCACACCCGGATCAATAATTAAATCTTGTTCTTCAGTAATACCTTGAAATTTACCCGGTTTGAAATCAGAAAGATACTTATCGTCTTTCTCTGTGAGAAAAGAAAGAACATCATTTCCATAAGAATTTATTGCTGAAATTGGAGCGTACTTTTTGGTAACCTGATGTATATCAAAACCAGGAAAAGGAGGAGGAGAAAACTGTTCTGGAACAAAAACATCTACAGTATCAGGATGATCAACTGCAACTAATTGTATTTTATCCATATAAATAGTTTCCCAAAGTTCAGATGTTACCTGTATTAGATATTCTCCATTTTTTGGTTTTAACATTTCACCTGGTATTTTAATATAATCATCCGATGCATCCGGAAAGGCATACTGCATTGAAGTGCCCCCCATAATTCCTAGCGGCATACCTAAAGCGCTTCTCCAGGTAATGTCCTTAACAAATACATATTCATCTCCATTCCAAGTATATAAAAATGGACAAGAACCTTTTAGTATTTGCGCCTCAATCAGCGCTTGATCGGCGTCTGGAAGAAATATATTTTGTGGCACACCATTTGTCCAAGTTATTCTTATAATATCTGCTTTTGAAAGGTTTCCTAATCCAAAATATACATTTGAATTTGTTACTACTGTTGTTTGATAAAGCTCCCCTGCACGCATTTCAACTTTTGCACCAATCCCAAAATAATTATTTTTAGCACTACCAGCCCTTAAACCTACAAGTTTCAAATTCATATAATGATTCATACTACCTCCATCATTTCTAAATAGAGATACACCTCCATTTAAGCCTGCAATAATCATATCAAGATCACCATCTCCATTGTAATCAAATAATGAAATCTGTCTTCCTGATTTTGGTTCTTCTGGTAATACATTAGAAACATCTCTAAACTTTCCGTTCCCCTCATTATGATAAAGAAAAAGTCCTCTCCCTCCATTTTGTTTTGATTCTCCTGCAACAATAATATCGAGAAACCCATCATTGTCAAAATCAAAAAACTTAGTATCATAAGCTTTTACGTCTTGAAGAGTAGCAAACATTTCTTTTATGTTCTTTTCTAGTTCAAAACTTCCATTTCCTAGATTGCTATACAATTCATTATTTTCTCCGTTTATTGAAGTGATAAACAAGTCTAAAAATCCATCGTTATTGTAATCCCCAACGGCTACAGAACTAGAACCACTATTATTTTTTAGGCCGCTATCTTCGGTAATATCTTTAAAAACACCTTGTCTTTGATTTGAATATAATATATTGCTTGCATTCTCATTTACTACAAAAAGGTCAATATCTCCATCATCATCAAAATCTCCAAAAGCTGCATCGCGACAATTAGCGACACTTCCTGACAGACCCATTTTTTTAGCTTGCTCCTGAAATGTGCCATCTCCATTATTTCTAAATACTTGATTTGAATTCAAGCTTGCTTCAAATAAATCTAAATCACCATCATGGTCAATATCAAAAAACAACGCCTTATTCCCAGCTGTTTGTTTGCCAATTTTAGCAGTTGCTGTTATATCTTCAAAAATTTCTTTCCCTGCATTTTTATAGAGTACATCTCCATCTTCTTTAACAATATATAGGTCTAAAAATCCATCGTTGTCATAATCAGCAAATATTGCTGCTGATTCCTTACCGGTATGTGTAATCCCAACCTGTTCTGAAACATCTTTAAACCTTGCCATATCATTGTTGAAAAGATACTGTTTATACGATGAACTAACCGTATCATAACTACCCACATAAATATCTATATCTCCATCACCATCATAATCAGCAGACTCAACGTGAGTGGAATTTCTAAATTCAATATTTTCACCTTCTGTGAATGATGGAACAATATCCAATCCTGCAGAAGCTGTAATATTGGTAAATTTAATCACATCAAGAATAGATTCATTTTCGTTGAGTTGTGATGAAGCTTGTTGGTCATAAGTAATTAGCGGAAAACCAATAAGTGAGCCTCCTGGACCTTTTAACTCTGTAATACCTGCTTGATATGGAAAGGTTACCTTCAAATAGTTATGGAAAATTATAAATTGTATAATTGCCTTTTCTGTATCTTGTTTTTTAAGTAAAGAAAGGGTTTTATCGTAGTAATCAATGGCTTCCTTTGGAAATTCAGGAAATTGTTTTTGAATTATTTCCAATTGTTCTATTGCTTCGTCGGCTTTACCATTTCGGATATATATTTCAGTTAAACTAAGTTTTGGAACTATATTTCCAGATGCTTTTTCAACAAGCTGAAGTAGCTGTTTTTTTCGTTGATTTTGAGATTTTTCATCTGATTCTACTGAATATAATTCGGAAAGATCATACAATATTTTAATATGGTCAGGCGCAAATGTAAGTGCATCTACTAATACTGAAATAGCCTTTTCTCGTTTATCGTCCATTTGATAAACCGTTGCCAATAATAACCTAATATCTGCATCATCTGATTCAATTTCAATTGCTTTAAAAAGTTGTTTTTCAGCTTCCTGATACTTTCCCATTCTTAAATAGGTTAATCCTAGGTTTGCATATCCCAATTTTTCATTTGGCGCTAATTTAATAACCTTTAGAAACTCATTTTCGGCTTCTTCAAGATTAAATTCCTCAAGATATGCAAGACCCAACGTTTGAGCTGTCATTAATTCAATAGATTTTTGTCGTCTGGCTTTTACGGCGTCCTTACAGCTGAATAGCGTTGTGGAGAAAATTGCTATTACTATTAAAATATAAATGTTTTTCATTTTCTCAAGTTTATTGTCTGCCTGCCTCAGACGGGTTTTTAATTGATTTTATGGAATAAGATACATCTTTTAAAAATAAAATTTTTAAAATGCTTATTTCATAATCTCAAAATTAAGAAATAACAAGAAAGAATAAGGTCAAATGGCGGAACTTATTTTTCAACAATAGTAGGGATTTTATTTATTATTTCAATTAGTTTAGCGGCGCCCATACGATTTCCTTTTTTATCAAATTGAATAGATCCTGTAATACCTTTATAATGGGTTTTTGACATCGTTTCTTGAATTTTTTCACGATGAAGTCCCGTTTTTTTAATTGCTTCAATAATTATATTCATTCCATCAAAGGCATAAGCCGCTATAGCACTCGGCATTTTATTATGTTTTTTTTGAAACTCATTTTGGAAAGATTGCTCTTTAAGCCCTAACCAATTTCCAGAAGTTACTAATGTAACATTATTATATTGAGTCAAATCCATATCTTCAAATTCATCTTCTCCTAATAAAGATAATGTCGCAAAAACAGTATGTTTCATTTTCTTTTGATGTATTTGTCTAATTATCTTTTTTGAAGCAAATGGTTGACCAAACAAAATAACGGAATTGACATCTATTTCATTTACCTGATCAACAAGATTACTAAAATTTTGACAGGAACTATCATAGAAAAACTGAAATAAACTAGCTCTATCTTCTGTTTTTATTTTTTTTACAAAGCTGATTACAGCCAACTTCGAATCATAACCATTATCTGATATAGTGGCTATTTTAGTGATTTTTCTTTTATTGTAAATTTCATCAATTAAGGCGTCTGATTGCTGATTGTCGTTTGGAACACAACTAAAATACCAAGGGACAAAAGCCTGAGATAATGTTGGATCACTTGCCCAAGCTGATAAAAAAACTACTCGCGTCTTAGTGATAACTTGCTCAACCAAATGCGCATTTCTCCCATCATGAGAACCCAAAATAGCCCAAACATTTTCTTTAAAAATCAGATCAACCGCTTCCTTTGAGCCTGTTCCCCATGGGCCTGCCATTGATCTTACAACCAATTGAAAATGCAATCCACTAATGCCTTCTTTTTTATTTGCGTTTTCAATTGCCATTTCAGCTGCATTTTGTGCCGAATTGGATTTTTTATCGCCTATCAACAAACCTATTTTTACTATTTTCTTATTAGTTATTGTTGAGTTTTTTTGCTGGCAATATACTGTTTGAAGAAATAAAAGAGATATAGCATTTATTATGAAGAAAAATTTAATCATAGTATTTTTCTACCTATTGCATTTGCAACTAAACGTAAATCTACCATAAGATTCTTAAATTCATCAAGACTAAGTGATTGTTCCCCATCACATAATGCTTCCTCAGGATTATAATGTACTTCCATCATTAAACCATCTGCTCCAACAGCTACCGCTGCTTTTGCCATAGCAGGTACCATCCATCTTATACCGGTCCCATGACTTGGGTCCACTATAACTGGAAGATGACAAAGGTGTTTTAACATTGGTACAGCACTCAAATCAAGTGTATTTCTAGTAGAGGTTTCAAAAGTACGTATACCACGTTCGCATAATATTACTTTTTCATTGCCTTGATTAAGAATATATTCAGCAGAAAATAAAAACTCTTCAATAGTTGCACCATAACCTCTCTTTAGCAAGACTGGTTTTCCGCATTTACCAACTTCATTTAAAAGTGGATAGTTTTGCATATTACGTGTGCCTATCTGAATCATATCTGAATACTCTGCAATTAATTCAACTTGCCTAGTATCCATTACTTCAGTAACCACTGGTAAACCTGTTTCCTTTCTAATTTGATAGAGTAATTTTAAACCTTCTTCTCCCATACCTTGAAAACTGTATGGTGATGAACGCGGTTTAAAAGCCCCCCCTCTTAATATTTTAGCTCCATTAGTTTTTATTGAACTACCCGTCTCAAAAATTTGTTCCACGCTCTCCACTGCGCAAGGTCCAGCAATTATTATAACTTCAGTTCCCCCAAATTCAACTCCATTAACGTTAACAATTGTTGGTTCTTGTTTTATCTTATAACCCGCTTTTGTAGGAATCTTAATTTTAACTTGTTCAGATATATTACATGAAATATTTTCCATATTGTTTTATTAACTATTAATATCCTACCATTTTGGAAGAACGCTTTCTCCCTCCCATTGTAGGGCTAGCAGAAAATTCAAACTTACCATTTCTAACCTTGGCCATCCATATTTCTCCAATATCGTTCCAGCTTCCATCCAAAATAATTTTACCTGTAACTCCCTCATAACCCTGAAAAGTTTTCAAATCAGAAAGTACATCACGAATAAGTACACGATTAAGACCTGCCTTTTGAATCGCTTCAATAATTAAATTCATACCGTCATAGGCATGTGCTGCAAAGACATCTGGTTCTATACCGAATCTCTTGTAATAATTATTCTGAAAAACCTTTAATTTCGCTATATCAGCATCTGGGTTATATTGGCAAGTAGACACTATACCTTCAGCATTCTGACCTGCGATCTCTAAAAATTCAGAAGAAACGACCCTATCAGAACCATAAACTGGCACTGTTATACCCAACTCTCTAATTTGATTCAAAATAAGTGCAGACTCTTTGGCGTTTCCCCAAATAAGAATCGCTTCAGGAGCTACTTTCTTTATCTTCTCTAGTTGCATTTTAAAATCTGACTCTCCATCTTCAAACCGCTCTTCAATCATCATTGGATGTCCCAAACGTACAGCAACACCCGAGTACTCCATAATACCTACCCTTCCATATCTATTGTTAGCTCGCATTACTGCCACACGTTTATGTCCCATTTTCTCAAAAATATAGGAAGCCATAGCGTAACCACTTTGACGGTCATCACTAATAACACGAATTACCCAAGGTATGTTTGTTTCTGTAAAAGTAGGGTCAGGATCGCCTGTATTAACCATCATCATCTCCAATTTTAAGGTTGCTCGTAATGCTACATGTGAAACAATATCATCAATGGAGCCCAACCAAGCCCATACCTCTTCATCATCCATTTTTACCACTTCATTGGCCGCGGCACCCCATAAACCTACATCATTGTGTACCATTAACTTAAAAGGCAAGCCTTTATATCCTCCTTTATTATTAGCCTCTTCTATTGCTAGGTTTGATCCATTTAACATCTGTTTCCCAAGTGTAACAATAGAAGACCCTTCTAATGGTCCAAGAAAACCTAAACGTACTTCTTTTAGATTTTTTGGAGGTAGCTTCTCTCTACCTGCTCCATAGAATTGAATAGGCTCAATAAAATGGTATATATAAGCTTTCTGAAAATTGTTATATGGGAAATAATTATCAGGCGTATTTCCATACATCAAATCTTTTTCCTGTGCATTTAATTCTCTTCCCTGAAACATTACAATCAGGATAAAAATTACAAATGCCCAATAGTTAAGTTTCTTCATATTTTATATTTTTAGTTTGATTTACATATTGCATAAACTTCTATTTCAACAAGAAGCGTTTCCCAACATAACCTTACTTGAATTCCTGTAGCTGCAGGTAAAGGGTCAAGATTTTGCCATTGATAAAAAGTAGTACGAATTTTATTAAATTCATCGTAATCTCTTTCAATATCTCTTAAATAATTGGTTGTTCTCACTACATCGTGCCAACTCATACCTTCAGCTTCAAGAAGATTTGTGATATTTAAATAAGTTCTCCAAAGTTGTGCTTTAAAATCGCCAATATGTTCTGGTTTTCCTTCATCATTTACACTAGCTGTACCTGAAATTAATAATACTTTGTAACCGCCAAGATCTAAACGTAAAGCTCTTGAAAAAGAAGATGGTTTCTGATAATTATAAGCTTCATTAATTATATGAGGTGCAGAAACGGCATGCTTTTCTATTGGAGGACGTTCTTGATGAATTGATGGATAAACTGATTCAGTAATTTTATTATCCTCAGATAAAATTCCCAATTTTTTCATTTCTAAAATCTCTCCATCTGTAAGTTTTGATAAATCAATTAGCACTTTTTTATCCTTATTTTCTATGATACAATCCATATTTCTTATTATTTATATTATAATTATTTATTCTATTATTTACTGTTTTTTTTTGAAAATTTATAATTTTTTTTTGAGTTTTTACTTTAATAATTCTCCTCGACTAACCCCTTTGGAAGTAGCAATCCAAATAACATCATCCTTAACATCAACCCCAATTGTGAAATTATGTGAAATTGACGGAGACATTTTCAATTCAGTTTTATCAGAACCTTTAGTTATAATAGCTTTCCCATTCTTATTCGTCTCATTTTTTGTGTATGTAACCCAGTTCTCACCATCTGTACTGCTTAATCCTTTATCAGTACACAGGAAAGCTACCGACCCTTCAGCTTTTATAAAATTTATAAAATTACTAGCTAAACCACTATCATGGTCAAAATACCCTTTCCAACGCACTCCGTCATAGCGACTTAACCCAAAATATGTTGCAACCCATAAGTAACCATCTGCCCAAGAAACTCCTGTAGTAATATCATGTACTACACCATCGTCTGGGAAAAGATCGATTTCCATATTACCATCAGGGTCAATATAATCTCTAAATTTTTTAGTTTTCTTAGTATATTCAACTACACCACCTCCCCAAGCTGCAATAAATATTTTGCCATCACCTGCACATACGCCATAGGTCCAAGGTTCATGCATAGGGGCATTCTCTTCAGTATATATTTTCCATTGTTTTGTATAAGTATCATATTGACCAGCACCACCACCTGTAGCAACCCACACATCTTTTCCATCGCAAATAACAGAATAAATCAAATCATTTGGCATTCCGCTATTAAATTGAGTGAAGTTTTCAAACTTACCAGAGGACCATCGCGTTAATCCCCCCATAGTTCCAAGCCAAACATCTCCTGTTAATTCACTTATATCAATTGCTAAAACCCCATTATGTGCAAGCCCATCTTTTGTTGTATAGGTTTTCCAAATCCCCTTTTCATATACAGCAAGGCCTTCATGAGTGCCTACCAAAACTCGTTCTCTATCTATCTTTACACAATAGGTTTTATCGCCTGGCAACCCGTTTTTTGAAGTGAAATTTTGCCAGTTTCCATATATAGGCATGTTGGTTGTCTTATCTTTTAATTCTGTTTTTAATGAACTTTTTTCAAATACTAACTCTGTATAATCTACTGTTATTTTTTTATCTTTAGAATATGAATTAAAACCCAAAGAACTAAGTCCCAAAATAACACCTGCAATTACTGCGAATTTTGAATATTTTATAAATACTGCTTTTACCATGACAATGAATATTAATTATGTTTATAAGGTGGTGTATTATTATTAGTTAAATTTTTTTGATTATAAATAGGACCTCTGAGAGATTTTAAATATTCAACCAAATCATTTAGTTGAATTTTAGTCATATCATTGGCACGTCCATGTTTATCATCATCATTGTACTTTGTCCATATGTCTTCCAATGTTTTAGCTCGCCCATCATGCAAATATGGTGATGAAGCATAAATATCATTTAGATGAGGAGTGTCAAATAATATTGAATCGTCAGACTTAGCTAGTGTACCTACATCTGCCATTTTTAAATTGGTGTAATATGGTGGTGGATGACAGGTAATGCAACGATTATTTTCTGGAATAACATTCCCTAAATTATCTACAGTACGTTCAAAAACAAGTTTACCTCGTAACTGAGATTCAGTTAATTCACCATTTGGATTATACATTAGGTTTGGCGGGTATTTAATCCCAGTTACAATATAGGAAACAAGTGCATCAAGATCTTTATGACTATATGGTTCTGTTCTTGTAAGAAATGTAGAAAATCGCATTCCATCTTGCTTATAAACTGTTTGATTCTTTCCATTCCATTTAAATGGAGATGTATCTCCAATCTCTCTTAAAGATTGTGTATTTGTTACATTACGCCCCATATTTTTTCCCTCCATATTATAAACAAGACCGTCTTCATGATTGTCGGGATGGCAAGTATAACAGGCATATTGATTCTGAAATGTGTGACCAGCACTATTAAAAAGTCTTCGACCACTTCTAGCTACAGTAATTCGTTTTGGACCTCCAAGATCAATTGAACCAATGGCCTCAAGGCTTTCTGTATTTATTACCCCAATTTTATCTTCAAGCTGTTCAGCAACATATAATAGTTTTCCGTTGGGTGAAAGGGCAAGTCCTTTAGGATTAGCTCCTGTAGAAATTCTTTCAAGAACATATCTACTGCTAATTCCTAAATTATTTGAAAAACTTTCTAACATTTCAGGTGAAGATTCTGCCATTAAAACCCTAATTGCATCAATATCAATAACAGAAATATAATCAACACCTGAGCTAGATACAAAAGCCTTTTTCCCATCAGGAGTAATCACAATATCAAACGGATCTGAATAATAATTATTTGGTTCATCAAGTAATAACTGTATAACTCTACCTTCTCCGTTTTGCTCAATAATACCAATTCCATGATTCATCATCCAACCACTTTCAACTTGTATGGCTGGTATCAAGTTCTTTGGACGAATTAATGTCATCATTGCTAAATCTCCAGAAGGAGTAAAAGCAACATTTTCCATTAAGTAAGCTGACTCAATGCCTGTATGTTTGGTTACTCTTTGAGTCTTATCGTTAACCTCCGTCATATCACTAATCAAAGGCTCTCCATAAGAAGCATGATTTGGGCGCCTACTAGTTACATATAAACTTTTACCATCTGGTGACAAAGCTATTCCTGTAGGATTGTTTCCTGTAATTAATCTTTTTCTTTCTTCTTTGGTTTCAAGATCAATTACGGATAAATCTGAACCAAATGTATTGACTGTATACAAATGTTTTTCATTTGCACTAAGCGCAAGCCCTGAAGGTCCATTACCTGTTTTAAGAGTTTCTATTACGCTTAAGGTAGTTAAGTCAATTACAGATACGTTATCTGACCATTGGTTGCTGACATAGGCAATTGTTTCATCTTTATTAAGGATTACACTATGAGGATAAATTCCAACATCAATTTTACTTATTACTTGACCTTTCTCTGAATTAACAACTAGTAATTCATTAGCATCCTGTGCTATGACATATAATAAATTGCCATTGTTAGAAACAGCTAAATTGAATGGCGAATAATAGTCTTCATTAATTATTTTTGAAATAAACTTATTATTTGACATATAAAGATGACATGAAGTGCATTCTAAAGGATGGTCATCAACAGCAGTCATATAATTTACATGTTCCCTAGCTAATTGGCGACCTGGATAAAAAATAACCAAGCCAAAAACAACAATTACTCCAAAAATTATTAATAGTTTAGATGCCTTCATATTAATCAACTGAAATCTTTTTATTTTTAACTTTTTTTCTATTCACCGGTATTAGTATTGGGTCTTTCCTTACAGAAAGAGGTTGAACATTATTCGGAACTTGCTCATTATTTTCATGACACCCTACACAACCTCTCCGTTCATTAGGACGTAAATATATCCAGCTACCTGGGCCATTAACAATGTTTCCGTTAATATCTATTGTTTGTATTCGAAAAGGCATATCTGCCTCAACTTTTAAATAAAAAGAACCATCTTTTTCAACATCTACAATTCCAAGTGAAGAGTCGATTCCTACGACCTCCAAGCTTACTGCTTTTGAATTTGTATTTCCTTGAAGATGTGTATTTGAAAAATTGATATCTTGACAAAGCAACAAACCAGTTTTTACATCCATATTCACAGCACTTGGTAATTTTTTAGGTCTCTTTTGTTTTTTAACTACAATAGCTTCAATTGCATTGTAATTCTTATCTTTAAAAATAGTTTGGCCAAGTGTTTTATTTTCTGAATCAAACTCATATAGCGAAAAACGATCATCATTAGATGATCGATAAGAAACTAAAAACCTATCATCCTTCATTGGATAGATCGAATGAAAATCTCCTTTAATAGTTGATGTTAAATTAACACTGCTATGTAAAGGGCGATTGTATTTTACAGATATAATATTACTGCCACTTGTATTGTTACTGTCTGATTCTATAAAAACAACTTTACCATTTGTTGTCTCCCAACCACGGCTATTAATTTCACTTCCTTTTAAGCTTTTATAAAAAAGTTCTGCTTTAGTACCATCAGGGCGTAAAATCATAAACATTCCATCTCTTTGATTAGGATAAAGCTGACTACTGATTGTCAAAACCCGACCATCATGCAACACTGTTGATGCAAAATATGTATGTGGATTAAATGTAATTTGATTGATATTTGAGCCATCCAAATTACAAGTGAAAAGTGAATATCCTTTCTTTACTGTATTATTGGTTGTAAATTTACTAAACACCATACGTTCACCTGGTAGATAAGCTGGATCAACACAATTTTCATTTGAAAATGTTACTTGTTTAACTTTTAAATTCTCTAAATCCATTTCCCAAATTTGCCAAACATCATTTTGTTCCTTTTGTGCTGTAAAAATCATGGATTTACCATCATAAGAAATCTGAGGTGAACAAGCTGAAAAATAACCATTAGTAAGAACCTTTAATGATTCTTCTGGTTTTTCATGGTTTAATGCCACAATACGTGAATTAGAGAAATATCTCCAAGAGTTTCCTGAAGTATAATTAGCATCGGGTAAATCTCCTGAGACCTGAGTGAAAACAATCATCCCTTCCATTGATTTTTCTTTACAAGATGAAAAAAGACTAAAAAGACTGATGGTTACTATAAATATGATAGCTATATTTGATTTTATTCTATTCATAAAAAATTATTGTGGTTCTTTTACTGTAAGAATTTGATTGGCTTTAATATTTTCTAATAGCTGTAATTTACCTGAAGGCCATTTTATTTCTATGCTTTCAACAGTATCATTTTTCATAAGACCGAAGTGTATTCTGGAGTCACTTTGTGAAAGATAACCAGTTGCACTCTTTTTTTGAGTTGTCTGCACTTTTCCACCTGCTACTAGTTTAATTCTTGAACCTATTCCATCTCTATTGCTAGTTTGCCCAACCAAATTTAAAGTAAGCCAGTTATTTTGATTTCCTTTATTATTTCTTAAAAATTTACCTTGACTATCTAAGTTTGAAATATAGATGTCTAAATCTCCATCATTGTCATAATCACCTAAGCAAGCTCCACGTCCAACATTCTCTTCTCTAAAGTATTTGCTTCGTTCAACAGATACATCCTTAAATTTTCCGTTATCAACATTCTCAAACAATTGATCTTCTTGTCCATACATATGCTTTAACTCACCATTTGATTTAAAAATATCTGCATCACCATCGTTGTCATAATCCAAAAACGAGGATGACCATCCAACAAACTGTCCAGATGCTACAGAAATTCCCGAAGAATATGACTTATCACTAAAAAGTCCATTTCCTAAGTTTTGATAAAGAGAGCAGTAATTGTCATCTGAAATAAACATATCAAGTAATCCATCTCCATTATAATCGGCAAAATCTACAGACATACTTACGGTTGCTTCTCCAGACTGACTGAATCCTGTTCCAGACATCGTACCTCTATCTATAAATCCCTTTCCTTCATTGTTATACCAAAGATAATTTACAGTATGATCATTGGCTACATAAATATCCATAAAACCATCATCATTATAATCAACTGCTCCAACACCCATTGCTCTACCATCAACGTCTACAATCCCCATTTTTTCAGTTACATTTTCAAAAGTGTCATCTCCGTTATTATGGTACAAAATATCTGGTTGGCTGTCATAAGCCAATGGACCAGGAAACCCATCAGGAGCGTAGTAATATTTATATTCCGGATCAAAATTTAGGTAATTCCCTACGTAAAGGTCTAGTAAACCATCATTATCATAATCAAGCCATACAGCACCTACACTACATTCTTTTCCTCCACCTACCTTGGCTTTTTTAGTTACATCTGTAAAAGTTCCATTGCCATTATTTTTATACAATACATTAGGACCATAATTACTTAAAAATATATCAGGATAACCATCGTTATTAAAATCACTTACTGTAACACCCATACTATACCATGGTCCACCTACTTTTGCTTTTCCAGTAACATCTTCAAATGTACCATCCTGCATATTACGGTAGAGATGATTCTTAGGTAATATGTCCGGTTTTTCACTTTTACTTAAACCTTCAACCCAAGTACCACTACACGCATATATATCAATATAACCATCCTGGTCATAATCTATAAAAGCTGCACCACCTCCTGTTGATTCAATAATATTTCCCATATGATCAGCACCAATGGAATGAACAAAATCCAAACCAATTTCCTTTCCAATCTCTTGAAAGAATTCATCGTTCACCACTGGAAGTACTTTAACCGAATTATTCTTTGATTTAGAATCAGGTTTATCATTAGAATTACAACTAGAAAAAATTAGTAATAAGATAAAAAGAAATGCAAAATACCTATAGTTAATTGTATTGTCGTAGTAATTCTTTTTTATATACATTTTTTGAGAATCTTTTTTGAACTCAATTTTATTATAATTGTTAGCATTATTAGTAGAATTATAAAACTATTTGAGTATTGAATTAAAAGTTTATATTTCTGTTAAAAATAATCTTAATAAACAATTAAAGGCAGGTGCTTTAACATTATATATTAACATTAACTTTTTATTTAACTTTCATTAACCTTTAAGCGTTTCAGTTAACCTTTTATTAAGTTTTAATTTTTTAAAGAGTAATCTCCACTGAAATACAGTGATAAAAAAAGAGTTTTGCTTAGGGTTTTAAGAATGTAAATAATTGTTTGTTTATGTCGAAAAAATTAACATTTTAGGTGCTTTATAATCTAATTAATTATTTCAATGTTTTCATATTTTTAATTAAAAATTTACCAACATTTTCACCTTGTATAACACCTTCATCAATAGCCATTCGGTAATGAATACCACCATACAATCTAGAAATTGCAGCTTCTTCAGAAGCATGTTTAAACGATTTAAAATCGCGTGCTAGCAAGCCAAATTCTACTTCGGAAGTATCTGTAAAACTAAAATTTTTATCAAATATATCTGTTAAGGTTATGGCAGCTGATCTAGAAATTACAGAATGACCACTTGTATATTCAGGAAATGGGGGTGTTTGTAGTAAAGGAATCCATTCTTCGTCTAAATTTTGATTGATAACTGTTTCTGGCCTTACTAGAATACTTCTCCATTTTTCATCCCAACAACTTATAAATGCATCGAATAGTGAAATTGAAACATTTGTATACGCATGAATTGATTCGTCAAAAGTACTATTAGATTTTTTACAAGCTATAGAAGTAATTCCTATCCAGTGTCCTCCAGGTGTAATTTTTTTAGTTGCAAACATGGCATGTCCATAATGATGTGTAACAAATGGATTGCAATCCCAAAATTTTGCTATATCCATTTCTTCTTCAGTAAGGCTTATCCCTGTTTCATAAACTTCTATAAGCTGCTTATAAAAATTACTTTCTTTTTCAAGATTAAATTTTAAAGGAGGTTTAGGTATAAATTGACTTGCAGAATCTAATACCATTGTTCTAATTTCTTGCCAATGAGGCTCAATTCCATCCATGTAATCTGGTGGTGTTGGCTTCCAATATTTTTCTTCTTGTAATATTGTGTATTTAGAATGTGTTCTTGTTTGTTTATACAAATCTTTATCTGCCCATTCCAATATGTGCTTTGCAACTTTTTCGCCAAATATTTTAGATGCTTTTAAAATCTTTTTAGGTAGCCCAGCCGTTAACAAGTCCTTATATAAAATATCTTGATATTCATCAAATTTATTTTGACTAAAGGTAAATTCTCTACCTACAATAATAAAAGCATGAAGTGCAGCCAAATTAAAATTTATATTTTCATTTTCAGGGCTAGGTGTTTCTTTCAAACCATTTAATTGACCCGCAAGTGTATTGTACTTATTAAGATGAGCAAACCGAACTGTTTCATACGCTGCAATAGACGGGTATGAATATACTCTAGAAGCCACTGGAGGCGAAAATATATCGTATACAATTATATCTGTTAATTTTTTCATGGTTCCATGAAACATTTCAGGGTCTTCTAATCTTTGAATATAATCATTACTTTGATTACACCCCATAAAGATGACAATAGATACTATACTAATAAACACTTTTTTTAACATTCTAAACTTAAAAATTAAATGGTACTAATTATTCTTTCTCGGTTTATAAAACAAATATGAATTGTCATTATTAGAAACCGCCAAAAACAAATCTCCTCCCAATGAAATTAATTTTCTCCCATTTAAATGAGCAGGTATTGGCAAATATTTGAAAGATTGGAAATTTTTATTTTCATACGATAAGAAAATACCTCCCGAATTAAAATTAGTATTCCCTAGCTCAGTCACATTGTTATAATTATTACCTATAAACATCATTGTTGATTCACCTTGAATTGTATCAATGTAGATATCTTGAATACTACTAAGTTGTGCTTCTTTTGGTAAAGGTTCTCCTTTAAAAACACCATCATAATTATAAAATACCATAGAACGAAGTTCATAAATTTCTTTTATTTCTAAAATCTCATTTTCCGATTTCCCTGTTAAATCTTGAATGCCTTTAACCTTTGAAAATTTATTATAGCTCAAAAACTTTTTCTTTAATTCTGGTAATTGGTTTACTAATAAATCTTTAGAAGCAAAAGGTATGTTATGCCCAAAGAAATCATAAAATATTATTGGGTCTAACTGTCCGTTTTCATCAAAATCATCTAAATATAATTTTACAGGGTTGGTCACTGACGCTTTCCATTTAAAATTTAGGCCTGCATTTCCTCCTATAATGTCTAATGTTCCATTTTTATCAATGTCTCCAATTTCTATAGTATTCCACATACCATTGGTGTTTTCAAGACCAAATGACTTTGTTTCATTGGTAAATGACTTACCTTCATTATTTATTAATACCGTAATTGGCATCCAATCTCCTACAACAATAAGGTCTGGAAATTTATCTCCGTTTATATCGGCCCATTTGCTATCTGTTATCATACCAATTCTTTGGTTGTCAATCATTTCAAATCCTTTACCTTTATTATTCCTTAAAATAAAGCTATATGGTGAAAGTCCATAACCTGAAGGTATAGAGCGACCACCAATAAATAAGTCTGAAAATCCATCTTGGTCAAAATCGCAAGCAGAAACAGATCCTCCATTTGTCATAAACAAAGGAGTTTTTAATCTTTCAAAATTTCCTTTCCCATCATTTATATAAATTCTATCTTGTAAAAGTAAATCTCTTTCCAATTTATCATTTCCGCCACTTAATACATATAAATCTTTGTCGCCGTCATTGTCAAAATCAAAACTAGCAGCATCTACATCTTCATACTTACTGTCTTTTTCAAACACATCCAATACTGGACTTTGATAGCTTCCATTTTTTTGTTTAAAAAAGATTCTTGAAGATTGATACCTTGCACCTCCTAAATAAATATCATCTAAGCCGTCATTGTTAAAATCGTCATGAACAACTGCTGGACCTTCGGTTGATAAATTTTCGGGTATCAAAAATTCTTTTTCATAATCAAAATATGTGTTTTCCTGATGTGAAAAAGGAAATATTTGAAATGCATTTGGGTTATTAACCAACATGGTATTTAATTTATGTATCTCAGAATCTGATCTCTTAATTTTAATTTGTTTATTTATAGCTACAATTTTCTCAGTTTGAATAAACCCATCTGGCCAAATAACTTTAATGGAATCTATTTTTTCAATAGTGCCTAACCCAAAATGAAGATTGAAATTTGATGAAGACTGAAATCCTTTAGTTGTAGTAAGCTCTTTAACAAAATTTTGCTCTCCACAATAAACAACAGCTTTAGTTCCAATTGTTACAGCATATTTCTGACTTCCTTCAAAACTAAGTGATGCGTAATTATTAGTTAAACTGGCTGCGCTTTTGTTTTCTAGAATTGATGCCTTTTGATTAATATTACTAACAACCAAATCAATATCACCATCATTATCCAAATCACTATACGCTGCACCATTTGAAAAGGTTTTTTCAAATCCTGATGCCTCTGAGGTTTTTTCAAAATCAAAATTTCCATTATTTTTAAAAATAATATTTGAAATCTTGTTCATTGGCATTTTATCAATTAATCTTCTGGCTATTTTATAACGATCCTTTTTATTCGTGTTTTTTGAAACATCCAAATTACTTAAGAAGTTAATATAATCTAGATCGTTAGGTCTTTTGTAAATACCATTGGTAATAAAAATATCATTTAAACCATCATTATCATAGTCTTGAAGTAAAACCGTCCAACTCCAATCTGTTGCATACGTTTTTGTAAGAAGAGCAATGTCTGAAAAAGATTTATTATCTCTATTTATATGAAAACAATTTCTAGTATATTGACTAGCAAAACCAAAATTACTTTTTATTTGTTTTACTTTGCTCATATCTTCTCCTCCTGATTTTAAAAATATTTTATAATCATCAGAAGTCATATCCAATGTAAAAACATCCAAAAGCAGGTCATTATTCATATCTGCAATATCTAAACCCATAGTAGATTGAGAAGTGTGACCAAAATACGGTTCAGAAGATTCTTTAAATGTTTTATCACCTTGATTTATATATAAATAATCAATTTCGTGAAAGTCATTTCCTACATAAATATCCATCCATCCATCTTGATTTATATCTGATGCTATAAGGGCAAGACCATATCCAAGTGAACTATTAAATATTCCTGCTTGTTTTGTAACATTGACAAATTTCTGCTCGGTTTCATTCATTTTATTTTCATATAAAATGTCACCTGATACTAAGTCTGTTTCATTTCTTTTTTCAGCTTTTCCATAATTTCTTATGGTATGAACAGAATGATTCATTAAATACATATCTAAATCACCATCTCTATCGTAATCAAAAAAAGTTGATTGTGTAGAAAAGCCTTCAAAATTTAAACCATACGTTTTTGCTGATTCAGTAAAAGTAGCGTCTCCATTATTAACATAAAGTAAGTTATGGCTGTTAAAATCCATAAAATTACCGAGTTTAGAAACGTGAATATCCAATAAGCCATCATTATTAACATCGGCCATTGTTACTCCTGTAGACCAACTATTATCCATAGCAATACCTGAATCTTCTGTAATATCTTTAAATTTCATATTACCCAAATTAAGGTACAATCTATCTGGTATTTGATTGGCTGTGAAATAAATATCATCTAAACCGTCATTATTAATATCTCCAATAGCTACACCACCACCATTATAATAATATAAATATTCAATAATATTTATATCATTCGTTTCAGTTAAATCATTTGAAAAATCAATACCTGATTCTTTAGAATTTACAGCTTCAAAAAAAAGATCTGGGGCTGTTGTTTCAATTTTCTTTTCACAATTAAAAAATAATATTGAAAAGAGGGCTACATATATATAGTTTTTTTTCATTTTGCTAGAATTTAAAAACTGCTGTAGAATCGTTATTTCTAGTCACAATTAATTCGTTTTTATGAACAATCAAATCTCTAATTTCGCCTTTTACAGAAAATCCATTGCCGTTTTTTATATACTTAAATTTCATATTCCCTTGGTTTTCTAAATACCCTCCGTATGATCCATCATACCTTCCAAATTCAGGTTTTACTTTGAAAAAATTTCCTCCAATTACAATATCATTATCACCATCCTTATCAAAGTCATTAAATTCAATAGCATAAATAGGTGAGTATTGAACTTCCTGTGGTAATTCTACAATCTCAAATTCAAAATTTCCATTATTAATTAATAAAGTTGTTTGTAATCTATTGGCTATTAATTTAGACGCGCCTTTTAATTCATTTTCATTAAAAATAACATTAATGTCTGCGTTTTCAAAAGACATATAGTCTGGAAATTTCTTTTTTAGATTTTTTATTTGATCTATAAGATTATGCCTTAGTGCATACGGGTAGTCCTTTCCATTATCTGAACGAAACGTAAAAATCGGATCTAAAGTGCCGTTTAAATCAAAATCTTTAAGGTACAATGTTATTGGGTTGGTTTCTGTTGCTTTAAACCTGCTGTTTAAACCATGATTCCCAATAACAAAATCCATATCTCCATCATTGTCTAAATCTGCCTTTCCAATGGTGTTCCACCAACCTTTTAAATTTGCTAATGGATTTTCTATCATTTTTTTTAAAATTCCATTTTCATTTTTAAATATTTCAATACCCATAAATTCACCAACAATTAATAAATCCACATCACCATCTTCATCAAAATCATTAAATGTTGCATCTGTTATCATTCCAATATTTTTTAATTCGGAAGCAACTGTTTCAGTTACGTCTTCAAAAATACCTTTTCCATTATTAAGCAAAATAAACCCTGAACAAGCTGCTCCAAAATTTTCTGGTTTTATCCTCTCTCCAATGAAAAGATCTAAATCCCCGTCATTATCAATATCAGAAGAAATTACAGTTCCTGTACTCGCATAAGAAGTTTTAGATGGTAATCTTTGTTCTGAAACTTCAAATGCTCCCCTTCCATTATTTAAATAAAGCCTATCGGATAATTCTGAAGAAAAATCATTAAACTCCATCCCACCACTGCATACATATAAATCCAAATCACCATCATTATCGGCATCAAAAAAATGATTATCTGTATCTTCTGAATTTTTATGCTTATCAAAAATACTTAAATCCTGTATTGTAAAATTTGTTGCATTACCCTTCATTATTACCGCAGAAATTCCTTTTGACCCACCAATAAATAAATCTTCAAACCCATCATCATCAACATCTCCAATAGAAGCCTTTGGACCAAAAGAACTATACATCTGATTAATCAATCTGTTTTTATTGAAATCAGAAAAATAATTTTCTTTATGTTTAAAAGGTATCTTATTTTTTATTTCTGTAAATAAATTTTTGGTTTCTAATTTATCTGTTTTTATATCAATTTCAGCAGTTTTCTTTTCATTAATAATAAGCGTTTGATTTGTAGCAACATTGTTTAAAGTTGTAACTGTACCTATTGGCCATATTATTTTAATATTAATAGTATCATTAGTGCCAACGCCAATATTAGGTCTATTATCCATACACGACTGAAAACCTCTAGCTGGTTGTGCTTCATAGTAGTAATAATCACCTTTCTTGGAAGTGACTTTAATTTTTGCGCCAACTGCATTCTTATTAAAGCCTTCTCCCTCTAATATTAATTTAATATATTTTGCTGTATTGTTATCTAGATTATTTCTATAAACAAAACATTCCATATTAACATTGTTAACAATTAAGTCTAAATCACCATCATTATCTAAATCACCATAAGCCGAACCATTAGAAAAGCTTAGTGTATTTAACCCTGTCTCGAAATCTCTCTTAAAATTAAAATCCCCTAAATTAATATAGGAATGGTTTTTAACTTTATTAGACGGTATAATATCTATCAATTTAGTATAATCAATTTCTTTATCTGTAATTATTGATTTAATTACTTCTTCATTTGAAACGTATTGCAAATAATCTTGATTTGTTAAATCTTTATAAACCCCATTTGCAATAAATAAATCTTTTAAACCGCTATTATTCATGTCAAAAAAGAGCGCTCCCCAACTCCAGTCTGTGGCCTCAATACCGGCATATCTACCAATCTCACTGAAGGTATTATTCCCATTATTATTTTGAAAAGTGTTTCTAGTAAACTGATGATAGTAGTCATTCTTTACTCCGTTGGTATATAAATCCCAACTTTCAAAAGAAGTCACCATTTTTAACCTACTATAATCTGATGGAAGCATTTCTGTTACAAAAATTTCATTTAAACCATCATTATTCATATCGGCCATATCTGATCCCATTGAAGCACTACTTATAGACATCATGCTATCCGTTAGACATTCAACAAAAGTTCCGTTTTTTTGATTTATGTATAAATAATCACGTTCAAAAAAATCATTTGATACATATATATCTTCCCAATTATCTCCATTTACATCTCCAATTGAGACCCCTAAACCAAACCCAATTACACTCCCATAAATACCTGCTTTTTCGCTTACATCAAAATATTTTCCATTTCTATTTTCCATTAACTTATCACCACCTAAAATATCTCTCTTAGGCCTTTCATTTCTGGTAAGGTTAAAAGAACCAATAGCTTGGTATGAATTATTTAATAAATAAATATCTAAGTCACCATCTTTATCGTAATCAAAAAATGTAGCATGTGTAGAAAATCCTTTATCTGCCAAATTGAATTCTTCTGCAGACTCGGTAAATGTTAGATCTCCATTATTTATAAAAAGTTCATTTTCTTTATTATCCCCCTTTATATTTCCTGAATAACAAACATAAATATCTAAATAACCGTCAGAATTTATATCAACCATAGTAACTCCTGTAGACCAAGATTCAGCACGACCACCTACTTTTGAGCTTTCAGTAATATCATCAAATTTAAAATCTCCTTTATTGATAAATAATTTATTTTGTGCTTGATTTGCTATAAGATAAACATCCACTAAGCCATCATTATTAACATCCCCAATAGCAACTCCTCCTCCGTTATAATAATTTCGATATTTATAAATATTAAAATCTCTTTGGTATGTTAAGGTATTACTAAACTCTAACCCTGTTTCATCTGATGGTAATAATTCAAATAATTTATTTTTATCTTCATTTTCTGAACAAGAATTACTAGTTATAATGAATAGAAAAAATACAATAAATTGACTAGTTTTTAAAAATCTATTTTGAATGGTCATTATATTCACTTTTTTTATCTAAATCTTCAATTCTTACAGTTAAATGTTTATCATCTAATATGTACAACTTAATTTGTCTGTTTCCATCTATTTTAATAAAAGTATCTTTATTTAATTTCTTTAGATTTACCTTCATAAATTCATTTCCTGGAAACCATTTTTGAAGCGTATCTTTAACACTAGGAATTAATTTTTCTGCATTTAAATCCGTATTCCAAGGAGCCCAAGCATTATAAGAAAATCGCATATTCATTCCAGTCATAATCTGCTCTTCATTAAACATTCCATAAAATAACATTTGAATTGATGATTCATCATCTTCATTTGCTTTCATAGTATATTCAACAAATTGATTGTTTGGCCCATGACTTACCAATTTTTCATTATTTAACTGTTGACAAGTAGCAAAAAACTCTTTTTTTGTGTCATTAAATTTCATACCAAAAAATAAAGAATCATTTTTAACTCCTGTTGAAAGTTCTTTTTTAACTAATTTAGAATAATCCGATTCACAAGATAAAATGGTAAAAGTGAAAATTATTAAAAAGTAGTAAATCTTGTTAGTTCTGAATTTTATGAAATTGTATTTTCTCATTATTTATAGCTGATATTAATATATGTTTTCCTTTTACTTCTATAATTTTTAAACCCCTTATTTGACCAGAAATGTCAATGGTTTTAGCTGATTTAAAATGATTTTTACTAGTATTCGAACCAAAAACTACCCAACCTTTTGATGCATCATCTCTACCAAATTGAGGTTTAATTAAATATTGATTTCCCCCAAAAATAATATCCTTAACATCATCATTGTTTACATCTGCAACCTCAATAGCTTTTACAGACGAATACTGTATTTCTCTTGGAAGTTCAAAAGTAGTAAATTTCCCTTCTATATTTAAAAATAAACTTGTTTTAAAATTGTTGGCCTCAAACACTAAAGATTCATTAATTATATTTTCACTGAACATGGAACTTATAGTTGCATTTTCATAATCTTTAAAATATAAAAGTTTATTTTTTAAATAAGGTAGTTGTGATAATAGTTCGTCTTTATCAACTATCGGATAATCTAAATTATCTCTTTTATAACATATAATTTGTTCCGTTGATCCATTTTTATCAAAATCATTAACATACATTTTCAAACCATTCTTAAAAAAATTATTTTCCCCTGCATTTCCTGCAATTATATCTTGATCACCATCTTCATCAATATCTACAATCTTTAAAGAAGACCACAAACCTGCTGATTGTTGCAGTCCATACTCTCCTGTTTTATTACTAAAATCCCCCTTCTCATTAATTAAAATAGTGATTGGCATCCATTCACCCGTTACAACCAAATCATACCAGCCATCTTTATTAATATCTACCCACTCAGCATCTGTAATCAAACCTAAGTTTTCCAAAGCAGGTTGTTCTGATACAACAAATTTATTCTTAGAATGATTTTCTAAAAGGTAACCGCTTCCTGGCTGACCATAACAATTTACTTTTAATCTTTCTCCAACAAAAATATCATTATCTCCGTCGTTATCGAAATCTTTTATTGACACTGTTGATGAACTATACTGTTGATGTTTTGGTAATGATATTTTTGATTTCTCATATTTACCATTCCCTTTATTTATATAATATCTATCTTCAAGCTCTGTTGCGTTTTCAACAAAAGCCTTACCTCCACTACATACAAACAAATCTAAATCTCCATCAGCATCACCGTCAAAAAAAATTGCATCAGTATCTTCTGAACCTCTATTCTCTGTAAATGGCTGTTCATCTTTAAAATAAGTACCGTCGATATTAGAAAAGAAAATAGTAGAAGTTTGCCCTTTAGCGCCTCCTACAAAAAAATCTACAAAACCATCATCATTAACATCTGCGATTGCTATTGCTGGGCCTTCATTATTTGACATATATGGCATTAATCGTTCTCTGTTAAAATCAATAAAGTAATTTTCTTTATGAGTAAAATTAAATAGTTCTGATATTTTTTCAAAAGTTATCACTTCGGTTATACGCTCAATTTTTTCAATAATATCTATAGTTTTTGGTTCTTCAAATGAATACTTTTTATTCGTTTTTAAATTAGTTTTAACAGTTTTTGATCCGTTAGGCCACTGAATTAAGAGTGAATCTATACTTGAATGATTTCCAACTCCAAAATGGACTGAAGAGCTAACTGAACTTTGAAAACCTTTTGAAGTGTAATTTTCTACCATTGATTTTTTACCATCTCCATATTTGATAAATAATTTAGCACCTAATGCATTTGTATTCTTACTTGTAGAACTGAGGTCAAACGATATACTTCTATTTGTTAATGTATCTATTTTATTCTCATAAATAAAGGCAGGCATATTTACATTATTAACTACCAAATCAATTGCCCCATCGTTATTAAGATCACCATACCCACTTCCATTACTAAAAGATAATTTTTCGAATCCCCATTTTTTTGAAACATCCGTAAAATCAAAATTTCCATTATTCTGAAATGCAAAATTTGACAAGGGATTTGAAGGCATAATATCTATTAGTTTTTTAATAACTTCTTGCTTAGTTCTAATTATAGATCTTACATTTTCATCATTTGCCATATAAGTTAAATAGTCTCTATCTAATAAATCTTTATAAATTCCGTTACTTATAAAAATATCTTTGAGACCATCATTATCCATATCAAAAATTAATGATGCCCAGCTCCATTCAGTTGCTGCCACATTAGACATTCTACCTACTTCGAAAAAATTATTACCCCCCATATTTCTTTGAAGTACATTTCTAGGAAACTGGTAAAAGTATCCTTGCTTAACAGCAAGATGATATTCATCCCAAGACTCATACATGGCATTTGATCTTTTCTTTTCTATTGTTGCAGGCAACATTTCTGTTACAAAAATATCTGTTAAAAAATCATTATCTAAATCAGCTGCATCAGCTCCCATAGATCCAAGTGAAGTTGATTGAAAGGAAGTTTCTAAAGTTTCATCAAACCCACCATTCTGATTGTTTATATATAAATAGTCTCTTTCAAAAAAATCATTGGAAATAAAAATATCAATCCAATTATCACCATTAAAATCACTTAGTGTTATTCCCAGCCCAAAACCAATTTTACTTGAATAAATTCCCGCTTCTTTTGTGAAATCAATAAATTTACCATTCTCATTTTTAAAGAATTTATTACCATCAACATCTATAATATCTCTTTGATCTTTGATCAGGTTAAAACCTCCAATTGAAAGAATGGAATTTGTTAATAAATAACAGTCTAAATCACCATCCTTATCATAATCAAAAAAAGCAGCGTGAACAGATAATCCATTAACATCTAATCCATATTCTATAGATTTTTCAGTAAAAGTTAAATCTCCATTATTGATAAAAAGCTCATTAAATCTGTTGTCACCACCTGGTTTCCCAGATTTACATACATAAATATCAAGTAGTCCATCACCATTAATATCAACAAAAGTTGCACCAGTAGACCAAACATTTATACAGCCAACTTTTGCTTTTTCTGTGATATCTTCAAATTCCCAATTCCCTTTATTAAGGTAAAGTTTATTATCAACCATATTACCTGTAAAATAAATATCTAAAAGACCATCATTATTTATATCGCCTAAAGCCACACCTCCACCATTAAAAAAATTTCTGTAGCTATATGGGTTGAACTCTTCAGTGTATGTTAAATTGTTTTGGAAATTAATTCCTATTTTTTCATCTTTTAATTCAAAAAGGGCTGAATCTTCTTTATTAAATTTACAAGCAGTAAGCAATAAGATAAATAAAAATATACTTATTAAAATTTTAGGTTTCATATTATTACAAAGAAGGAAATCCGTTATCAAACAAAGCTTATTTTTTTGTTCTATTTAATAAAATATATCAACAAAATAACAACTGCTTTTTTAATTCTCTAATTGTCAAATATAATTATAATTATGCTACCAATTATATTCACTACCCATTATTTTATTAAAGGTAAAACATGTTACCCGTTGTGCATTATGATTTAATAAAAAAAAGTTGTCCATCTTACTGAAAATCAGTAAATTGATTTATCAACAAGTCATTTATAATGAACAACTTAGGTGCAAATTTCGAAAGAATATTAGAAGTTTTAAGAAAAATATCAAAAGAACAGCTTTTAACCTATCAAAGGCGTAAACCAAAAATGAGTGATTTAGAACTTATCAGCTTAAGTCTAACAGCCGAGTTTTTTGGAATTAACAGTTAGAATGATTTATTTAGAAAACTTCCTGATGCTATTTATCAAAAAATTGAAAGAAGTGTCTATAATCGTAGAAGGAGAAAATTAATAAATCATCTTGATACTATTCGATTAAAACTAGCTTCTTATTTTAATGAATTTGAAGATTATTTTGTGGTTGATTGCATGCCTTTAGAAGTTTGTAAATTATCACGAAGTTATCGCTCAAAAATCTGTAAAGAAGATGCTTATGATTTTCCAGACAAGGGATATTGCGCAGCACAAGGAGTTAGATATTATGGCTTTAAATTACAAGCCATTTGTTCAGTAAACGGTGTTTTTCAAAGTATAGATTTAAGACCAGCATCAGTACATGATATCAATTATCTTAAAGATATCAAAACTCAAATTAGTGATTGTACTTTAATTGGTGATAGCCAATATTTATCAGCAGAAATACAGCTTAATTTATTTGAAACTTGCAATATAAAATTAAACACTCCTATGAGGTCTAATCAAAAAGAATACAAAAAACAACCTTATGTGTTTAGAAAAAAGAGAAATAGAATTGAAACTTTATTCTCGCAACTTTATGACCAGTTTATGATCCGAAGAAATTATGCCAAATCTTTTCAAGGATTTAAAACTAGAATACTATCAAAATTAACCTCATTAACAATTATTCAATTTATTAATAAGTTTGTTTTTGACAGGAATATAAATAATTTCAATCCCGTCCTAAACGATTAAAAAAGTTAGAAAAAAGAGAATGATTTTTAAGTATCTCAATTAACTTTGAGTTGCACAACAAAAAACACCATTCTCTATGTCAAATATATCTCTTTTTGGTCAAA
>Ga0307988_1000212_pt1 | contig 44681 bp, 29 predicted proteins | sample EllFjometagen183_FD_203166 | JGI IMG/M metagenome (GOLD analysis project Ga0307988, IMG submission 203166) | Marine microbial communities from Ellis Fjord, Antarctic Ocean - #183 | ecosystem: Environmental > Aquatic > Marine > Unclassified | place: Southern Ocean | collected 2014-10-08 | reverse complement strand
GTCGAAAGACGAATTTGTGGCTGTTCTAAAAAGAAATTCTGAAATGGAGAAGAACGTTGATGTTTGGGCAAAGCAAGAATCTTTTAAGTTAAACGTAATAGTTTACGATGATTAAAAGCAATTTAAAATATTTGGTGGGTTTAGTCATTATCGGAATTTTAATTTTGGTGTTTTTTTTCGATGCTAACACATTCACGATATTAGATTTTTGGGTTAGTTGGTTACTAAACATTTTCTATTTTCTGATGATCGCCCTTTTTGGAAATCTTTTTTTATCGTTTCATATTCTTGCCAATACAAAGTGGCATTTTTCGCTCGAACCCATTTTAGTTCTAGCAGGAAAATTAACCGTTTTTGTTGCTATTTTATTTATTCCTTTATTTTGGGGAATGAATAGTTTGTTCCCGTGGATTGACGATGCAACTATTTCTGGAACAAAAAATTTGTATTTAAACGTTCCATTTTTTATCGGACGAACTATTCTTGTATTTATTATTTGGCTTGTTCCGGGATTTTTTATTTCAAAACTTGTAACTGAATCTTCAAAAGGTAAGTTGAAATTTGTTGCTGGCATAATTACCGTATTTTACATTTTTGCATTTATTGTTTTTTCACACGATTGGTTATTATCAATCATTTCCGATTGGCACAGTACTCTTTTTGGGTGGTTTATTTTTTCCGGATTGCTACTTACCGGAATGTCGTTTGTTGCAATTGTATATTTGCTTTTCGTCAAAACTAACAAAAGTATTATTCTCGATTCTTCAAGATATCTTTTTACATTTTCAAGTGTTTGGATGTATTTGTGGTTTTCGCAATTTATGCTAATATGGTATGGAAATATACAACATGAAACGTTCTATTTTTCAAGACAATTCTTTTATTTTCAACCATTGTTTTATGCTAACTTACTTTTGAGTTTTGGCATTCCATTTGTTTTGCTCCTCTCAAAAACACAAAAAAAGAGTCCTGTTTTATTAGGTATTTCAGCTGTTTCTGCACTTATTGGACAATGGATTAATTTATACATAACAATCTACCCGGCTGTTTTTCCGGATGTAAAATTTGATGTTCTGCCGGTTTTCATTTTTAGTATATTATTGGTTTTGTTTTTGATCCCGTTTATTTTGAAATTGAAATCGAAGAAGGTAACTCTGATTCTTCTTTTGGCAGTATTATTTTTAGGTGCGTGCAACAACCATAAAGATCATCCTGGTTACGAATATATTCCTGAAATGACTTATTCCCGTGCATTTCAAACCTATTCTGAAAATCCAATTTTTAAGGATAGTGCAACTATGAGGAATCCGATTCAAGGAACTGTTCCGCGCGAAATGATCCCTTTTCAGTATAAAAAAACGAGCGAGGATCGTTTGGCGGCAGGTATAAAATTGCAAAATCCAGTTGATTCAACAATGCAAAATATTGATGAAGGAAAATTTCTGTACGAATCGTTTTGTTTGCATTGCCATGGCGAAAAGGGAGATGGAATGGGAAAACTATTTACCGAAAAATTCTATACTTATAAACCGGGAGTTTTAAATGGCTCTAAGATTCAATCTGTTCCCGAAGGCGAAATTTACCAGGTTATTTCCGAAGGTTTTAATTTAATGGGGCCACATAAAACCATTTTACTTCCTAATGAAAGATGGAAAATTGTACACTACATCAAATCTTTTGGTATCGCAACAACCGATTAAAAAAAAAATTATTTTTTCATCGCATTTATAGGGTGCTTAAGTTTGGCAGTTTGATTCTCTTTTCACAATTTTGAACACAGCAAAAAAAACCCGTCGATGACTTATAAAAAGAAGCTAATTATTTTCTCCTTAATTGCCCTATTTTTTTCCTGGAGTTGTTCAACAAACCCTAAAGATATAAACCTTATGATTCAGCAAGAGTTTGAAGGAAACTGGACATTCAGCCAGGTTGGAAAAAATGAGTGGCTTCCTGCAACTGTTCCTGGAACTGTACATACCGATTTGCTCGCTAATAATAAAATTGAAGACCCATTTTATCGATTAAATGAGCACGATTTGCAATGGATAGACAAAGTGGACTGGGAATATAAAACGACTTTTACTATTGATAAAATACTACTTCAAAAAGATCAAATTGAACTCGATTTTAAAGGTCTGGACACATACGCGGATGTTTTTGTAAATGGCAAAAAAGTTTTGGAAGCGGACAATATGTTTCGCGAATGGAAAGTCAACGTGAAAAAAGCAGTGAAGGTTGGGGAGAATGAGTTGCATGTTGTTTTACAGTCACCGATAAACGAAGGAATAAAAAAGTACGATGCGCAAGGATTTGTAATTCCTGTATCGGAAAACGATCAGGCAATAAATGGAGAGGTTGAAGATGGGAAAATGGTCAGTGTTTACACACGAAAAGCAGGATACCATTTTGGCTGGGACTGGGGACCGCGTTTGGTAACAAGTGGAATTTGGCGACCGGTGACTTTAAATGCTTGGGACGAAGCAGATATTATCAATCTGCAAATAGTACAAAATAAGGTAAGCGAAAAAGAAGCAACTTTTACCGCGGTTTTTGAAATTGATGCCGTGCAAAATGGAAGCGCTTTATTGTCTGTTAACATCGATAGCATTTCCCTTGCCTCAGCTGCTATTCAACTACAAAAAGGTATTTCAAAATATTCAGTTGATTTTAAAATTGAAGAACCAAAACTTTGGTGGACAAATGGTTTAGGACAACCTAATTTATATAACATTTCTGGAGAACTGGATATTGATGGTCGAAAAGTTGTAGAAGGTACACGCATTGGAATTCGTACTTTGGAGTTGATTCGTGATAAAGACGACGATGGAACTTCGTTTTATTTTAAACTGAACGGACACCCGGTTTTTATGAAAGGTGCCAATTATATTCCCAATGATGTTTTTCTGCCACGTGTGACCGAAGAAAATTACCAAACCGTTGTTGAAACCGCTAAAAATTCGAATAATAACATGCTTCGCATTTGGGGTGGAGGTGTTTATGAAGAAGATATTTTTTATGATCTCTGCGACGAAAACGGGATTTTGGTTTGGCAGGATTTTATGTTTGCATGTGCCATGTTTCCTGGAGATGAAGCTTTTTTGGAAAATGTAAAACAAGAGGCTATCGATAATGTAAAACGTTTACGAAATCATCCGTCCATTGCATTATGGTGTGGTAATAACGAAATTTTAGCTGCCTGGTTTGGCTGGGGTTGGAAACAAAAAGAGGAAGCTAAAAGTCAGGAAAATGCAGATATAATATGGCAGTCGTATGTCGATATTTTTCATAAGACATTACCCGATGTTGTGGCTGAACTCGATCCGCAACGAAGTTATTGGGGCTCAAGTCCGTCATCGGGATTGGGAGTGCCAGCCGACCTGGTAAATGGCGATGAACATTATTGGGGCGTATGGTGGGGAAAAGAACCTTTCGAAACTTATGCAACCCACTTACCACGATTTATGAGTGAATATGGTTTTCAGTCATTCCCGGAAATTTCGACGGTTCGAAAATATGCTTCGCCCGAAGATTATGATATTTTTTCAGAGGTAATGAAGTCGCACCAACGTTCTTCTATTGGAAATGGAACCATAGAACATTACATGCTAAAAGAGTACAAAAAGCCGAAAGATTTTGAATCGTTTTTGTATGTAAACCACGTGTTACAAGCCGAAGGAATTAAGCTTGGACTGGAAGGTCATCGCCGGGCAATGCCATTTAATATGGGAAGTTTGTACTGGCAAATTAACGATTGCTGGCCCGTTGCATCGTGGAGTTCAATCGATTATTACCAAAATTGGAAAGCACTGCAATACTATGTGAAAAAAGGTTTTGAGCAGGTTTTGGTTAGCCCGTATATTGATGGAGTAAAATTGCGAGTTGGAATTGTAAACGATCGATTGGAAAAAGTAAATGCTCAGTTGAAATTAAGGTTGATGGATTTTAATGGTGAAGTAATTTGGGAAGAAGCTTCAATTGTTAAAATACCAGCCAATTCAAGCGATATTTATTACGATGCGAATCGTTGGGAATTTACTTATCGTAAAAATTTACTAAATCTTGTTTTTACGGCCGAAATTGTTGAAGATGAAAAGTCCCTGTCGAAAAATACATTTTATTTTCGACCATTTAAGGAATTAAAAGTAGAAGCTCCAAAAGTTGAATATTCAATTTCCGGTACTGATTCAGGTTTTGATATTGAATTAAAAACCAACAAACTTGCAAAAAACGTTTATCTGCAAATTGCTGATGAAAAAGGATTTTTCTCGGATAATTATTTCGATCTGCTTCCAGGCGAGAAAGTAACTGTTAATTTGAAAACAAAAATTTCGGAAGAGAGGTTAAATGAGATTCTGACAATTCGTACTTTGGATGATGCATTTTAAAATATACAGATTAACAACGGCAAATTAGGAAGTCGATTATTAACTAATAACTCAAAATAATGAGAATACTATTCATATTTTTCATCGCAGTATTTCCTTTTTTTATGGGAAAACCAGCAAAAGATACCAAAGTTATTTTGGAGGATATTTCGGGGAAAATGCAAATTGGAACCCAAACTGTTGGAGAAAAAGGGAAAGCTACTTTTCAATATCTGAATGGAGGAACTTACCGTTTGGCAATAGAATTTCCTCAACAACAAGGGAAGTGGATTAAAGAAAAACCCAAACATAGTACTTTAACAAAAGCTACTTTTAATGAGAAAATAAAAACTTATTATTATCAAGGTAACGAGGGATTTTTTTCTGTAAAACTCAAGAAATTCAGGAAGATTGATCGCGATTCTTTTCGTGCCGTATTTAAAGAGGAAAGAAATGAAACGGATCAAAAAATTATTATTGCAGAATTTATTGCAAAAAAAAATGGAGCTCAATTTTCGTTGTTAGTTAAAAAACTTACAGCAAAACAATTCAAAAAGGCAACCGATAAAGTTGGAAATGATATTTCTATGATTTCAATTCAGAATATTAAATAGAAAGAGAAAGAAAGAATGACATCTCTCAAATTGAAAAATAAAAAGATGTCATCCTTAAACTATTACGGTTGATTAAATAATTTCTAAGTTTTTCCCAACTTTTATAAAAGCTTCAATAGCGCGGTCGATTTGTTCTGTTGAGTGTGCGGCAGAAAGTTGTACCCTGATTCTGGCTTTTCCGCGCGGAACCACCGGGAAACAAAATCCAATTACATAAACCCCTTCTTTTAATAATTCGTCGGCAAATTTTATGGCAAGCGGTTCATCGTAAAGCATAACCGGAACAATTGCGGTATTCCCTTTTACAAGGTCGAACCCGGCAGCTTCCATTTTTGTACGAAAGTGTTTTGCATTGGCCATCGTTTTTGCTGGTAATTCACCGGAACCCGATAACATTTCAATTACTTTTAAAGTTGCACCAACTGTTGCCGGAGCCAAAGTATTGGAGAAAAGATAGGGTCGGGAACGTTGTCGCAACATATCAATAATCTCTTTTTTCCCCGATGTACAACCTCCATTTCCACCTCCCATTGCTTTTCCGAAAGTAGTGGTAATAATGTCGATTTTCCCCAATAAGTCGAAATGTTCAGCCGTGCCCCGACCTGTTTTTCCAATGTAACCTGTTGCATGAGAATCGTCAACCATAACCAGCGCATCGTATTTTTCTGCCAACTCAACAATTTCAGGAAGTTTTACCAAATCCCCATCCATGGAAAATACGCCATCGCTTACAATTATTCTGTATTTTGCATGGGCTGCGTCTTTCAAACATTGCTCCAATTCTTTCATATTCGAATGTTTGTAACGAAAACGTTGGGCTTTACACAAACGCACTCCGTCTATAATTGAAGCGTGATTTAATTCATCGGAAATAATTGCAGAATCATTTCCAAGTAGTGGTTCAAAAACACCACCATTTGCATCAAAAGCAGCCACATATAAAATTGTGTCTTCGGTTCCCAAAAACTCCGATGTTTTCTCTTCTAATTCTTTATGAATTTGCTGAGTTCCACAAATAAAACGAACCGATGAAAGTCCAAAACCCCAGTCGTTCATTATGTTTTGTGCCGCTTTCACAACTTCAGGATTGTTTGCCAAACCTAAATAGTTATTGGCACAAAAATTTAAAACTGTTTCACCTGTTGAAACAGAAATCTCGGAACTTTGCGAAGTCGTGATAATACGTTCGCTTTTATACAAACCCTGTTCTTTTAATTCATCGAGGGTTTTTTGGAGGTCTTGTTTTATTTGTCCGTACATTTTTGAAATTTTAATTTGTAAATACAAATTAAATGATAGTTGAATTATTAAACGTTGATAAAAAGCAGTAAACTGCTTTTCTGTTATTTATGCTTTTTCTCATTTGCGTATTCTCCCATTCAATTCTTATTTTCTTATATCTTTGCAGCAAAATTTATAAAACCGTTTAAATGACAGACAGGAAAGTTCGGGTACGATTCGCCCCAAGCCCAACAGGGCCGCTGCACATGGGTGGTGTGCGTACAGCTTTGTTTAATTACCTATTCGCAAAGAAACATGGTGGTGATTTTATCCTCAGAATTGAAGATACTGACCAAACAAGATACGTACCCGGAGCAGAGAATTATATTATTGAAAGTTTAAACTGGTGTGGATTAAATCCGGTTGAAGGTCCTGGCATTGGAGGCGATTTTGGTCCTTATCGTCAGAGTGAACGTAAAATGATGTATAAAAAATATGCCGACCATTTAATTGAATCCGGCTGGGCCTATTATGCTTTCGATACAACAGAGGAAATTGCCGAACTGAGAACTGAGGCGGAGGCAAATAAAGAGACTTTTTCGTATGGAATTGCAACACGTGAGAATTTAAATAATTCACTCAATCTTTCCAAAGAGGAGGTAAAACAAAAAATTGATGCTGGCGAAAATTATGTAATCCGATTTAAAATGCCGGCTGACGAAGATGTAACAGAATCTGATATCATTCGTGGCAGTGTAACTTTTAATACTACAAAAAGTCTCGACGATAAAGTTCTATTTAAGTCGGACGGTATGCCAACATACCATTTGGCAAATGTAGTTGACGACCATTTAATGGAAATTTCGCATGTTATTCGTGGCGAAGAATGGCTGCCTTCGATGCCCTTGCACGTTTTATTGTACCGTGCGCTTGGGTGGGAAAATACAAAACCACAGTTTGCACATTTACCTCTAATTTTAAAACCTGTTGGCAAAGGAAAACTCAGTAAACGAGATGGTGACAAATTGGGTTTCCCGGTTTTCCCATTGGAATGGACAGACCCCAAAACAGGTGATATTTCAAAAGGTTACCGTGAAGAAGGATACTTTCCTGAAGCATTTATAAATATGTTGTCATTATTGGGATGGAATCCCGGTACAGAACAAGAATTATTTTCGTTGGATGAACTGACAAAAATATTTAGTTTGGAACGTGTAGTAAAATCAGGCTCTCGCTTCGACCCGGAAAAAGCAAAGTGGTTCAACAAACACTATTTTCAAACAAAGTCGGTGGAAGAGTTAAGTAATTTGTTTAAAATTGTTTTAGCTGAAAAAGGAGTTGAATCGCACAATGAAAAAACTTCTGCCGTTGTTTCAGAAATTAAAGAACGGTGCGAGTTTGTTTCTGAACTTTGGGAACAAAGCAGCTACTTTTTTGAAGCGCCTGCAGAATACGATGCCAAGACAGTAAAAAAACGATGGAAAGAAGATACTCCTGAAAAACTAACTGAAATAGTGGCAATGTTTGCTAATGTAGAAACATGGAAAGCAGAATCTATCAAAGAAGAATTTTCAACTTTTATGAATGAAAAAGAATGGGGATTTGGTATGATAATGAATCCACTTCGATTGAGTTTAGTGGGTGGAAATATGGGGCCCGATTTGTTTGTGATTTGCGAATTGCTTGGAAAAGAGGAAACAATGCAGCGGATAAATTCTGCCATTGAAAATATCAAAAACTAAGGTTTGAGTGTTTGGGTTTTACTGAATGCGAAATCTTAATTTAAAAAATAACTTTTTTTACTTTCGTAAAATATCAATTTTACCACCTGGTCCTAATTTAATAATACTCGAAGGCTGTGCTGCAGAAGTATCATCTTGCCGAAATTCTACAACATAATCAACCTGACTTTTAATTTCATCTGAAATCTCAGCAAAAAAAGCAGGTGATTTTTCTCCACTTATGTTTGCCGAAGTTGATACCAGTGGCTTGCGAAAGCGTTGCAGCAATTGGCTAGTAAATTTCTCTTTTGTGAAACGGATTCCAACACTGCCGTCGTCGGCAATTAAGTTTTCCGCCATATTTTTAGCGTGCTGATAAATTACAGTTAATGGAGTTGTTGTAATTTCAACCAAATCCCATGCAAGCTCCGGAACATCATCAACATATCTTTCAAGCAGTGCAGGGTTTTCCATTAATACCAACATGCTTTTTGAGTCTTCACGTTGTTTAATTTTATATATTCGCTGAACAGCTTCCTTGTTTGTAGCGTCGCAACCAATTCCCCAAATAGTGTCGGTTGGGTATAAGATAACACCACCGCTTTTTAAAACTTCAACTGCTTTTTTTAAATCGTCGTGCATTGTTTATTCAGATAGAATTTCTGAGTACAAAGAAATTAAATTTTGGGAATATATTTTAGGGTGAAATAGTTTTGCCCGTTCTGTCCCTTTTGCGATTATTTCATTTCTGACCGAATCATTTTCGAGCAAAAGTTTTACTTTTTCTCCAATTTCATCAATATTTTCAGGGTCGCATAAAACAGCTGCATCTCCCGCAGTTTCCGGCAAACACGAAACATTTGAAGTAATTACAGGACATCCACTTGCCATCGACTCAATTACAGGCAATCCAAATCCCTCGAACTTAGATATATAAACCGACAAACTTGCTCTTTTATAAAGTCCGGCTAAGTCTGTTTTTTTAATGTTATTAAGAAATCTTACTTGTTTATCCAATTTGTTATCCGAAATAAATTGCACAAGCGAAGTGGCGTAAAGTGTTGGTTTTCCTACAAATACGACAGGTGTTTTTATTTTAGCTTTATGAATTGCCTTTAACAGGGATAGCTGGTTTTTTCTTTTTTCTATGCTTCCTACAGCAAGTATAAATTTTTCAGGAAGATTGTATTTCTCAACAAGTTCATCTGTGTTTGAAGTCTCAAAATATTTAGTTGAAATGGATTGAAAAATAACTTCAATTTTTTCAGGATCAATTTTTAAATATTCTACAATATCTTCTTTTGTTTGACTGCTAATTGCAATGATTTTTTTTGCCGATGTACAAGCATATTTTACTTTTCGGGAATATATTTTTCGGTCAATGGCTTTATAAAATTGTGGGAATCGCATAAAAATCAAGTCGTGAATTGTCACAACTGCAGGCACTTTAGATTCATGGATACCTTCCGGTAATTCGTTGCTAAGTCCATGAAAAATATCGAGTTCTTGCTTTGACAATTGTCCTTTAACAGAAAAACTTCTCCATAGTGATTTAAATAATTTCGAGATGGAACTGTCGGGTGAAATGATATCGAAGTTTTCGTGGTTTGGAAATAAATCCTTGTTTATTTCGGGGGTGAACAAAACATATTTATTTTTTGGAAAATAGTTTTGTAGTGCTTTTAATGTGTTCCTGCTATAGTTTCCCAAACCGGAAGCATTTAAGAAAGCTCGTTTTGCGTCAAATCCAATTTTCATGTTAAGTTGTTTTCCGTAATATACGAAAAACGTCAGATTTTAGTTCCTGACATTTGTGAAATATTTTAAACAGAGAAATCTTTCAGCGCATCGAAATTTAGAGTTGCAAAATAGTCTTCAATTGTTTCCGCCCTGCGAATTTCAACAACTTCTCCATTTTCGCGTAATAACAATTCTGCCGATTTTAGTTTTCCGTTGTAGTTAAATCCCATAGAGTGGCCATGCGCCCCGGCATCGTGAATAACTACTATGTCATTTGTTTCAAGTTTGGGCAACATTCTTCCAATAGCAAATTTATCGTTGTTTTCGCACAACGAACCAGTAACATCGTATTTTTCTGTTGCTTCCTTATTTTCTTTTCCAACGGCAGTTATGTGATGATATGCTCCGTACAGCGCGGGGCGCATTAAATTTACCATGCAAGCGTCGAGTCCAACAAAACTTTTATAAGTGCTTTTTATGTGCCTTACTTTTGCAACTAAATATCCGTACGGACCGGTAATTGAGCGACCTAATTCAAAGAATATTTTTAGTGGAGCCAAATTATTCCCAACAATCATTTTGTTGTACAGCCTTTTAATCCCGGCACTTACATATTCCAGATCAACAGCTTGTTCTTCGGGTTTGTATGGAATTCCAATACCTCCTCCCAAATTTGCAAATTCAATTTTAACGCCAGTCTTTTCGTAAACTTCAACAATCAGTTTGAAAAGAATTTCAGCGGTTTCAATAAAATAATCAGGAGCTAATTCGTTGGAAGCAACCATTGTATGAATACCAAAATGTTTTACTCCTTTTTCTTTTAAAATACGATATCCATCAATCATTTGTTTGTGGGTGAAACCATACTTCGCATCTTCAGGATGACCGATAATTAAATTCCCTTCTTTTAAATCGCCCGGATTGTAACGCATACAAATGGTTTCTGGCAATCCAACATTTTTCTCCACAAAATCGATGTGCGAAATATCGTCGAGGTTAATTATGGCGCCTAAATCTTTTGCCAATTGAAACTCGTGTGCGGGTGTATCATTTGAAGTCAGCATAATTTCATCGCCACTCATTCCAACTCGTTTTGCCAACTCTAATTCTGCTGTTGAACTACAATCAATACCAAAACCCTCTTCTCTTAAAACCTTCATTAAGCATGGATTTGGTGCAGCTTTTATGGCATAATATTCCTTAAATCCCTCGTTCCACGAAAAGGCTTTTTTAAAATTCCGGGCATTTTCACGAATCGCATTTTCATCGTAAATATGAAATGGAGTTGGGTGATTTTCGATTATTTTTTCAATTTGCTCTTTTGAAAATGGTAAATTTTTAGCTGCCATAATTTTACAATGCATTTTTTTGGAATAACAAACTTACAACTTATGTGGAATATTGTAGAATTATTCTAAATAAAGAGTGCTTGCATTAAACAGAATTAACCACGTGTTTACAAAAATGTTTTGTGTTGTGGGTTTGGCGAATTCCAATTCGCCATTTGAAATCGCGAATCGGAATTTGCGACACCCTTGAAAAAATTCATTCAGTTGTACAATCAACCTCATTGCGAAGTCTTTTCAATAATGAATTGTTACTTACAATTAAGATAATCTGCTATTCAATTGCAAATTATCTTAGCTTATGCTTGTTATACTATAAATAATGGAAATGTCGCACTTACTAATTGAATTTTCGCTTTTAGATTTAATGGAAAGCCACATCATTTCCCAATATTTCATGACAAGAATTTAAGTAAGGGAATATTTTGGAAAGATACTGAAGGAATTCTTTGATTATGTTTTTTTCATCACTAAACTCATCGCTGCCCGAATTCCATCGGCAGCACTCGAAATAATTCCTCCGGCATAGCCGCTTCCTTCACCAATCATAAATAAATTATCGAAGTTCTCAACCAGCCCGTTTTTTTCTCGGATTACCTGAACGGGTGATGAGGTTTTGCTTTCGAAACCTAAAAGATTACCTGTTTTAAAACCTCTCATTTTCCTTATAAAATCGGATAATCCAACTTGCATGGATTTTACAACCGGCGTTGGTAATAATTCCCATAGTGGAGCTGTTCTTAGTCCCAATGGATAACTACTTTCCAAATTATTATTTTTGCTTCGCAGATTTAAAAAATCAGAAATAGAACATGCGGGAGCTTCGTATCCATTTGAATATTGGAAAAATGATTCTTCCATATTTTTCAAATTATTGAGTGCTTCCAACGGCGAAACGGTTTTCCCGGCGAGCTCGTCCGGATGGATTCCTGCTACACAAGCAGCGTTGGCAAAATTTCCGTTTCGTTTATAAAAACTCATGCCATTAACAATATTAGTATTTTCGTAAGCAGCGGCTGGCACAACAATTCCGCCCGGGCACATACAAAACGAAAATACCTGATGTTTGCCATCGGCAGGTGAAGTGAGCCGATATTCGGCAGCTTTAACTCCGGGTAATTTTGTGTGACCCCACTGTGCCAGATTTATAATTTCCTGTCGGTGTTCCATACGGCTGCCAATGGCAAAATTTTTTGTTCGAAACGGAATGCCATTTCGGATTAACATTTGGTAAGTTTCGTGTGCGGAATGACCGGAAGCAATAAACAAAGCATCGGCAGGAATATTTCCACGCGAGGTAAGCACTTCAATTACTTTAGAGTTTCTGATTGTGAGATTTTCAAACATGGTTTCGAAAAGAATTCTGCCACCAATATTTTCAAATTCAACACGTAAATTCCGAACTATTTTTCTCAGGTTGTCGGTTCCCAAATGCGGATGCGCCATGTACATTATTTCTTCGGGTGCACCTGCATTCACATAACTGGAAAGAATAAATTGTTTTTCTTTTGAAATGCGTTTTGAACGCGATGTTAGTTTACCATCGGAAAAAGTGCCGGCGCCGCCTTCGCCAAATGAGTAGTTGTTTTTTGTGTCGAAAATTCCAGTTCGTTCAAAATTCGAAATGGATTTTTCACGTTTTGCAACGTCGGAACCGCGTTCAATTAAAGTAACATTAAAACCTGCTTTTTGTAAAACCAGGGCGCAGAAAAAACCTGCCGGTCCGCTACCCACAACTACAATTTGTTCTGCTCGCTTTTTGTATGGAATTTCCAACGTTTCTGAAATCAAAGGCTCATCTTCTTTAATTTCAGGGGATTTCACAGCGACTTTTACCAACCAAAAAATATTCGATTTTTTACGGGCATCCAAGCTTTTATTTTCAATCTGAAATGAAAAATCTTTTATGCGCAATTCTTTTGCAATCTTTTTTTGGAGTTGCTCTGTAGTAAAATCGGTTGGCAGTTTTAGTGCTATTGATTTAAATCCCATGTAGTTTTTTAATTTCTTTCAAAATTAAAGAATCATTGTATCATTAAAAACATTATAAATAACTTATTCCAAATTAACAATAAAATTCCGCATATAAATTGGAATTATTTGTAGAAATAAATTTCACAAATACCTGAACCACAGTTCGAACACATCCGTTGTAACCGTCAGACAAAGAGTAGTCCGCTACAAATATTGATATAATTCTGCCAAAGTTCTGCTTAAATCTTTTTCCAATTCTAGTAATTTATTTACACTTCCATAATAGATAGAAAGTTCAAGAATATAATCAATCAAGGTTATTTCGCCTTTGTCTAATGCCTTTTTTAATAATTTCGAATTGTCAAAATTTTGCAAATTTAATCGATAATCTGTAGCATTTTTTTGTAATCCAACTGCCTTCGTATGCAAAGTTTTTAGACGGTTGTAATATTGCAATTTATTATCAGCAACAATACTTTGCAATGCAACTGTTTGAGCTACAGAATATTTTACCCTGTTTTTGTTTTCCCACAAAGGAATTGATAAACCTAAAGTAACACCCTGGAACTGCTCTCCTATTACTTTTTCGCTCATGTATCCGGCCTGAATTTTTGGTAAACTCATGGCTTTATTTAATTTCTCCTGATTTTGGTAAATATCAATTTCTTGTTTTAACCAACTTAGAATTGGATTATTTTTTTCAGCAACTAAATACCATTGTTCAAAATCAGCAGGAATTTCTTTTGACTGAAATTCACTTGAAGAAAATTCGATAAAAATCCCTCCGTTTAAGCCGATTAATTCCGACAACAAAGCAGCTCTTTCAATTTCTATTGATTCTACTTCTTTAGTAATATTCAATAAATTTAATTGTGCTTTGTTGAATTCCAGAATATTTGTTTCGCCTAAATCATATTTTAATTTATATGAATTTGCTATACTTTGAGCATGATCAAATCTTTTAGATAATTCAGATTTTAAAGCATTTGTAAAAACCAAATCATTACAAATTAAGCGAGTTTGCAAATACAAAGCTTTTCGTTGCTTCTGGTATTCGAGTTCAACTTGCTCGTTTCTGGTATTTGCGATTTGACTTTTATACTTATAAGCCGTTGGAAAATCGAATGTCTGTTTTATGCTGAAATCTGTTCGATTTCCAATTGCAGATTGATTGCCCCACAAATAGTTAAACTCAACTTCGGGATTGTCAAAATATATCCCGGTTCGATTACCAATTTTATCAGCTTCGGCAACTTTTTGCAAAGCTGAAAGTGTTGTGTTGTTTTTTTCTATTTCAACCAAAATTCTTTCGATGTTATTTTGAGAAAATAGATTTGAACTAAAAGCAATTATGCTGATTAGAACTATAATTATATGTTTCATTTTTTTTGTTTTTTCAACCATTATTTTACTAGGAATTAATAAATTTATAAATCTCCGTAAATCACAATTAATCCCGTTCTTTCATTCTTTCCAATAATTAATCATTTATGTATTCACGCATTTTTTCTTCTATTTGAAAGGCTGTAAATTAATGGCACTAAATAAATATTGAGCAATGTTGATGTGAGCAAACCTCCCAAAATTACTTTTGCCATTGGACTTTGAATTTCGTTGCCCGACAAATTGCCTTGCAATGCCAAAGGAATAAGTGCAAGTGCTGCTGTAAGAGCAGTCATTAAAATAGCATTCAACCGGTCGGAGGAACCTTTAATTACAGTTTCATAAAAAGAATAATTCTGTTTTTGCAACTTTTGGTAATTCGAGATCAGCAGAATCCCATTTCGGGTTGCAATCCCAAAAAGAGTGATAAAACCGATAATTGCCGGAATACTTAATACACCTGAAGTAAAATAGATTGAAAACACACCACCAATTAATGCCAGGGGCAAATTAATCAGGATGAGTCCCGCAAGTTTAAAATCTTTAAATTCCTGAAACAATATCAGGAAAATTACAAGTATTGCAATTATTGAAGTCCACATCAATGTTGTTGAAGCTTTTGCTTCGCTTTCAAACTGACCGCCATATTCAACCCGGTAACCTTCGGGCAAATTAATTGTATTATTAATATTTTCCTGAATGTCAAGCACAACACTCCGTAAATCGCGTTCTGCAACGTTTGCCGAAATTACAATTTTGCGTTGAACGTTTTCCCTGTTTATTGAACTTGGTCCTGAAACAGAAACAATATCGGCAACTTGCTCCAAAGGAACTTTTTTCCCATCGTGAGTATCAATTAATGCAGATCGGATACCTTCTATAGTTTCAGTGTAATCTTTGTTCAAGCGCAATACCAAATCAAAACTCCGCTGACCTTCGTATATATCGGCAAGTTTTTCACCAGCAAAAGAGATATCGATAAATTCATTAAATTGCTCAATGCTGATTCCGTAATTTGCTAACATTTCGCGATTTGCACGAATCTGTATTTGAGGAATTTCAATTTGCTGGTCAACATTCACGTCAACCAAACCTTCAATATCAATAATCGAACTTTTAATTTGATTTCCGATTACAAACATGTTATTCAAATCGTTACCAAAAAGTTTAATGGCAATGTTCGCTCGTGTTCCCGAAAGCATGTGGTCTATCCGATGTCCGAGTGGTTGCCCAACAGTGAATGCAATGCCGGGAATTCGTGCCAGGATTTCCCGAACATCAGACATAAATTCTGCCAGTTCGCGTTCATTAAGTTCGAAGTTGACATCAATTTCAGCACTGTTTGTTGTTTGAGAATGTTCGTCTAATTCGCCCCTCCCGGTCCTGCGTGCAGTACTTGATATTTCCGGAATTAATAATAATTCGGTTTCAACAAGATTGCCCAATCGATTGCTTTCTTCCAACGAAACTCCGGGTTGTGTAACTACGGAAAGTGTTAATGAACCTTCGTTAAATTCAGGTAAAAAGCTACGCCCCAATGTTGAAAATGCAAAAAGGGAAATGACGAATAAAACGATAGTAGAAAAAATAACTACTTTTTTGAATTTTAAACTCCAGACAAGCGATTTCTCGTAGTAATAAGTTAGTTTGCGGACCAACCATTTTTCTTTTACATTTTTTGAAAGATACTTATTATTCGCAAGAAGCATTTTTGCTAATAACGGTGTCAGGGTCATTGCAACAACCAGCGAAACAAATAGCGAAACGATAAATGAAATTCCAAGCGGTTTCAACATTCGACCTTCCATTCCTGAAAGAAAAAACAGAGGCAAAAAAGCCACCATAATTATTAATGTTGCATTTAGGATTGATGCTCTGATTTCTTTTGATGCTTCAAAAACAACAGTAAAAGATGATTGCTGATCTTTGAGTGGTTTTTGATAGTTCTGCCGGAGTCGTTTATATACATTCTCCACATCAATAATGGCATCGTCAACTAATGAACCAACCGCAATTGACATTCCTCCCAAACTCATTGTGTTTATATTTAATCCAAGTAATTTCAAAACCAATATTGCACCGAGCAGTGACAATGGAATTGCCAGTAGGGAAATTATTGTGGTTCTGAAACTTCCTAAAAATAGAAACAAGATGATTATTACAAAAATACCTCCTTCGATTAAAGCATTTTTTACATTATTGACAGAGGTTTCGATAAAATTTGCCTGACGAAAAATTTCTGTGTCTATTCGAACATCGGCTGGTAGTGTTTTTTGAAGCAATGCAAGATTTTTTTCAATTCGCTCCGTAACATCGAGGGTATTTATCTTGGGTTGTTTCGATATGGAAATAATTACTGAAGGTGTAGCATTTTCAGATGCATGCCCCATCTTTACTGCACTTCCAATTTTAACATCTGCCACATCTCTGATTTTTATGGGTTTCCCGTTTCCCGATTTTATATACGAATTACCCAAAGCCTCCAAATCAGATGTTCGCCCAATTCCGCGTACAACATATTCATTTCCATATTGTCTTAATACACCGCCAGCTGAATTCTGGCTAATTCCTTTGCACACATCTGCCAGTTCAAACATAGAAACGTTATAATATTTCATTGTTTGAGGATTGGCTAAAACCTGATATTGTTTATAATCGCCACCAATTATTGTAACCTGAGAAACTCCACCAGTTGCCAAAATCAAGGGTTTTATATTCCATTCTGCAATGGTTCGCAAGTCCATCATGCTTGTACTATCGGCTTGCAAACCAACAAAAAATATCTCGCCCATAACACTCGACTGCGGAGCGAGAATTGGTTGCCCAACACCCAATGGCATTTGCGACGAAACACCGATAAGTTTTTCGCTAACAATCTGTCGGGCTTTGAAAATGTCGCTGCCCCAATCAAACTCAACCCAAACAAACGAAAATCCCTGCGCAGAAGATGAACGCACTCTTCGAACATTAGTGGCTCCGTTTACGGCAGTTTCAATCGGAAAAGTTACCAGTCGTTCTACTTCTTCAGTAGCCATTCCGTGAGCATCGGTCATAACAACAACTGTTGGTGCAGTCAAATCTGGAAATACATCAACATCCATATTTATGGCTGTTCTTGTTCCCAGAATTATCAACACAATCGTACTGAGCAAAATGAGATATTTATTGTTCAGCGAAAATTTTATAATATTATTTAACATGATTACACGATTTAATGAACATGACCTGAATGAGCATCTAAAGTTCCGCTTGCCTGCGACAGTTTAATAAGAATTGCACCTTTAGAAACAACTCGTTTCTCTTGTGTTATTCCCTTAATAATTTCAGTTCTCAAACCATCGGTTGCTCCGGTTTTTACCTCCCGTTTTTCAAAAAGTTCAGGTGTAATTTGTACATAAACATAGAAAACGCCTTGCTCCTCTAATAATGCAGAATTTGAAATTGTCAGTGCTTGAGTATTTGCCAGTGTTTTTAAATACAATTCAACAAAAACGCCGGATACAAAACCGACTTTATTTTCAATTTGTAAAGTAACCGGGACTAAATAATTATCGCTGTTCGTGCTTTTTCCGTACGATAAAATTTCTCCGTTTAATTGTTCAAGCGAATAGGTCTTGTTATTATACAAAGTGCGGATGTTGGCAGAATTAACAGTACCCAATATTGAGGCGTATTTTTGTTGAACTTCAGCACGCAATAAAAGCGTTTCGTTTTGAATGATACTTATAATTGCTTGTCCAGCTTCAACATATTGTCCATTTTGAACAAAAAGTTGTTTTACAAATCCTCTCGCTGGGCTTATTACATTTTGCCCTGACGAATTAAAGTTTTTATTTAGATTGTCGTGAACGACTTTTGCATTATCGTATTGATTTTTTGCATTTAGCAAATCTTTTTCTGAAACAATTTTGTCTTTTGCAAGTTCTTGAACACGTTCGTAATCTGCTTTTGCTTTTTCAAAATTGTTTTTGGTTTCTGTAAATCGCACCGAAGAATTATTATCGGCTAATTCATTTCCTGAAATTGCCAATAAAAATTGTCCTTTTGAAACACTTTTCCCTTCCACTACATTTTCGGTTGAGAGCAATATAATACCATTTGTTTTTGCTGAAACTAAATTCTCGTTTCCCGGTGTTGACTGCACTTGTGCCGTAGTTTTAATAACTTGTCCGAAGGGTTCGGTTTTGGGTAGTTCAGTAGCAAAGTCCACTTTCCATGATTGTTCTTTTGAAAAAAAAGTAGCATTTGATTCTGAAATCTCCGCATCTTCCGCTTCGTGAATTGCATCGTGTTCATCGAAAAACACCTCAATATCGGTGGCAATAACCTGGTATTCTCCTGTTTCGGTTTTAATATCAAATTTCAATTCTCCTTTACCCTCTTCTTCCGGAACGATATCAAAACTATAAATGCCTTTTCGTGAAGGTTTATCAAGCAATTGACTTGTCTCTTTGCCATTCACAACAAGCCGAATTTTAATGCTTCCATTTTCTAAAGCAGTAAATTCGGGTAAATTTGAGAAATGAGATAAAACATTCGATTTATGTCCAACCACAAAGGGATCGGCTTCTGCAAAAAGTTCAAATTCGTTACTATATGCAGTAATTTGAATTTTTACGTTTTCGTGCAAATGAGTATTTTCTTCGCTTAAATCCGGTTCTTGATCATGACTTTCTACTTCGACTGTTTCATTTTCGTGGTCGTGGGAGTTTGATTCGTTTTTGTGACCGCAGCTGGAATAAATTACAGCAAGCAGTGCAACTAAAAATATCTTAAATTTCATTGAAAATATTGTTTAAATTTTAAAAAATAATTGAATTATGAATACATATAAAACAGCGATAATTAAATTATCGCAGGTATTCAATTTAAAATCATTAATTTAAACAATAGGTGGCGCGCGAAGACCAAGCGCTTTATTTATAAAAAGTGAATCAGCCGAAGTAATTAAAGGAGGTGGATTACCAAAGAGTTCAATTTGAGTTAAACTGGATAATGCTCTATTACCCAGAATTGCCTGAAATAAAGCGACTCCATGATAATTGAATGTTATATCAAAAAGTTTACTCTCTTGGTTTATTTGATTGGAAGGAATTATAAAATCGTGGGCCAACTCACAACATTGAATATCATGTCCGCTATCGTGATCAGAGGTTTTAGCAGCATGTGAATGTTCGTGTGAATCACAACTGGATTCGTGATGAGAATTTACCAGGAATATTTCTCCGTGGTGCTGATGATGAGGCAACATGGCATGAGCCAGAATAATTACATTGGCAAATAGAATAAAAAATATTGCTGCTACCTGTTTAACCATCATAGAAAATATTGGAACAAAGGTAATGGAAATTTTGATTCATTCTTATTTAGCAAATTAATAATAATTTAAGAAGAGCGATTAAACTTTTTACCAATCGGTATTTTGGTTTTAGAATCATGCGATTTTGGAATAAGCAAAACAAAATTGGGATAAAAAATAAACACACCCTGTAACGAATCCACAATTTGGGCGTCATACAAAACAAAAAAGACAGATTGCCTTAAAGCCATGCAAACAAAAACAGCCATAAAACAATTTTTGAACGTAGAATTAGGGCGTTTGTCGAATAAATGAGGGATGTAAACAGAGATTTCTTCATTTTTAAACCGAAAACAAAAACAATTGTCAACTCCGCCATGAGTGGGCAGAAAGCAAAAAACAATGATTAGTCTTAACAATGTTCACAAATCGTATGTTACGGGAAGTAACTCGTTGCATGTTTTAAAAGGAATCGACCTGGAAATAAAAAAAGGAGAGTTTGTTTCGATTATGGGTTCTTCAGGTTCCGGGAAATCAACCTTACTTAATATCCTCGGGATTTTAGATAATTATGATCAGGGTTCGTATTATTTAAACGGAACTCTGATAAAAAATATGTCGGAGAAAAAAGCAGCTCAATTGCGAAACGAGTTGGTTGGTTTTGTGTTTCAGTCGTTTAATTTGATATCGTTTAAAAATGCAATGGAAAATGTAGCCCTTCCTCTGTATTATCAGGGGGTGCCTCGCAAAAAGAGAAACAAAATTGCATTAGAATATTTGGATAAAATGGGTTTGTTAGAGTGGGCCGAACACTTGCCTAACGAAATGTCGGGAGGACAAAAACAGCGCGTTGCAATTGCTCGCTCGTTAATATCAAAACCCAAAATTATTTTTGCCGACGAACCAACCGGTGCACTTGATACTTCTACTTCGTACGAAGTAATGGAAATTCTAAAAGAAATAAATGCCGAAGGAATTACCGTAATTCTGGTTACTCACGAGCACGATATTGCTGCTATGACGCATAAAATTATTAGGCTGAATGATGGGATTATCGCAGAAATCATTAAAAATGGTGACTTAAAACACTGGAAACATCAGTATGCAAAAGAACTGGAAACTGCTTAAGGAAGTTTTCAGTCGCAGTATTCAGTCGCAGTATTCAGTCGCAAATTGTAGTTACAATATTCAACTTTAATTTTTTTAACACGAAACCGAGATGTTTGACATAGATAAATGGCAAGAGATATTTGCCACAATCAAGAAAAACAAAATGCGCACTTTTCTCACTGGGTTCAGCGTTGCTTGGGGAATTTTTATGCTCATGATTTTGCTTGGTTCCGGTAACGGTCTTAGCAATGGTGTTTCAGAAAATTTTATGCGCGATGCCGTGAATGCCATGTGGTTGTGGAGTGGCGAAACGAGTATACCCTATCAGGGAATGAAAGAAGGACGACGGATTCAGCTTACCAACGATGATTACGAAATGATAAAAGATCTGCCCGGTATTGAATATACTTCAGGCAGATATTACATAAATGGAAATACTTTTTCTTATGGAAGCGAGTATGGAAATTATACCGCAATTACATGTCATCCCGAGCTAAAAGAAGTGGAATCGATTGATATTATTGATGGCAGGTTTATAAACCAAATTGATATTAATAAAGCGCGAAAAACGGTTGTTCTTGGAGAAGATATTTACGATGCACTTTTTAAAGAAAAGGATGCAATTGGAGAATATATCAGAGTAAATAATATTCCCTTTAAAGTTGTAGGTATTTGTAAAGAAGGTGGCGGAACTCGAAACCGAAACGCATATATTCCGGTTTCTACAGGGCAAAAAGTATTTAATGGTTCTAATAGGTTGAACAATTTTGCACTTACAATAAATGCTAAAACTTTGGAAGAAAGTCAGGCTATTGAAACGCAGGTTCGTGAGACTTTAGCCCGTAAACACAAGTTCGATTCTTCTGATAGATCGGCACTTGGCTCTTACAACAAATTAGAAGATGTTATTCAAACCATGAAAATTTTTCAGGCCATAAATATTTTTATTTGGATTATTGGAATTGGAACTTTAATTGCCGGGGTTGTTGGGGTAAGTAATATCATGCTCATTATTGTAAAAGAACGCACAAAAGAGATTGGAATTCGCAAGGCAATTGGCGCAAGTCCGGGTTCGGTAATCGGCTTAATTTTGCTCGAATCAGTTTTAATCACAACTATTGCCGGATATATTGGATTGGTACTTGGAGCTGGTTTAATGGAAGGAATCAATTTTATTGTGGAACAACAATATGCAGCATCGGCTGCTACCAACGGTGGAAATGGAGAAACACTGTTCCGTAATCCAACTGTTGATTTAAATGTTGCAATGTTGGCCACATTTCTACTCGTATTTGCCGGTACAATTGCCGGTTTTATTCCCGCAAAAAGGGCTGCACGAATTAGACCAATTGAAGCGTTGAGAGATGAATAAAAGAATGATGGACTGATTTGTTGAAGGATTGAAAAACTGAAAAATTGAATAATTAAATACTTGACACTTTAAACAGAAAACAGAAATGTTCGATTTAGACCTTTGGAAAGAAATATTAAGTGCCCTAAAGAAAAACCGTATGCGGAGTTTTATGACTGCATTTGGTGTTTTTTGGGGAATATTTATGTTGATAGTTATGTCGGGTACAGGCAGGGCATTGGAAAATGGAGTTATGGATGGTATAAAAGCTTTTGCTTCTAATTCTGCATTTTTTTGGACAGAGCCAACCAGTAAACCTTACGATGGTTTTCAGCGTGGAAGAACATGGAATTATAAAAATACTGACATAGAATACATACGTACTCACATTAGCGATGTGGAATATTTATCACCTCGTTTATTTGGTGCGAATACACGGGATGGAGACAATACTATTCGTGGTAAAAAAACCGGCGCATTTAATGTTTTTGGCGATTACCCTGATTTCTTCAAAATCGACCCATGGACACCCATAAAAGGACGTTTAATTAATAAAATAGATATTCTACAAAATCGCAAAGTGTGCAATATCGGAGAACGGGTTGTGGAAGTGATGTTCGATGAAGAGGAAGACCCAATTGGAGAATATATAAAAATCAACGGAGTATATTTTCAGGTGGTTGGGGTTGTACATGCCGAAACCCGGGTGAATATTGGAGGCGGCAGGAAAGAGGAAACAATCATTATCCCTTTTACTACCATGCAAAAAACATACAATCATGGCGATGTGGTTCATTTTTTCTCGGTAACCTCAGATCCGGGAGTACCGGTTAGCAAAGTTGAAACAAGATTAAAAGAATTGTTAAAAGAACGACACCACATCGCACCCGATGATTTGCAAGCAATTGGGTCGTTCAATATAGAAGTAGAATGGAAAAAATACACAGGCTTGTTTACAGGCATTCAAATTCTTACATGGATTGTGGGGATAGGAACATTGCTTGCCGGGGTGATTGGAGTGAGTAATATAATGTTGGTAATAATTAAAGAGCGTACACAAGAAATTGGTATTCAGCGTGCAATTGGCGCAACTCCTGGCAATATAATTAAACACATTGTAGCTGAAAGTGTTTTCCTGACTGTAATGGCAGGTTACATTGGTTTGACTCTTGGTGTGGGATTGCTGGAGTTGTTAAATATAGCACTGGAAGCCGGTGCTGAAGATGAAGTCTTTTTCCGCAATCCCGAGATTAGTTTTACAATGGCAGTTGCCGCTTTGGCAGTGCTTGTTTTATCAGGAATTGTTGCCGGGTTAATACCTGCCAAACGTGCCGTTAGCATAAAACCTATCGATGCCATTCGCGATGAGGGAATTTAGTAAATTGATTAATTATGAATGATTAATTATTATTTTAAATAAAATAGAAAAAGCTCGAAGCTTAGAGCTAAAAAATAGAAAAATGAAAAAAGTATTAAGAATTTTAGGAATTGTAGTGCTGATTGGAGCATTTGGAGGAACTCTGTTTTTCCTGTACAACAAATCGAAAAAAAAGGAGGATGTGTTTGAAACAAAAACTCCGTTTGTAAGCAATGTAATTATGAAGACTGTGGCAACCGGCTCAGTTGTTCCACGTTACGAAATTGAAATTAAACCACAGGTTTCGGGAATTATCGATGAGTTGTTTCTTGTTGCAGGAGACCGAGTTACGAAGGGTCAGGTTGTAGCCCGAATAAAAATTATTCCTGATATGGTTAGTTTGAATTCAGCTGAAACAAGAGTAAACAGAGCCAAATTAAACAATGAAGATGCAAAAATTGATTACGATCGCCAGCAAAAGCTATTCGATAAGAATGTAATTTCTTACGAAGAATTTAAAAGTGCAAAATTGGCTTACGATTCATCGAAAGAAGAATTAATGGCAGCAGAAAATAATTTAGAATTAATTAAAAACGGTGTAACAAAAAAGGCTAAAAGCGCTACTAATACACTTGTTCGTTCAACCATCGATGGAATGGTGTTAGATGTGCCGGTTGAAGTTGGCAACTCAGTAATTCAGTCGAACACCTTTAACGACGGCACAACCATTGCATCGGTTGCCGATATGAATGACATGATTTTTGAAGGGAATGTTGATGAAACTGAAGTGGGTAAAATAAAAGAAGGAATGCCAATAGAATTGGAAATTGGTGCCATCGACAAGGAAAAATTTGCGGCTCATCTTGAATATATTTCGCCAAAAGGAGTGGAAGAAAACGGCGCCATTCAATTTGAAATTAAGGCAAATGTGCAGCTGAAAGAGGGGCAATTTATACGTGCCGGTTACAGTGCAAATGCCAACATAGTTTTGGAAAGAAAAGACAGTGTGATGGTAATTCCCGAGGGAATGTTAAAGTTTGAAAACGACTCGTCTTATGTAGAAATTGAAATGGAAGAAGAACAACAATTTGAAAAAAGATTTGTAATAACCGGTTTATCTGACGGTATAAATATTGAAATTACGGAAGGATTGAATATTGAGGAGAAAGTTAAAGGAGAGAAAATTGATCCTAAAAAATTAAAAGAGGACGAGGCGAGTAATGGATAATACTTATGCCATTGTCGTGTCGAGTCATTCACATTTGAACGTCATGCTGAATTTATTTCAGCATCTTTACAAAAAACAGATTTCGAACCAAGTTCGGAATGACGGTTTAGCGATTGATTTGCGAAACAAATTTAGGTAGTTTAATAGGTTTATGTAAATTAGCATGATAAAAAAACAATATACAATGAAGAATTTTTTAGCCTTATTTATTGGTGTACTTTTAATGTCGGGAAGTGTTACCATTAATGCTCAGAATGTTTGGTCGCTGCAAAAATGTATCGATTATGCACTTGAAAATAATATTCAATTAAAACAGCAAGCATTAAATACAGTTTATAGCGAAAATCAGGTTGATCAGGCAAAGTCCGATAGATTACCTAACTTAAATGCGGGAATATCAAACAATTTTAATTTTGGTCGTTCTATAACTTACGACAATACGTATAAAAATGTAAACTCGTCGCAGTACAACGGATATCTTTCTACCGATATAACTTTGTGGAACGGTTCTATACTTCAAAATACAATCAGGCAGCGTTCCCTCGATTTGCAAGCAACAATTCAAGATTTGCAAAAAGCAAAAGATGATATGATGCTAAGCATTGCCGCTTCGTATCTCGAAATATTGTTTGCTGAAGAATTAGAATTGGTATCAGCAGCTCAAATCGATGTTACTCAACAACAGATTAATCGGACACAACAATTAGTTGATGCCGGGAGTCTGGCGCGTGGGGCACTGCTCGAAATAGAAGCACAACTTGCTCGCGAAGAATTACAATTAGTAAACGACCAAAATCGTGTGCAACTGGCTTATCTTAATATGTACCAGTTTTTGGAATTGCCAATTGCGGAAAGCTTTAAAATTGAAAAACCAAAATATTTCGAAATTAGGGCAAATGCAACAATGGCAAATTCTTTCGATGTTTTTAAAAATGCCATGAATGTACGTCCCGAAATAAAAGCGGCACAACTTCGTGTTGAAAGTTCAAGACGCCAGCTCGACATTGCAAAAGGATATCGTTATCCAAGTCTCAGTTTTGGAGCAAACTACTATAATTTATACAACAACAAATACACCGATTTTACGGGTACAGAGATATCGTTTGCCGATCAGCTAAAAAACAACAAACGATACGGCATGGGATTTACACTGAACATTCCAATCTTTAATCGTTATCAGGTGAAAAACGGAATTTCGAATTCCACCTTGCAAATAACCGATTACGAGTACCGATTGCAAAATTCCAGAAATGTTTTGAGAAAAGATATTGAACAGGCCTACACAAATGCACTGGCTGCTTTAAACCGTTATATTTCGAGCGAAAAGGCTGTAAGTTCAATGCAGGAAGCTTTTCGTTATACCGAAGAAAAATTTAATGTTGGAATGATAAACACTGTTGAATACAACCAAAGTAAAAATAATTTAACTATGGCTCAATCCGAACTTCTTCAGTCGAGATATGAATATATATTCCGCACAAAAATCCTCGATTTTTACAACGGAGTACCCATTAAGTTATAAAATATTTTAGATGGGCAGGGGAAGTGAACAGCCTCAAAACCCATCATGCTTGAACATTGTTTTTTGTGCCCGTACATTTATTTTGTACGGGCTTTTTTATAAAATTCATTTAAAATGACTTTGTGTAATCACTAGGTGTCATTCCAAACAACTTAGTAAAGCTTTTTGTAAAATAATTGGGGTCGTTAAATCCGGTTTCGTAGGCAACTTCGTTTATTTTATAATTCCCGGTTTTCAGTAAGTGTGCTGCTTTTTTTAGCCTCGTATTTCTTATAAATTCAGAAATGTTATTTCCTGTTATTGCTTTTATTTTCCGGTAATATTGCGGTTGACTTAAAAAGTTCGCAACCTGAAAGACGCCGATTCAAAAGGTCAATTGAAGGTAGAATAAATTAAATATATATTCAATTTGAACCTGTGCAAATTTTGTGCAGGCTTTTTAATTTTACTCCAATCGTGCCCAGACTTGGGTTCGGAGTACGACTATAATCCCAAAATGAATAAAAATAAACTCACTTTATTAACTGTTATTTTTTTACATTTGTTTTTCAATTAACTAATTTAAACCGTTGGAAGAAGAATTTCTAAAACAAGGTCTTCATTCAAAAAACAAAATTGTTTTCGATTTTGTTTTTCAGTACTACTATTCCGGCTTGTGTGCCTATGCCGAAACAATAATAAAAGAGGAGGTAGTAGTAGAAGACATTGTTCAGGATCTTTTTGTTACACTTTGGATTAAAAGTGAACAGCTAATAATAACCAGCTCGTTAAAAAATTATCTTTTTAGTTCGGTTAAAAACCGTTGCTTCGATTACCTGAAACACCAAAAAGTTAAATCAAAATTTTTCCAAATTCTAAAATTTCCGGATGAATCAAACGAAGATTCACCTGAAAACTGGTTTGTCCAATCGGAATTGCAGGAAATTATTGAAAAAAGTATTCAAAACCTTCCACCCCGCTGCTGCGAAATTTTTAAACTTAGTCGTTTGGAAGGGCTCAAAAACCAAGATATAGTAAAACAGTTGGGAATTTCAAAACGAACCGTTGAACTGCAAATAAGCAACGCACTAAAATTTCTCCGGAAAGATTTAAACCCTCACCTGCCCATGTTTGTACTTTCTTTATTGTTGAAATAAAAATTTCTCTAAAACTTATATGTGTTTGCAATGGATTAATCGTCTTTTTAATATAAAAGCATTGCGTTCACAAAGGATAGATAGATGAAAATTCGACCAATAGAGGAGTTATTACCTTCCTATTTTAATGGAGTCTTAAATAATGACGAAAGAGAAAAGGTAGAAACTTGGAAGGAAGCTATAAAGGAGAATCGGCAAATTTTTTCCGATTCTCTTAAAGCCTGGGAAGGTATTGAATACCTCCGGAGAATGAAAAAGTACAATACTGAAAAAGCACTGAAAAAGGTTAACCTCAGAATAGAAAAAAGTAAATCGTTAAAACTATTTACTATCCTTCAAAAAGTCGCTGCTATTTTAATACTCCCTCTACTTGTTGCAACCCTGTATTTTGCAACAAAATCCCCAACACCAAAAATTGCTGTAACCGAATGGCATACCATAAAAACACCAGCGGGACTGCGTTCCGAATATATATTGCCCGATGGCACTAAAGTCTATCTAAACTCAAAAACCAGTTTAAGCTACCCCATTGCGTTCAACAGCTACACACGCAATGTAAAACTAAATGGTGAAGCTTATTTTGAGGTAGTCGAAAACAAAAAACAACCATTTATTGTAAACACCGGAAAAATAAAAGTGGAAGTTACCGGTACCGAATTCAAAGCATCAAATTACCCCGGTGAAGATTTAACCGAAATCGTATTGGTTTCAGGAAAAATCAATCTTTTCCAGGGAGATTATTCTAAAGAGAAGGAAATTCTCAGCTCGATGATTCCAGGCGAAAAAGCTGCGTTCAATGAAAAAGAAAACAAAATATATTTTTCAAAAGTGGATGTCGAAAAATATATTTCGTGGAAAGACGGAATATTAATGTTCCGCGATGATTCGATGCAAGATGTAGTGCGGCGTTTAAACCGCTGGTTTAACGTTGATATTAAACTAACGGGCAATAAACTAAAAGACTACGTTTATACAGCAACATTTCAGGACGAATCATTAATTCAAATTCTTGATTTACTAAAAATGTCGGCTCCTATCGATTATTCAATTAAATGCAGGAAACGTAAATCAGATAATACTTTTAGCAAAATGAAAATCGAAATAATTCAAAAATAATTGAACCAAAAAGGGAGACATTGGCCTGCCTCCCTTTAGTCTTTTTACCTTTTTCTTTCTTGGCCGAAAGGAAAAGGGTTAACTAATAAAATTTATTAATTTAAAAGCGAAGTAAACTTATGAAAAAAAATTGTATGAATTGGCCTGTGCTCAAAAAGCTGTGGGCTTCTAAAACTTTTTTAAGTATGAGGTTAACATTTTATGTCATGCTACTTGTGGTAATCCAGGGATTTGCTGTCGACAGCTACTCTCAGGCAACTAAGCTGAACCTAAAGTTTAAAAACTATTCAGTACGCGAGATCCTTTCTCAAATCGAAGACGACTCGGAATTCTATTTTCTCTACAATAGTAAAATAGTAGATGTTGAGCGGAAAGTAAATTTGAACATTAAGAATAAAAAAGTCGATGATATTCTTGATATTCTTTTTGAAGATACAAACGTTGATTACACCATTATCGATCGGCAAATTGTTCTTTCAGGAGAGGGAACAATTAATTTAAAATCAGTTTTGCAACAACAACAAAGCCAGGTTTCCGGAACTGTAACCGACGAAAGCAACCTTCCGTTGCCTGGTGTTACCATTATTGCAAAAGGAACTTTAACAGGTGTCATCTCGGATACAGACGGGAAGTATTCACTAACTATCCCATCCGGAGCAACAACACTCATCTTTTCTTTTATTGGTATGCGTACTCAGGAAATTGAAATTGCCGACCAAACCCAAATCAATGTTATATTGCTTCAGGATGTAATTGGTATTGAAGAAGTAGTTGCCATTGGTTATGGAGTTACCAGAAAAAGCGATTTAACTGGTTCTGTCTCTTCGGTTAGCGCCGAAGAACTCGAGAATATTCCTGCTTCGCGTGTTGACCAAATTTTACAGGGCAAGGCTGCAGGTGTTCAGGTTACTCAAACCAATGGAGCTCCGGGTTCGGGTAGTTCAATCCGTATTCGTGGCGGAAACTCAATCCAGGGCAGTAACGAACCACTGTATGTAATTGATGGATTTATTGTTGGAACAGGATTCAACCTTAATAATATAAATGTAAACGACATTGAATCAATTGAAATATTAAAGGATGCTGCATCAATTTCCATTTATGGAACACGGGGTGCAAATGGAGTTATTCTTATTACTACAAAAAGTGGGTTAAGTGGAGTCCCCGGCAAACCTACAATTTCTGTCAATGTTTACTCAGGAATTCAGCAATTAAAAAGTAACATCGATTTGGCATCTGGCCCTGAATTAGCGTACCTTGCAAACCTCGATGCTACAAACCGGGGTGCTGCTCTTCCCTTTCCCGATATGGCTAACGTACCAAATGTAGATTGGATTGACCAGGTTACTGAACCTGCTTCATTAAACAATCTGGATGTTTCAATTAGTGGACAAACGGGTGAAGGAAAATTAAACTATTATGTTTCGGGCAATTATTTTAGCCAGGATGGTGTTGTTCGTGCTTCAGGAATCGAAAAATATATTTTCAGAACCAATATTGACGTAAAACCTAACGATAAACTCTCATTTGGAGTTCGATTAAATGTAACACATTTAAAAACCGAAAACAATAAAGTCAGCCTCTCCAATTTGTGGTACGCAGGTTTAACTGCCAAGGCCATTTACAACGAAGACGGTTCTTTTACTGCGCGCAACCCGGTTACGGCAGGTACAATGAGAAACGCTGAAGCAGATATTCAGATGCGTGTAGATCATCAGTTTGTCACAAATATTCTCGGTACCGGCTACCTGCAATTTGAACCAATTGCCGGACTTTTATTAAAAAGTACTATCGGTCCTAAAATAAACAACTATAAGCATAACCAGTATCTACCCGGTGAACTGCCGGAAAGACTTGAAACTCTCGCAGGAGGACAAGCCACTATAAACAGCAATTTAGGCATTGATATCCTGAATGAGAATACAATATCATATACAAAACAAATTAACGAAAATCATAAATTTGATATGTTAGCAGGTTTTACCTGGCAAACTTATAAAGAAGAGGCATTCCTGGCCAGAGCCGAAGGATTTACCAACGATGCAGTACAGTTTAATAACCTTGCACTTGGTGATCCGGCAAGAAATACGGTTACTTCAGGATTTAACAGCTACCAACTTGTTTCGTGGCTGTCCAGAGCAAATTACAATTATAAAGAAAAATACTTATTAACTCTTGTTGGCAGAGTTGACGCTTCATCTCGTTTTGCCGGATCTAATAGCGAATATGCATTTTTCCCATCAGCAGCAGTAGCATGGAGGTTAATTGAAGAGCCATGGATTCAAAGTTTGGAAGTTTTCGATAATCTCAAATTACGTTCAAGTTATGGTTTATCAGGTAGTCAGGCTATAGACTCTTACCGTACCCTTGCATTGCTCGACCCTGAAAGTATGTTCTTCAATGCACTGGAGCAACCAGGTGTTAGAAACGGACGTCCTGCCAGCCCCGAGCTAAAATGGGAGACCACCGAACAATTTGATGTTGGTCTGGAAGCTGCATTCCTTGGAGGCCGTCTAGCATTTGAAATGGATTACTATTACAAGAAAACCAAGGATTTACTTCTGAATGTTGAAGTCCCTACTCAAACGGGATTCAGTACAAAACTTCAAAATCTGGGGGCTATTCAAAACCAGGGACTTGAACTGATGGTAAATTCCATTAATGTCAAGAAAAAAGATTTCTCCTGGGAAACTTCATTAACTATCGCAGGAAACCGAAGTGAGGTATTGGATATTGGAGATTCGGAATACCTGAATATTGCGAGCCCTACCAACCAGGGAGGTCCGGGAGGCAGGTTAATTGTAGGAGAATCGATTCCCGTTTTTGTAGGTGTTCAATACCTTAGCGTTTGGGATAGCCAGGAAGAAATTGATGCTTCCGGAATTAAAAACCAGATGGTAGGTGGACCGCATTTCCATGATACCGATGGTGATTTTGTAATCTCAGAAAATGATTTTGAAGTTATTGGAAGTCCGGAACCTATTTTTTACGGTGGTATAATGAATACGTTTATTTATAAAAACTTAAAGTTAGATATTTATTTTAACGGTTCGTATGGCAATGATCTGTACAACAGTATGACTCATGAGTCATTTTTCTTTAGGGAAGGAACCAATTCATATGCCGAATTAATGGATCACTGGACTCCGGATAATATGGATTCTGATATCCCAATGCCTGGAACTTCACAATCGTTAGCAAATATTAAAAGTAATACCAAGTTAATTGAAGATGGTTCATATCTGCGTTTGAAAAATGTACGATTGACCTACGATGTACCTACTCAAAAGCTTAACAATATGGATTGGCTAAAAAAACTGAGTGTCTATTTCTCGGGAACCAATCTGGCACTATTTGCTAAAAACAGATTATTTGATCCTGAAGTTAGTCGTTATGGAACCAACAGTACAGCAATAGGGTTTACAAACGGTGAATATCCTCTTGCAAGAACAATAACCATTGGTTTAAAAGCTGATTTTTAATACACTATGAATCTTTTAAAAAAAAATGAAATGAAAAATAAAATAGCAAAAATAGTATCAGTTTTTCTTGTATCTCTGGTTCTTTTTGGTTGCGAGGAATTCTTAAAAGAAGATCCAAGATCTTTATTGTCTCCTAATAATTTCTTCAACTCCGATGTGGAAGCCCAGGCTTATGTTAATGGAGTATATGCAACATATATGTTCAACTCTGATTTGTATAATGTTGTCGGGATATCAAAATTTTACGAGTTTGGTACCGATTTAATCAATCCTAACAGATATGGTGGCGAAGGGAAAGATTTTTCTAAATATACAATTACCGAAGGGAATAATCCCACACGTGGCACTTGGCAAAACCTTTACCGGGTTATACAGGATTGTAATATTATACTTGACAGGATTGAAGACAATGAAAATATTACAGACGCCGGTTACAAACAAAACCGTGGAGAAGCATTGTTCCTGAGAGCTTTGGCCTATTATCACTTAACCAACATTTGGGGTGATGTTCCCTATTACACCGACAATCTTTCCATCGAAGAGATTCAGGTATTAGGAAGGAACAGTAAAAGCCAGATACAAGAGGGTATGGTTGGTTTTCTGCAAGAAGCCCAAAATCTACTGCCCGATAAATATTCAGATAACGAAAGAGGCCGGGCCACGAAATGGGTGGCTGCTACTTTGGAAGCAAAATTTTACATGGTTCGCAACGACTGGCAAAATATGCGCGACAAATCAGTTGAAATTATAAACAATTCCTGGCACAAATTGCTGGATGATTACGGCGCAGTTTTTAACGATTATCCAATGGATGAATACAACGATGAACTTATTTGGCTTTTCGATTATGCAAAAGATGTTGCACAACAGCGCCGCACTGACTTTTTTACACCACGCCTCCGTGACGAACCAAAGAATTCTGCTGACAGAGATGCTTTGGGTGCAGCACTGGCAGAAAGGAATGAAGGAATGACAGGGTATGGTTTGGCTATCCCAACACCTCAAATTGTAAATACTTTTCCCGAAGATGACCTTCGCAGACCCTGGAATGTAACCACAAGTTATTTAGGTTATGACTTTAAATGGCCTTACATTCCCAAATTATGGAATCTCCATCAAATTGATTCTCCGAGGAGTAATCATGGTGATAACACAATTATTTTCAGACTTGCGGATTTATATTTAATGGTTGCTGAAGCTGAAAATGAATTGAACGGTCCTGCCGGTGCTTACCAATACATTAACAAAGTACGTGAACGTGCATTTGAACCAGACCAGCCACTGGCAGGTTTAGATCAGGGTTCATTCCGTAAGGCAATTCAAAATGAACGTGTTTGGGAATTAATGGGTGAGGATCATCGCCGCCTCGACTTGGTTCGCTGGGGGATTTTGGTTGAAACTGTGAGGAATACTGAATACAATGCCTCGTTTGCAGAAGCAGTAAATAACATTCAACCTCATCATGCTTATTTTCCCATACCAATTCAGGAATTTGATTTAAATCCTGCTTTGTTGGAATCAGATCCAACGAATAACGGGTATAGATAGTTAAGTTTGGTTAGATTTAAAAACAGGCCTGTATTGGCCTGTTTTTTTGTAAAAAAATTGTGTAAGTATTTTGCAAAATCATTAGCAGTATTAATTTTCAGATAAAATATAAAATCATGGCTGTCCGTTTTTTGTTCTTAATCTTTCTGCTGTTTATAACTATAAATTATTCTTTTGCGAGTAATATAGAAAAATCCCGAACTCCTAATATTATTTTCATCATGGCAGATGACCTTGGATACGGGGATTTAGGCTGTTACGGTCAGCAGAAAATACAAACTCCAAATATTGATAAAATGGCGTTGGAAGGAATGCGTTTTACTCAATTTTATGCCGGGGCAACAGTGTGTGCTCCATCGCGGTGTTCCTTACTTACAGGAAAGCACAATGGGCATGCACATGTACGCGGAAATTATGAAATTGGTCATTGGGGATCCTACCTCGGGCAATTGCCAATTCCTAAAGATGAAACAACAATTTTTGAGGTACTGAAACAAAAAGCATACGCCACTTCAACTTATGGGAAATGGGCTATGGGACATGCGGCCTCAACCGGGGCACCCGACAAACACGGAGTAGATGACTTCTTCGGCTACAACTGTCAGCGCCATGCACATAGCTACTACCCCTATTATCTTGAAGGAAACGAAGGTGAAAAAAAGTGGCAGGAAGGAAATAACCGTAAGGAAGGAAAACAGTATTCTCACGATGTACTGGCTGAAACAGCACTTGACTTTATTACTGCCAACAAAGACACTAATTTTTTCATGTATGTTCCTTTTACCATTCCACACACACCATTTCAGGTGCCCGAGTTGGGTATTTACAAAAACAAAAATTGGGCAGAAAAACTGAAGATACAAGCTGCGATGATTACCCGAATGGATAAAGATGTTGGTCGTATTATAAACTTGTTAAAAGAATTAGGTATCGACGATAATACAATTGTATTTTTCACCAGCGACAATGGCGCCCACGGTAGTGGAAGCACTTTCGACTTTTTTAACGCATCGGGATCATTACGCGGTATGAAACGCGATTTATACGAAGGTGGCATCAGAACGCCATTGATTGCCAGATGGCCTGGTAAAATTAATGCGGGTACAGTTTCTGAATACGTAGGGGCATTTTGGGATATAATGCCAACTTTTGCGGAAATTGCAGGAGCAAAAGCACCTGCTGAAATTGATGGTATTTCTTTCCTCCCTGAATTATTGGGGGAAAAACAGACCAAACACCATCATCTTTATTGGGAGTTTTATGAGAAAGGTGGTAAACAAGCGGTACGCAAAGGAAAATGGAAAGCTGTACGTTTAAATTTACATGAAGATTTTTATGGATCGCCGGTAGAACTTTATAACTTGAACGAAGATATTTCAGAGTCGAAAAATGTGGCTGACCAATATCCTGAAATCGTGGAAGATATGCTTGGATTAATGAAAGCAAGTCATTCACCTTCAGAACATTTTAAATTTAAATCGAAATAAAAAGAAACCGGCAAATATGAAAGTGGTAAGCAAGCTGATTTATTTAGGATTGATATTAATTATCGTTTCATGTTCGGATACCAAAATACTCAATTTGCAGGAACAATTTGAGGATGTTAAAATTTCCACGAAAACCGATAAATTAATTGTTGAAAACTCAAAAATAAAACGAATTTGGAAACTAACGGAATATGGTTTATTCACAGAAAGTATAACAAATAAAGTATCCGGCTTAGCATTGACAAAAACGGAATCAACTCAAATCTGCGACTGGGCTATAAATAACAATTCTTCCGGAAATTTAATTTCATTGAATGCACGTGTTTCTGACGATGAAAAATTCACCGACACACATATTTGTGTTGAGGCAGAATTTGAATATCCAGAAAAACACTTGAAAATAAAATATAATATTTGGGCATATCCCGGTGCTGAAGGATTAAGAACTCAATTGCAACTTAAAGCTTTGCCTGGCTTTAATTCTGAAAAAGAAATTTTTGAAACAGATATAACGGAGATTATTTCTTTAAAAGAAAAGCCAGCAGATGTTATCGCATTTGGTTACATGCAGGGTGTAAAAACAAATATGGAAGTTGACATTCTCACAGAAGAAAAAATAACCGCTGAAACACAAGATGTTAATTGGGCCAGCGGATTAATAATTTCTGGTGAAAATGATGGAGTTATTTTGATAAAAGAGTCTAACAAATCCACCAGCCTTAAAAAAGAGCAGGATGTTGCGACCGGCAGTTTTCTTATTAACGAAAATGAAATATCAATTTCCGGTGCCGGTATGTTTCCAAAAAACCTGCGTGAAGATAAATATCTGGAATGCTGGGCAAACTGGTTGATTTTGTATTCAGGAAATCCTGATGAGGCAAATATCGCCTTAAAAAAGTTTGACAGACGGCGTTTTCCTGTTCATCCGGATAGAGATATTTTTATGATGGCCAATACCTGGGGAACAGAAGATACCCGCCCACCTTGTTTGTATGCAGCCCGCGAAGAGAATGTGTTAAAAGAGCTCGAAAGTGTTGCAGAACTAGGAATCGATATGTTGCAAATTGACGATGGCTGGCAAACAAAAGAGTGGCTTCCGGCGAAAAACTCTGCAGAACATCAACGAAAAGATGTAATTGGCGATTACGCTATTTATCCCGATGGCTGGGGAAAAGTAAAAGATAGAGCTGAGGAATTAGGAGTAAAATTAGGATTGTGGGCAGCCTGGACAATTCCTGCCGACAAATTAATAATGAATTACGATGCTGGGCAATTCAGTGCATTTAAACTCGACTTTGCCAACTTAAACACCATTGAAAAACGGAATGAATTAATGGGAAAAGCACGCGACTTGATAATTCATTCAAATTATAAAACTTGTGTAAACTGGGATGTTACTGAAACGCCACCGCGTGCCGGATATTTTTATGGCCGCGAATATGGCAATGTTTATCTGGAAAACAGAAAAGTAACAACTGCCCGGCCAAATGTGCAGTATGTTCCGCATAAAGTATTAAAAGATGCCTGGTTACTTTCGAAATATGTAAACCTGAATAAATTCCAGGTAACGGTGCAAAACATAGACATGACCGAAGACACCACAAAAACCGATGCAAAAAAATACAATCACCCATACGTTGTGGCTTTATCCTTAATGGCAAGTCCTATCTTTTTTCAGGAAACGCATTATTATTCTAAAGAAGCCAAAGCACAGATCTTACCAATTTTGTCGGTTTATAAAAAACACCGCGAAGAAATGTACGCCGGTTACGTTTTTCCAATTGGCGATCAGCCTGACAATAAAAGCTGGACGGGGTTTCAAAATTACAATCCGGAAACAAACTCCGGTTACCTGACAATTTTTAGAGAATTGAATAACAAACAACCGTCGAAAGATATTTCATTACAATTTTTGAAAGGCAAGGAAATTAAACTGCTAAACCTTATAACCAATGAATCAAAAGTAGTAAAATTGGATGGTAATAAAATTTCATTCAGCATAAACCAACCGGCCGGTTTTCAGTTTTTAAAGTATGAAATATTGAATTAAACAATTGCATTTTTGTGACTCTTTGTGTTTTAGTGTTTTGGTGACAAATAAAAACGAGCCACTAAATCTCGAAAACACAAAATCACACTAAAGGATAAAATTTAAAGCATATGAAGAATAAAATAATTCTATTAAGTCTGGTTATCTTTTCAGTCTTTTCGTTCCAGTGTTCCAGTTCTAAAAAAGAGAATACTGAACAAACAAAAAACAAACCCAATATCCTTCTTATAAATATCGACGATATGGGCTGGCGCGATGTAGGATTTATGGGCTCGGAATATTACGAAACACCAAATATTGATGCGCTCGCTGCCGATGGAATGATTTTTACAAATGCTTATGCAGCTTCGGCAAACTGCGCTCCCAGCCGGGCCTGTATGATGAGTGGACAGTGGACTCCGCGACATGGAATTTATACTGTTGGCACTTCTGAGCGTGGAAAAAGTGAAACAAGAAAACTATTTCCAACAGAAAATAAAGTAATACTTCCTGACTCTCAGTACATTTTAACCGAAGCTTTAAAAGATGCCGGTTACACAACTTGCCATGCCGGTAAATGGCATCTAAACGATGACCCTACAACGCAGGGGTTTGATGTAAACATTGGAGGCAGCCATGCCGGGAATCCTGGAAGTTATTACCCCCCGTATAAAAATGTGCCTGCGTTAAAAGCTCCTTCCGATGATTATTATCTTACTAATTTGGTAATGGATAAAACTTTGGATTTTTTGAATTCGATGGAAGAACAGCCTTTTTTTATGTACTACTCGCCTTACGCTGTTCACACGCCAATTCATCCGGTAAAAAAACTACTTCCGAAGTATGAGGATAAACCGGAATGGAACGGACAAAACAATGCAAAATATGCAACAATGGTTGAAAATCTGGATATTCAAATTGGAAGAATGATTGCCAATCTTGAAGAGTCTGGTAAGCTCAAAAATACCTTTATTCTTTTTATTTCAGATAATGGCGGATTATATAAAGTAACTAAACAATGGCCACTGCGAGCAGGAAAAGGTGCGTACTATGAAGGAGGAATTCGGGAGCCGATGTTTGCTTATTGGAAGGATAAAATAAAAGCTGGAACAAAATCAGAAGTGCCGGTAACCAATCTCGATTTTTATCCAACTATTTTGGAAGTTGCAGGAATAGAAAAGCCGGCAGATAAAATTCTGGACGGAAAATCAATTCTGCCAATTTTAAAAGGAAAAGGAACATTGAAAGAACGTCCGTTATTTTGGCATTTTCCAATTTATTTGGAGGGTGGAAACGAAGAAACTCAAGATCCTGTTTTTCGAACTCGCCCCGGTTCTGCAATACGTTTGGGCGATTGGAAACTCATTCAGTATTTCGAAAATAACGATATTGAATTGTATAATCTGAAAGACGATTTGAGTGAGGAAAATAATTTGGCTGAATCAAATACTGAGAAAGCAAAAGAACTATTAAAACTTTTGGAAAATTGGAGAAATGAAACCAATGCACCAGTTCCAAGTGAAGTGAATCCTGAGTATCAATCAATCTAATTCTTCAAAAATATTTTGGTTTTATTCCTGAATAGCAACTCTAAAAATTGTATTTTTAAGATTTGAAAGCGATTCAAATAACGTAATATTATATAGTTGAAAATAAACCTAAACGAATGAAAAAATTCACTAAAGTATTTTTTGTAATTGTAGTTTGTATCACAACTTCCGTTTTATCTTCCTTCGCACAAAACAAAACATCTGATAAAAATAATACCCAAAGGCCAAATGTTGTAATTATTTTAGCCGACGATCAAGGGAATGCAGATGCAGGTTATCAACGAACTCCGGCAGAAGTTGTTACACCGGCAATCGATAAGTTGGCATCTGATGGAGTAGTTTTCACAAACGGATATGCAAGTGCTTATGTTTGTGCTCCAACCCGTGCAGGTTTATTAACCGGGCGCTATCAGCAACGATTTGGGTTTTTTACCGCTGCTGATTCGCGAGAAGGACTGCCGCTTAGTGAAATTACATTAGCAGAATTATTGCAAAAAGAAGGTTATAAAACAGGAGTTTTTGGTAAATGGCACGTGGGACTTACCAAGCCGTTTCACCCACTTAGCAGAGGATTTGATGAGTTTTATGGCTTTTTAGGACATGGAGCTCACGACTATTTCGACCTTACCTGTAAAGAAGACGGGGATGATTTTCATCAATGTATTTACCGTAATAATGAAACGATAAATGATACCGGATATCTGACTGATAATTTGGCTAGAGAAGCTTGTTCATTTATCAAAAACCATGCAAAGAAAAAAAATCCCTTCTTTCTATACCTTCCTTTTAATGCTGTGCATTTTCCACTTCAGGCACCCGAAGAAGACATAAAGAAATTCAACACCGGAAATAAAGATCGCGATATTATGTTAGCCATGCTTCATCGAATGGATATTGCAATTGGAGATGTTATAAAGTCGCTAAAAGATGAGGGAATTTATGAGAATACACTAATATTCTATTTTTCTGATAATGGAGGAGCCAAAAAAGTATCAGCAAATAATTTACCTTTTAGAGATTACAAACAAAGTGTTTACGAAGGTGGTTTGCGAGTGCCTTTTGTTATAAGTTGGCCTGAAAAACTAAACCCGGCAGTTTGTAATGAGCCGGTAATTTCTTTCGATATTTTGCCGACAATTTGTGCTGCTTTAGATATTGAACTTCCAACGGATAGAATTTACGATGGAAAAAATATTTTCCCGGCTATTCGGGGTGAATTAAAAGAACCTTTGCACCCGGAACTGTTTTGGGATGGAAATCAAAAAAAATGGGCTGTTAGAATGGGAAACTGGAAGTTAGTTTCTCCTAAAGCAGAAGTATTTGAACTTTATGATCTTGAAAATGATCCTGGCGAAAAAGACGATCTTGCGCAACAGTTTCCTGAAAAAACCACTGCTATAAAAAATAGATACAAAAAGTGGCGAAATGAAATGGCGACTCCAATGGGAGACAAATAGTAAAAATCCAAAATATAAATTTATTCTTTAGATTAGCATTTCCCTTCTTTGACATATCTAAAAAAATACCTGAGATGAAAATTAAGACACTAACAACAATCTTACTAATATTCTTATCTATTACGATTTGGGCTAAAGACTACAATGCTTCAATTTTTGGGATCAAATCCAACGGTACAACATTAAACACAACTTCAATTCAAAAAGCTATCGATTTTATTCATGATAATGGTGGAGGACGATTGGTTTTTTTTGTTGGCAGATATGTAACTGGCTCAATTTATTTAAAGTCGAATGTTACCATTCATTTAGAAGAAGGAGCAATTTTAGTTGGTTCGCTAAATCCATTCGATTACAATCGCCACGATTATTGGACTTCGATGATTTTTGCCTACGATCAGGAAAATATTCGTATTACCGGGAAAGGTGTAATTGATGGCCGTGGTTATCAGGTAGCAAATAATATTCTTGCTATGATTCATAAAGGAATTATTGAAGATAACGACCATAGATACGATCGCCCAAATGCAGGAATACGCCCACAAAATATATATTTCAAAGGATGCAAAAATGTAAAAATTCAGGGAATTATTTTGAAAGACCCGGCAAGTTGGAACCAGCAATACGACCAATGCAAAAACCTGCTTATTGAGGGAATTACTGTTGATAGCAAATCGTATTGGAACAACGATGGAATTGACATAGTTGATTGCGACAGTGTTATTGTTCAAAATTGTTACATCGATGCCGCCGACGATGGTATTTGTCTAAAATCACATAGCCCTGATTTTATTTGTCAGAACGTTTTAATTTACAACAACAAAGTTCGTACAAGTGCTAACGGAATTAAATTTGGGACGGCTTCTCAGGGAGGATTTAAAAACATCAAAATTATAAATAATACCGTTTTCGACACTTATCGCTCTGCAATTACTTTTGCTGCTGTTGATGGCGGAATTTGCGAAAATATTGTAGTCGACAGTTTACGTTCGTTAAATACCGGAAATGTAATTTTCCTCCGAATTGGAGAACGAAGATCTGGTAAAAAAGGGAAAATGAATAACATTAGTATTTCAAATGTTTATGCTGAAGTTCCGTTGAAAAAACCAGATGCCGGTTACAATTATGAAGGGCCGGTTGAAGATTTACCCCGGAATATTTCTCCTGCCTCAATTGTTGGAATGCCGGACGCTACAATTAATAATATCTCCCTGAAAAATATTGAAATTCATTATCCGGGAGGAGGAAATCCAAATTATGCAAAGGTGGGATTGGATGAGTTGGATAAAGTACCTGAACTTCCGGCGAATTATCCCGAATTTTCGATGTTTAAAGAGTTGCCGGCCTGGGGATTTTATATTCGTCATGCAAAAGGAATTACATTTGAAAATGTAAAACTGATTTGTGAAAAAGAAGATTACCGAACTGCAATTGTTCTTGACGATGTGCAAGGTGCTACTTTTAAATCGATGAAAATTCGAGAGCCCGGTAAAAAGAAAGAACCAGTGTTTTCGTATAAATCTTCTAATGTGATTATTGAATAAAAATGACCAGCACGTCATTCTGAACTTGTTTCAGAATCTCCTGTAAAAAACAAATTATAAACTTAAAAGAAACTGAAACAAGTTCAGTTTGACGAAAAACTCAACACATGAAACGACGAGAATTTATAACCCGGGGAACAATTCTTACAAGTGGAGCAATTCTTTTAAGTAAAGTTCCTGCTGGGGCATATCCTGTTTTTTCAAAAAATACTGGTTCAAAAGCAAGTGATTTATATTCAACATTTAAAAATCCCAGTTTAAAATATCATCCTTTTGTGCGGTGGTGGTGGAATGGAAATAAAATAGAAAAGGATGAATTGATCCGTGAATTACATCTTTTAAAAAATGCCGGAATTGGAGGTGTTGAAATAAACCCTATTGAATTTCCATCGCGGATTGAAGGCGATGATTTGGGAATCCCTTCTTTACAATGGTTGAGCGACGAATGGATTGAAATGTTGCAGCTTACTTTTGCCGAAGCCAAAAAGCTGGGGATGACTTGCGATTTAATAGTTGGTTCCGGGTGGCCTTTTGGTTCTGAAATTTTGGAAAGAGAAGAACGGGCACAAGTTGTAATTTTACATGCCGAATCACTGGAGGGGCCAAGCACTTTTGAAACTTCGCAATTTAATTTGTTCGATAAAGTAGATCCGGGAGTTACAGTTCCCAATCCCAGTAGAACATTCGAAATTCTTTCGTTAAAATTGGTTCCCGATCCAATGGATAATATGAATCAGGTTATCGATCTTTCTGAAAAGCGAAACGATGAAATTATAAAGGTTGAAATTCCCAAAGGCAAACATGTTTTTTATGCTACAATAAAAGTCGATTCTTTTGCCAGTGTAATTAATGGTGCTCCGGGGGCTGCCGGTCCAATTCTAAATCACATGGATGAAGTGGCTGTGCGAAAGTATCTCGACAGGATGTCTGATACTATTCAGAAAAAAACAGGGCCACTGTCGAATCATTTACGAGCTTTTTTTACCGATTCGATGGAATTGGAAGGTTGCAATTGGGGAGAAGATTTTCCGGAGGAATTTGAAAAAAGGCGTGGTTACGATATTATGCCATATTTGCCTTTTATACTTTTTAAAGTTGGCCGGCTTGGTGGAGTAATCGATGATAAATATGGTGCCCAAAAATCTCCCGATTTGACAGAAATTTTAACCCGCGTTCGTTTTGATTTTGAATTTACAAAAGCCCAAATTCTGAATGAGCGGTTTACTAAAATCTTTTTGCAATGGTGTAAAGATCAAAACGTAAAATCGCGGGCACAAGCTTATGGCCGAGGGTTTTTCCCGCTGGAAACAAGTATTGGCTACGACTTGCCCGAAGGTGAATCGTGGACAACTAACTGGCTTAAACACAAAGTTGGTGAAGAAATGCGCGACGATGATTATCGCTACGGACGAGCTTATACAATGATAAACAAATATGTTTCGTCGGCAGCACATCTGACCGGTCAACGAATTGTAAGCTGCGAGGAAATGACAAACACCTACAAAGTTTTTAATACCTCGTTGGAACGACTTAAATCGGGTTCCGACCAAAGTATTATCTCAGGAATCACACATTCTGTTTGGCACGGATTTAATTATTCACCACCCGAAGCTCCGTATCCGGGTTGGATTCAATACGGAACTTATTATAATGAACAGAATAATTGGTGGCCTTATTTTAAACACCTGAACAACTACAAAGCACGTATTTCAGCACTTCTTCAAAATGCCGACATGTTTACCGACATTGCCATTCTACCCGCCAATTACGATTTGTGGGGCGAATTGGGTGTACAAACCGATCCATTCCCCGAAAAACTAAATGTTCCATACACATCTCTAATTTGGGAAGCAATCAATAAAAATGGTGGGGCAGCCGATTATACATCTGAAATTGTAATCAACAATTCGGAAGTAATAAAAGGGCAACTTTGTTATGGACCTAAAAAATACAGTACAATTTTCCTTGCTGAAATAACAAGTATTAATCCAGAAACATTGGCTAAACTTTATGAATTTGTTAATCAGGGCGGACGTGTTTTTTGTGTTGAAAAATTTCCAGAAAAATCTCCTGGTTTAACGAATTATAAAAAACGTGATGCTGAAGTTCAATCGTGGATTGAAAAAATGAAAACTTTTCCTAACAATTTTGTTCTGATTAAAAAACCGGAAGATAACAGGTTTGTAGAATGGTATGCAGAAGTGATGAAAAAACATAGAATTCCTAATTACCTGGAAATTGAGAACCCAAATCGTTTTTTGATGCAAACCCGTTACCAGTCAGACGATAAAAGTGAAATTATCTTTTTTGTAAACGCACATTTAAATGAGGAAAAACACTCAAAAATTACTTTTGCAAAAGAAATAGTAAAAGGGAGAAATGGCTGGATTTGGGATCCGGAAACCGGCGAACGTTATCGAATTCAATTATCGGAAAAAGGTTCGTTTAATTTAAAACTCGGTCCGGCAGAATCTCAGATTCTTGTCTTCGATAAACAAAAAAAAGGAAACGATTGGAAGCCAATTCCTACAACTGGTTCAAAAATTACTGAAATAAAATCTCCGTGGAAAGTTGAATTTCAACATTGCCGAAATGAAAAGGTTCAGCCTTTGACTTTGAATACGTTAAAAGATTTGAAAGATATTCCGGAATACACCCATTTTTCAGGATCGGTTTTTTATAAAACTCAAATTGAAATTGGTAAACAAATACCAGACTTCATTAATCTAGGCAAAGTACATGGTCTGGCAAAACTTAAAATTAATGGAGAAAATGCCGGAATAAAATGGTATGGAAACAGAATATTCAATGTAAATAATCTTTTAAAAGAAGGCTCAAATAAGTTAGAAATTGAAGTGGTTACATTAATGGGAAATTATATGAAATCGCTAACCGACAACGACAATGTTCAGTACTGGACAAACCTGAAAAATAAAACCCAGCCACTTACTTCTTTAGGATTGGTTGGCCCTGTTAGATTGTATTCTGAAGATTAAAATGAAACAAAAAGCATGAATCGAATTTTAATAATTACGCTCCTAATTTTTGGAATTGGGATTACTGATAATGCCAATTCTAAAACAGTAGAAAAACCAAATGTAA